>Ga0209381_1001545_pt1 | contig 36258 bp, 35 predicted proteins | sample DewCreD2012metaG_FD_184111 | JGI IMG/M metagenome (GOLD analysis project Ga0209381, IMG submission 184111) | Hot spring sediment bacterial and archeal communities from British Columbia, Canada, to study Microbial Dark Matter (Phase II) - Dewar... ... | reverse complement strand
GGTATCTTGACAGACAGAAGTACTCTGCAACAGGCCAGACGATGCTTGCATCATATTAGGTTCTGATTGCCGTAATGCCATCCGGTCTATCGACCGGTGGATAGGCAATCAGCTAAATTTATTTTACAGTGCGCTGTAGCTACATAGGGCTACGCTTCCTATGGCGAAAACATAGGGCGTAGTACACCAGAAACACGAGGTAACAGTCTCGCTTTTTTAATTTTCCACTAGAGACTGGGCAGGTCAGAGGAAAGTTTATAAATATGGATAAATAAGCGTATTTATAGGTGGCTAAAGTGGGGAATGATAAAAGAACGATTACCTTAAGTGTGGATAGTAAAACTTACGAAGAATATAGAAATATCTGCAAGAAAAGAGGATTGATTTTATCCAAGCAATTTGATAATTTTATGGTTGAAGAAATTAAAAAAGAAGGTATAAAAAATGGCAAGTCCTAATTTATGGAGTAAAGAATCGGAAATTGACTTTTTCACAAAATCGCTAGAAGTAGCTTCTCCTGAAAATCTATTTTACACTACAAAAGATAAAAAGTACTATGCATATTGGCCAAAAAATTACAAAGGTACAAAGACTACACTTCAAAGCAGAAATGCAATTATTGGTGCATATACTGAGAAATGGTCGCTTGAAATTTTGAAAGATATTGCGAAAGAATTGAAAGCACATGCTGTCAGAAATGTAATTTGTGAAGACTTAGAATTAACTTCTGGATCTCCGGCAGATGTGGCAATCTGCAAAACAGATTCAATCATTCAAAAGCCAGAAGATATTATTGCAATCTTTGAAGTAAAAATGTCTGTTGTATGGAACTGGGAACTACAACAAACTGGCTCAAAACAAAATTTAAAATGTTTAGGCGACTATAAAACTCATCAAGGAAATCCAGGCCTTTTAAGATCGGACAGTATGCTAAAAGCAATAGGTAAATGTATTAGCGTCAGAATCTCTTCATTAGAATCAGCAAAAATTCCAATAATTATCTTAGGTAACACCCCTGTAAAAAAAAGCTATTATTCAAAAGTTGATAACCTCAAAAATTATGGACTAATTCAAGGTTTCTGGTCATTAAATCCGAATCCTTTAGATAACAACGGAGAAAATATAAAATCTACAAAAGGAAAAGGATTTCAGAGATTTGATACTTATGCTGAATTTAAAGAGAGACTTATTGCTTTATTAAAAGAAGATATGATGTTCTTTGCCGGAATGAAAAGTAAAAATGAACTTGGAAAATTTATCCATGTTGCAGATAAAGAAGATACCTATGAGAAAAAAGCAGAAAAATTCCTAACATTAATGAGGGACAATGGTAAGTAAAACTAACGGAACAAAAACGAGTAAATTTGGTTCACCAGGCAGAATGAATCATGATTCTTCTGATTTTTACAAGAGTAGATTATATGAGGGACTTCCAGCAGAAAATAAAGAAGTTGTTTTTATTGAAAATAAAATAGATAACAAACATATAAACAAAATATTTTGTAAATCAAGCGAGAAGATGGAAGAATTACCTGATTGCAGCGTTCATCTAATGGTAACATCTCCACCTTATAATGTTGGAAAAGAATACGACGATAATTTATCATTAAAAGAATACCGAGAACTTTTGAAAAGAGTTTGGAAAGAAGTTTATAGGGTATTAGTACCTGGCGGAAGGGCTTGTATAAATATTGCAAATTTAGGAAGAAAACCTTACATCCCACTGCATTCTTTTATTATTGAAGATATGCAAGCATTAGGATTTTTAATGAGAGGAGAGATAATTTGGAATAAAGCTTCAACAGCAAGCCCCTCAACCGCGTGGGGTAGTTGGCTTTCTGCTAAGAATCCTGTTTTGAGAGACATTCATGAGTACATCTTAATTTTTTCAAAAGAAACTTATCAGAGAGCAAATCATGATGACCAATCTGTAACAATGACAAGAGATGAATTTCTGGAATTAACAAAGAGTGTTTGGACATTTGGAGCAGAATCAGCCAGAAGAGTTGGACATCCAGCTCCATTTCCTGTAGAACTGCCTCTTAGATGTATAAAACTTTATACATTTGAAAATGACATAATTTTAGATCCTTTTATGGGTAGTGGAACTGCTGCCATAGCCGCTTTAATGCAGAACAGGCGATATGTTGGCTATGATATTGATAAAGAATACATAAAAACAGCAGAAAAACGCTTAAAAGAATTTCTTGAACAGAAAAAACAAAAGAAAATCTCGGATTTGGTTGTTAATTAGGTTTTTACTTCTAATTGTCTTTTGTTTGTAGCTAATTGTTGCATCATACAGTGTGCTAAGACAAGCAAGTTTCCGTATCTATTTATCAGCCAGAAATCAGATAAAAATCTGGGTTTTGTATCTGGGGTTTGTAGCGTTTCTGCGGAAAGCGCCATAGATGACAAGACCAAAAAATCGGGTATTTTCTGCTTGCACGACGATGCTACAACATTTCCTCATTATAAATGTTTAGTATTGTTACTACCATATTATGACAAATTATTATTTAATTATATTGTTAAAGCATTGTGCTCCCTAATTGCTGGCATGCAAAAAGTCTGAACAGAAAATCATGATGCCTTAACCTTTCCATTAAACCATAGTCGCTTTGAGCTCTTTAAGGAAAAACGTACAAACAAAATTAAAACATCGCGAGCGATTTCCATAATATACCATTCCGCTACATATTATCCTGAACAAAATTTTTTTTCCGAAAGCTTTATATTATTGGGTATTCTCAGATCTATAATGGTTAAAAGAGGTGCACTTAACTTATTCCTGATTGGCATGCTTTGCATGACTTTTGTTGCGGCAGATTATACCGTGACAAGGCAGTTCCAGAGTCCTGTGAATGCCGGAACTGATGTGCTAGTGAAGCTCCTGGTGGATGTTGGCCCAAACACAGATGCGTATGCAATTGACGAGATTTATCCCTTAGATTGGGTTATCATAAATGCAGGAGGAGGCAGCACAGAGCAGGCTGGCCATCTAAAATGGGTAGTTATAGGAAGCCAGGGCGGAAATTACCAATGCCCACCTGCTGGATGCGTCAGTTCAGTGCAGGACAGAAGCTTTAACTACACACTGCGTGCTCCTTCTACAGCCCAGACTTCCTCATTCTCAGGGTTATTCATGTTCGATACACAGACTGCTGAATCCCAGATATTGGGAAACAAAACTATCCAGGTAGTTGTGCCTGTAAGCCTGTGCAATGACCTAACTTCGCAGGCCGCCTGCCTGGGCAAAACAGGCTGTGCATGGTGCCCCTTGGGAACTCCTGCATGCAAGAACGCAACTTTGGTTCAATGCACATCTGCAGGATGCATCAATAATGTATCATATTGCACCTCAACCTGCACCATCTCGCTTTGCGGTGCGTCGCAGACCTGCTCTGCGGGTTCGTGCCAGAATCTACCGAATCAGAATAATTCAGGAAATGGTAGCGGAAGCAGCGGGACAGGCGGGGGAAACAGCAGCTCTGGTACAGCCTGCACACCGCTCTGGAATTGCGTCTGGGGTACATGCGAGAATATAGGCGGGACCGGAAAGCAAAAAGGTATCTGTGAAGATACAAGATGCAACAGTCCGGCTAGAAATGAATCACGAAGCTGCCGCATTTCGTCAACTAATAACACTTCAGCAAACACCTCTACACCAGCGAGGAACCCACAGACCCAGGCAAGTACCAACACAACATCTTTACCGTCCAGGAGGACATTGCCTTCAGGGACAGCTAATTCTACAGCTACTGGTCAGGCATCAGGCGGTTCAACATCAGGGAGGAATCCCCCTGTAAGTTCAGGGACTTCAGAGGTTGCGAAAAGGAAGCCTGTAGAATCGGGGGGTACTAGGCCAGTTGCTCCTGTTGAAGAGGTTCTCCTTGAGCAGAAATCCACTTATGACTATCTTTTTTATGTGCTTGCAGGGATTCTTGTAGTCATGCTTCTCATAGGCATCTGGTACTTCGCCAAAAAAAGAGTGAATCTAGTAAAACAGCCACCTCCTGGCATGGCACCGCCAAGACCCTTCTGAAAATTTTCATTATTGTATTGGTCGTATTGTATTGGCAGTAAAATTTTAAAGTGCTTAAGAATCTCAAGATAATCTGTTGCCAGAAATATAGGCTGTTGAAGTATTGAGAGCAGACAACCTTGTCTGTCCCATTTAGTCCGCATAAGGAATACAGGAATTTCAGATTATCAGTAAAGCCGCTTGTTGCCGTAATAAAGGAATTTCATGGCATTACTCTTTAAATCTACCTTTCTTGCCACCAACTGCCCACTTCCGAACCACCACTTGGCTGATCAGATTACTAATTGATTACTTGCATTTCGCAAGGATGCCTCGCTAATCTTGAGCGAAGTGCAATTTTGACACGAAAGCCCATCCTGACGGCAAGGATGGTGTTATTATTTTTCATCATTTCTTGTTTACAAAATGGATTTGATTTCGCAATAAATTCTTAAAAGTATTTTAATCAATGGAGCCGATAAATTGCGGCCTTTCATAACTTTGTCCCTAAATATGCAACATAGAATTAACACTATTCTTATAAATGGAAAAAAAGATATAAATGCATACTCAGCTTGGAGTCGGGCACTGGCCGCATAGGTTAAGCTGGTTGCAGCAGGCTGACCCTGATGGGCATTTAGCTGTTCCGCAGCACTTCCAATTAGGATCTGCTGATTCACAGCCGTTATTTCCGCATTTCTGTGGCAGTCCGCAGGTATTTGTGCTCGTAGTGCACGAAGCTCCAGGATTTGACAGCTTGCATTGTCCTGATTGGCATGACCAAGTACACCCATCGCTTGGTTGTTTGCAGGAAGCGCCCTCATTTCCTGCTACGCAGTTGCCCAGGCCGTCACAGACCTTACAGTCTCCACAGCTTTGGCCTACTTTAGAAGGCGCAGCAACACAGCTGCCGTCAGTGCCGCATTCTTTGCAAGAATCGCATGCGCTATCTAGGCTAGTATCTACCTGGCAGGCACCGGCGGTTGTGGAAGAGCACTTCATACATGGTTTACTGTCAGTCTTGCAGTTGCCTATTGTGCCGCTTGCCGGAGCATTACATAGTCCGCCAGAGCAAGTGGCGCAGTCACCACAGAGCTCTCCTTCCATTCTAGGGTCAGCTTGACAGACTCCAACCTGCCCTATTGCGCATTTCATGCAGGCTCTCTGCATCTCTGGTATGGCGAGATTATTGCAAACAGCATCCTGAGAGAGAGGTGCGCTGCAGCCTCCAGCAGCTGGGCTTCTTCCGCTTCCGTCGCATTTAGAGCAAGGAAACGCGCTTCCGCAAGTCTTTTGAATCAAAGAAGTTATCTCTGGTGGGTTCATTACGCAGGCTTCATCTCCTGTTCCGATTCCGTTGCAGGCGTAGCAGTTTCCTTCCTGCCACTCATTGTCACCTGTAAATCTCCCATTTTCAATCTCGAAGCAAGGATATCCGGCGACCTGTGGAATTGAGCATCTTCCATCTGCCCCGCAAAGCCCGCATTTGCCGCATATCAGTCCTTGTATAGGTCCCTGGCATTCCCAATCATCACTAACACCCTGTCTTGGGGATGAAACTCCGGGCTTTGGTTGGCATCCATAACAAGGCGGGCAGTCAATTGGGCAAGCAAGGCCAATGAATCCAATGAGCTTCTGATTATGCGCAAGGAAGCCATTTGCGAAAAAGTTCATGTTCCTGCTGACTTTCTTGAGCGTATAAGTCTGCACCTCACCTGGTTTATAGGCAATACTGACTATTGTGGCATAATCACCAGTATCCATGAGCACTTGATTGCCTATATCAAGCTTTCTCACAGAATCAAGTGCATAGCCTCGCATAGCTGCATCAGGCTCAATCGCCGCCCAGCCGCTTATACCATCTGCCTTTGCATATAAAGGATGGTCATTTGTCAGTTCAAGTGTTCTTCCGTTATCAAATACAACCGAGTATAGGCCTTCTCTTATTGGTTTCTGCAGTTCAAGCACTTCTGCCGGTTCCTGTCTGCCTGTCTCAAGGTTCATTGTAAGCACCATATCACCAACTTCAATCTCTTCGATTGGCTTCATCCTACCATCTGCCATCGTGACTGGCGTTCCTGCGGCAAAACAGCATTTGTTGTGGACAAGCTTCTCATCAGCAAAAAAAGTGTCGTATGCAGTGACCTCTTTTAGGTTGTATGTCTGCACTTTTCCAGGTACATACTCTATTGAATGGACCTTCACCCATCTTCCGTTTTCATTTAGCACATAGTCACCTATTCTCAGCGGCATTATATCGCTTATCTGCGGACTATCTTTATGGGTTGCAGATGGAACTATTGATGCCCAGCCAGTTTCACCCGTTGTTTTCTTTGCATAGAAGGGATGCTCGTTTGTCGCTCTTACAATACTGTCGTCAGAAAATCTTATAGCATAGTATCCTTGCCTCACTGGTCCCTCAAGTTCGACTACCATCCCTGGAAGATATTTACCTGAATCTGCGCTATAAGATAAGATCATATCACCCACTCTTACATCTTCTATGGGTTTCTTGGTTCCGTCAGCCATGCTTATCATAGTTCCTGCAAGAAAGCAAGAGCCGCCTTGGCATGCTGCAGGCGGTTTATCATAAAGGGATTGGTCTACATAAATGTCTCTGCCATGATTAGGTAGCGGGCAGTCAAGAGCCAGGCTGAACCTCATGCTTATCTCGCCAGCAAGAGGCTCAAGTCCGTTCATCGCCTCGATGCTTGTTGTTGGATCTTCGCATCTCACTGTGAAAAGTGCTGCTACCTTCTTGTCCATGGCAAGCATTCCTATTTTCATAGATTGCGCAAGATTTGCCTCTCCGCCTACGAGTGCACCAAGCCTCGTTAGGGAACCGACACATTCCTCATTCACTGAGCCAGTCATGTTGTATGTATTGACGAAGCCCATTTCAATCCCCAGGCTAGGTCTCTCTGTTGCACCACTGATTCCGCTGCCGGCAACTACAGGAAGGCCTCCATTTGGGTCCCCAGGCGCGGGCAGGGTCTTTGTTTCCTGCCAGTTCATGAGCTCGTAATTGTAATTGTTGCCCCTTGGCTGGACTTTAAGGGTGCCATTGGGGCCAACATCCCCAATAGTCCAGGCAGTATTTTCTGTATTCTCGATATTCATGCTCTTTATTTCGTAAGAGCACTTTATACCAGTTCCATCAAAAAGAGACTGCAATGCAGCTATCTTAGTATCAAGCACAGAAATAATCTCTGCTTTAGTCAGTTTAAGGCTTTCCTTTTCGCTGTCTGAAAATGATATCTCTGCGCAGTCACATCCTCCTGCAACCAGTTGGCAGGGCTTTGCCATCATGGCTTGCTTCACGCCTTGAGTAAGGTCATCTGCGTTTTTTTCGTGCCAATCATGCATCCTGCTGTATATCAGCCACGCTTTGTATGGGAATGGATATACTGTAGAAATATCTTGCATCTGGCTGAATTCCACATTCTCTAGGCCCACCTTGAATTCAGTGACTTTGGCTTTCATACCAGCCTCGTCATCTGCAGAAAGCTCACTGCCTATATCGAATGATACCTTGACATTAGGGTCTATCTTATACTGTTCGTTCTCCATCTGCAGCCGGCTCATGTAAGCGGCAACCTTTTTGTTAACGATTCTATCGAGTGACTCTTTTGCCTCATCAAGATCAGCCGGGAGAGGATAATTGCTGTACCAAACTTTGTTCTTGTCAGAGAATCCGTTTTTCATCCATTCGTTAATTCCAAGGGAGATCGCCTGCCTCATTGTGCTGTCGGCCTCTCCTATCAGTCTCTGCTGAGAATCGGTCTTTTTCTGGCTGGTCATGACTGTATTGCTGAGAATAATAGCTCCTCCTGCCAGCACGACTATTCCGATAAGTATTGCCGCAATTATATTGCCTCTTTTTCTTGATGCCATATTACCCCTCCACAGGTATTTCCATTGTAAACCATCCTTCTTAACTCTTATAACCCTTATATATATAAAACCTACTGTTTGTACACCCACAACCTAATGTCCACCAACTGGCCGTTTGGAAGCGGTTGGCTGACTTCGATAACATCTCTCTTCATGCTATCATTCTTGACCCCTATTTTGAGGGCATATTGGTCTATATTGTTATTTATTGCATTCGTGATATCTATGTCCATTGTTCCGATGTCTTCAAGGTTGATGACACGGCCGCCAGTTCTGTCCGCCATTATTTGCATCTGTTCAGTTATCAGGCTCTGACAGTTCGGATGGAAGCATATCACGCCAGCGTTATCAGTGCATCCCCTGCAAGTGGGCAATGAACACCAGGTTGGGCTCGGATTAGTGCCAAAACTCCTAGAGTAGGGCGTCTGGTCCAGTACATTCCATCCGCTGTTCTCCGTGGCTGTCAGATAAGTGTCGGGAGTGAACACATATTCATTCTGGTAATCACAATCTAAGGATATTATGGGGTTGATAATATGATTATTGTCCAACGCAACCTGAACGCCCTTGTTGATGGAGATTAGAGACCTGTCTGCCGGACATTTGTCATCGCATAGCGAACAGGTTATCCAATCATTATAATCTGTAAAGCCGAAGCATACTGTTGAGATTGAACTTGTGGAAAGCTCGTCGCTGACAGGGAAAAGTATTGTAAGCCTGGCAAGATTCATTTTAGAATTTACAAAGGAGGCGTAGGCTGTTCCGTACCCGTAATCAGCGGTGTAATAATCCTCCTGTTGCGCGCAATTGGTGCATGTCCTGTTTGCAGCCCATTGTGTGCCAAATGGAGGGGTCATGTTATAATGCGATAGGAATGCATCAAGGTTGTAGTCTGTATTGTTTATGAAAACAGAGCTGGTATTTACCGACTGGTTCTTTAGATATATATCGCTGCTATCAATAACCCTGCAGTTGATCCTTGAATCCGACAGGTTCTTAAAAGGGCCGCATATTCCTTGTTCCTTGTTTTTGTTTGCAAGCACATATACATTAGCCAGAACCTCTGATGATTTCTCGCGATGTCCTGCATTGGTCTGGTTTAGCTTGGCCTCAACTCTGGAAATTATAGTTTTCAATTGCATCGCAAGCCTTTGTCGCTCCTGACTGAGGCTGGGCGAGCCGTCAATCACGAAATTCATGCTTACCTCTATAATTCTAGGAGTCACTTCAAGATAGTATGGCTTCTTTCCATAAGCCATTTCAAGAAGAGTCATCATCTCTTGCGAGACGTTCACTGTCTTGTTGTTGATAACAGGTGTAAGATTCCTGTAATAAACAGAATCAGCGACGAGGACACCCATATTTCTGCCGGAGACTGGCTCAGTAACCTTTAGCATGTTGTTAAGTGTTGTACCATGAAGGTCGTCGCGGAAGACGCTGTCCTTAGCTTCAAATTTCTGCTGTGTATCCCTTGCAAAGGACATCATGTAGACAAGCGCCCCAACAGTGAGGATTATCAGCAGAATGACGGCAGCAAGGATATCATCTACAGCAGCCATCAGTAAATCACCTTCAGCTTTCCGGGGCAGATTATACCAGTGTCTCTCTTTTTGATTGCCACGAAATATGAAATGTGTTCACCATTTTGGTCGTCAATGTATATATGCCTCCATTCGCGTGCAGTATCAGTGCAGTTTCCATATACAGGCATCTCGATGATGTACCCTCTGATCTTTCCTGCGGGCATCTCACATGTGATATTTGCTGTGGCTTCATCAATAACAATACCATGGCAGCTGTTGGAAAGTATCCTATCTTTGGCATCTGTTATGTCTTCATACTTGTTGGATTCATCTGTTGTCTCGGCAGTCTTTGACTTGATGACCTTGCCTATGAACAATACAGCGAGGACAATGAAAACGACCACCATCACGAACATGAAGGTCGTAACCATGTCATATATCCCTTTAATGTCTCTCCACATTAAGAAAGCCCCCTTGCTTGGATATATTGATGTATGTGGTGTCCCGAAGATGGATGTATGTGTCAAGCCCCGTGTCGCAAAAAGTCACTCTACATCTAGTCACAGGTTCGATAGTATTGGTGCATGATATTGCACCTGCTATCTCCAAGCCGCCGGTAATAAATTGCGGCTCGGCTTGAGCGTCATAATAAACCACATTGCAGCTCTCGACAGCTTCACAAGGCAGTGCTCCTGAAACAAATAGGCGGCCTTGGTCGTAAACAGGAGCCTCTCCGCCCTTGTAGAAGAATGCCTTGCATGGCCCGCTGTTGATGCATACCTGTGTATCTTTCATTATGAGCGTTCCTTCATTCAGCTTTGGATAGTAATTCTTCCAGTAGTGATCCATTCTGCACGCTGTGTTGACAGCAAGCCTGAGACCAGAAAGCTCATTGTCAACCTTCTGTACAACGCTATGTTCAGGGTATAGGTTCTGGGCGAGCCATAGCGCGCATATGAAGCCTGCGGCAAGCCCGCCGCCCCATAAAATTATACTGCTGGTGGTGTCAGCCCTTGCATTCCATCTCGACTTCATTTTCTTTCCTGAGGAAATAGCAGCTGTATTTATGGGTCTTGAAGCTCTTTCTTGCAGTCTCTGTCTGCAGATTGAACGGCGTCTTAAGGCTTACAGGGCATGAGCACAGAACGCATTTATCCATTGACTTCTCCGATATATTGAGGTTGCCGCAAAGCCGCTGCCCTGCCGCTTCAAGCCTAAAGCCTGATGATAGGACAACATCAGCAGATAGGTATGTATCAAGGTTGCCGTTGCAGACAAAATCACATTGCTGCTTGAGTCGTTCCATCGATTCCTGAAACTCCTGGAATCTCTGCTCTTCATTGCTTTCGGTGATTATCTTCGCCACTATTCCAAGACCTAAGATTACGGCTATGACGCCGAATGCAAGCCATACTGCCTGTTCCATATTTTAAGGATTGCCTGTCACGGGTATACAGCTGGCATCCCAAATGCTCTCATATTGTGTTCTTAGTGCAGTCTCAGTATCAAGGCATGTCCCGTACCTGAAGAAGCACTTGGAACCGGGTTCCATGAAATCTGGAGCTAGCATGAAACTATAGAACCAATGTTTTTTCTTTTCTTCCGGTCCTATTCTTGTCCAACACTCTCCTGGCTGGATGAGGCCCTTATAAGTCATCGAACCGTCCTGGTAGCCTACCATTCTGTCAGCCTTAGCTATATCATCAGTAAGACCCATTGAGCTTTGCATGAAATCGCAAAGAAGCTTTTTGCATGTCTGCAGGTCAAGAGAGCCGCATGGCCTGTAAGCAGCGCAGTATATCTTGTCTTCACAGTATCCCTGAATATTATCGAGTCTGGTCGTGTAGTCGCTTATGCTGTTCTTGTTTATATCAATTGTGCCGGTATAATAGCTTGTGCAAAAAGCAACTTTTTCTTTAAGTGACCTTTGCGCCTTGGAGCATTGTGAGTCGCAGTAAGTGTCAAGGTCAGCCATGGCCATCCTGGCTCGTTCTTCCATCTGCTGCTCCTCCATCTCCTGTCTCTTTTGCTCAATCTGGCTAGAGAACATCTTGAGTATAACCATTGCCACTGCTAATATAACGAATAGCGCAATGAATATCTCAATTGGTTTGTCTGTGCCTTTTTTTCCCTTGAATCTCATTTCCGCACCTCTTTTTCAAAAAATTTATCTCTTAGACCTGATGCTATCGCGACAGTATTATCTTTTCCTGCGTCCCGATAGGATCATAGTATATCTTGAGAGCATAATCCGTGTCTGACAGTCCATCAGCAGTAACCTGCGCGGGTATCTGCGATTGCACAGAAGAGACCACAGCAGCGTAGCTCATATCTGTTGCTACGCCTTTAGCTATGACCACGAAGCACAGGTCTTTCTCAAGCATCTTGGAATGCCTGCTGTTGTAGCATTCCACAGCGAGGTTGATAACCTGTTCATTGTCAAGAACATTAAGCTCTACTATCTTTTGCTCCTCTTCTTTTGATAATTCTAACCCGGGTCTGTTCCTTTCAAGGTCCAGCTTGCTCTTGTCAATAATCTGCCTTGAGAACGTGATAACGGTGAATCCCACTATTATGGCCACGAAAAGCGTAATCATGACCTTTATTGGCATCTCCATATAATATAACCTCTCATATCATATAACCTCTTTTCGCTTCTAATTCATTTAACCAATAATAAGAGACTCATTATAGCATTTTATATATATAATTTTTGGTGCTTGGATGTTTTGCATGACAATAAGCTTACCAGTATTGTTCTTGCAGTCTATCTCTTCGCAGCTGTCTATTCTTTGCAGTTCAGCGACTAATTGTTCCCTGGTTATAGTGGCATCATCCTTTACGTACACGCTGAAGTTCCTGTCATCAAGCCCGAGCCTGCACTCTTTCCAGCGTTGGACCACTTCTTCAGCAAGACTGTCAATCCCTATACTATATTGTGATGCTTCCCTGTCCTTGTAATGGTCAGCGTATGAACCCCATATCTCCGTAAAGTCCACAGAAGTCAGGACTAGGATAAGCGCTGCCCCAGCGATTATCGCTACAATGATGAAAACTGATAGCTCTAGGGTCTCCATTATTACCTCACGTAAACTGTTTTATTGATGCAATCGATGCTCACTACTGCGGGAAGCACGATGGTTGTCATATTGATATCCTCCCTTACCCCGCAGCCGTTTTTTGCAGACTGGATGCTTCTGCACCAGCCTAATTCCTTATATATGTCGAATAACCTCTCTTTTGTAACCGTGCTGTCCGGATATGCTCCAGAGCTTTGCACATACACGCTGGTTTTTGAACAGTTCACAAGGACATCCCTTATTGACCTGGCAAGACCTATCTCATCCGTCTTGAATCCTATTCCTTGTTCTTGCGGCATTAAGTTTTCAGCAAGATGCTTGGCATCTTCTTTCATATTCCAGTTGTAGATAAATGCGGTCATCAGGCCCAGAAGCAGTATGCCAAGGCCTATCCACACCATGATCTCGACAGCAGAGTCCATTCAGTTCACCTTCGTTATCGCATCCACGCATCTCAGTCCCACCGACCTTGGCAGTGTTATAGGTTCCATCTCGATATCCTCTCTTGAACCGCAGCCGTTTTCAGCTGACTGCACGCTTTCGCACCAGCGCAAATCCTTTATAATAACGAATAAATCTGATTTGGAAAAGGATCCAGTGCCTTCAACATGGTACGTCTTGCTTTGGGCTTTGCCTTGTGTACGGCAGTACATTGAGTATTCACCAAGCCTCGCAGCAAAAGTATCTTTGTCAACCTTGATTTTTCCCTCTTCGCTTTCAGTCATCCTCTTCCTTATGCTTCCGGAAAGGTTCTTGTAGTCCCAGTCAGCGATGAATCCTATAATCAGAAATCCTACAAGGATTGCAACACCCATTATAATTAGTATTTCTATTGCGTCCATTTATGCACCCAGTGTCTGCGATACCTTATATATTATGAGCCCGACCGCAATTAATGCTATGAGCACTTCAATTATTAGCATAATAGTCCTTGTCATTTTTCTGTCCTCTCTCTTTTCATTCTGATTAGACTAATCACTTAAGTCTCATAAATACACTCTCAATGAGTTCCCTGTTGAAACCCTCTCGCTCCAGTTCCTGTTTGATTTGGATTTGATTGTACCCCATATTCCTCAGAGTAGCGATGCGCATGAATATCATGGATGCAGAGCTTGGCGGGGTAGAGAGCAGCGGTTTTTGCTGCCCGGTAAGGGGCTGTTGCCTGTGTCTGCCAAATAAAAAGAATAATCCCATTCCTGCACCGCATATAGCCGCAAGCGCAATTATATATAAAAGAGTGTTTGGCTTTTGCCTAGCTGTTGTCTTTATCGCATGCTCTGCGGTCGAGTCTGCTGTCTGGGAGTAATTCTGCCAGCCTGTCTGCCGTCCAGGTCCCGATGCAGATGGCTGGGTGGTGCCTGATATAGTCCTTGAAGAGCAGCTCTGCTGTGTCACAGGCATTCCGAGGCTGCTGCCGCAATTGTTGGTATCAATGCACTCCCTTGTCTGTATTCTGTTTTCGCAAGTGCTCCAGTTACTACATTGCCAGACGCTTTTGCATCGTGTTGTGGTCTGGGTGGTGGTTCCTGATGTCCTTTGTGTTGTACATTTGCCTGCTATGCATGCTTCATTGGAACCGCACTGGCTGCATACACCATTGATGCAACTGCATGAGGAGTTGGTGCCTGCACAAGCGGCCCATCTGCAATCAAGGCAATATTTGCCTGTCTGGCTGCAGCTAGAAGATGTGCACTGCACATCTGATTGCTGGTAGCACTGATTATTCATAGGGCATAGCTTGCATCCTGGTGTGTTTTCACATTGCGCAGGCTGAATTGAAGAACAGCTGCTGCTGCAGTCACTGTCCTGAGATGCTGTGCATGCGCTTGGACAGCAGCCATCAGATGCCCCGCATGCTGCCTGAGAGCAGCTCTGAATGATACAGTTACCTCCCTGGCATATCTTGCCTTCAAGAGAGCAGTCTGTTATCTGATATTCAAGACAGATGTCTGAATCAAAATTGCCGCACGTCCTCAATTTGTTCCCGCTGCAGTCTTTCTGGCCGCTGGCTTGGCACTCATCAGTGCATAACGGCTGAGAAATGCATAAACCGTTACCATCACATCTGCAGCTGCCACCAGTACAGCCGGTTGATGAAAAGCAGCTTTCATCTGTGCCGCCAGCCGAGACATTGACTTCCGAGCATATACCATTTGAACAGGAGGGTTCTTTGCATTTGCTGTCAGGACAGATCAGTGTATTTCCCCATTCAGTGCAAGAGTCTGAATCAAATTCCCCGCATGTCTGGGTGGAATTCCCAAGACACCTTTTGGTGCCGGCAATGCATTCATCTGAGCATGTGCTTGTGCAGAATCCGCTGCTGCACGATTGTCCGCTCGCGCATCTTGAATTGTTGTCCATGCTGCAGAAGCCATTGTTGCACTGCCTGCATTGTGTGCTTCCGCAAAGCTGGCCCTGGTTTGCTATTGAGTATTCCCAGCTGTTTCCGACACAGGAAGGAGATGCAGTCCTGCAGTTGCTATCAAAGTTCGCATTGCCAACAGTCAGATCGCACTGTCCCTGGCAGCAGAAACCTGACCCGCACGCCTGGCCGTCCGCAAGTATGGTATTTGAACAGGTGTTTGAAGAGCAGCTGTCGGTAGTGCACGCGTTATTGTCATTGCAGTGGCTGTTCTGTGTGCATTGCACACACTGTCCGGCAAAACAGTATCTGCCGGTCGCCTGGCAATCAGTGCTCTGCCATTCCAGGCAAGGATCAGCATCATAGTTGCCGCATAATCTTGCAAAGTTCCCAGAGCAATCCCTTTGCCCGCTTGTGCATTCATCAGTGCATGTCGGCTGCGAGGTGCACTGCCCGGCGCCGTTGCATGCGCAGCTTCCTCCGGTGCAGCCAGTAGATCCTGAGCAGCCAGCATCAGTCATCCCATTTGCAACGTTCGTCTCGCCGCATACACCGTTTGCGCAGGTTGGGATTTTGCAAACATTATCCTGACAGCTCTGTAGGCCTCCCCATTCAAGGCATGAATCCGCATCATAGTTGCCGCAGGTCTCTGTCTGCGAAGTCCCGCTGCATCTTCTTGCACCTGATGTGCATTCATCAGTGCATGTCGGCTGCGAGGTGCACTGCCCGGCGCCGTTGCATGCGCAGCTTCCTCCGGTGCAGCCAGTAGACCCTGAGCAGCCAGCATCAGTCATCCCATTTGCAACATTCGTCTCGCCGCATACACCGTTTGCGCAGGTTGGGATTTTGCAAACATTATCCTGACAGCTCTGTAGGCCTCCCCATTCAAGGCATGAATCCGCATCATAGTTGCCGCAGGTCTCTGTCTTAGAAGTCCCGCTGCATCTTCTTTGGCCTGACAGGCACTCGTCAGTGCAGCTGCTTACGCAGGTCCCTGCACTGCAGGACTGCCCAGCCGGACATCGTGTGCTATCAGGAGAATTGCACTGTCCATTGTTGCATTCCATGCAAGCATATCCGCCGCAGAGGTTGCCGTTGTTGGCTATTGCATATTCCCAGCTTGTACCTGAGCAGACTGGTCCCGTTCTGCAATCAGCATGATAATTAGTGTTTCCAGTTGTGGTATCGCACACTCCATTGCAGCAGAAACCGTTTGTGCAGGCAGTTCCTGATGCAACATTGGAATATATGCATGAATTGCTAGTGCAGGCATCATTAGTGCATGGGTTATTGTCGTTGCAGTGTGATGCGGATGTGCAGGCTACGCATTGTCCCGTGGCAGTATTGCATCTTGGTGTAGAGCCGCTGCACTGCGAATCTGAGGTGCATCCGCCTGCTGAAGTGAAAGAGATGGTTACATCTACGAATCTCTCTCTATTATTGGGTTGCCAACCCACTCTGTATCTAATGGTATATGTTCCATCAGCTGCATTCTTGACAGTTATCCTGCTGTTCATTGTTTCGACTCGGCCTGTGTTGCATGTCCTGCAGGCGGATGGTGTATCAGTGCACACTCCAAAATCACCACCAACAGATGATGCGATATAGCTAGGATTAATAGTGATTAGAAAATCAGTATTACCATTAGTGGACCAAGTGCATGAGGCTCCGTCTGAACGCGTGCAGCTTACCACGCTTCCTGTGATGTCAGTTATCGCCTCACCTGTAGAGGTCCTGTAAAAATTCCTGATTTTGACTGCAAAATCGAAATGGTCATCCACCATGGTCAAGGTCGGAAATGGCTCATAGAAGAGGCAGACGCGGATCTGATTAGCCGAAGGATGGCAATCGCAAGATACAGATATGGTAAGGGGAACTGCAATCAAAAGACAAAACAGCAGAGCGATGCATCTTCTCTTCATTTTTTCCTCGTTAGTACCTTTGTCCTAATGAATACTGCTCCTGTTAGCACAAAAGCTGTTACCCACAAAGCGTATTGGGAAAATGTCTCGATGCCCGTATCTTTCTTTACCACAAGAACGGCATCCAGGGGATATGGCTCTTCAACGAATTCCTTTCCGCTTATCCTTATTTTAATGGGATACTTGCCTTCAGGCATATCCGAAGGTATATCTATGCTTGCCTGGATGACGAACATATCAATGTTGCGGAGTTCAGGAATAATCTCTGGTTGAAGCGCAAGGGTCAATCGCGGGTCATCACCTTTTATCCTAATGTTATGAGCTGCTGCAGGGTCATCGCCTCTCCTGAGAAAAAGCTTGAAATGGACAGTCTCTCCTGGTTCGCCGCTGATGATCTTCTGCTGTGCGACTACTCTAATATAGTAATTATCATATGTACCCAAATTTACGGAGCCGCTTCCCGAAAATACTCTCTTAGGTGTGTTTACCGACTCATCGCTTAGCGGATTGTCATCAAAAGAATCTTGGGCTACAGAGATATATGCCAAGCATATCACTATTGCTACAATCAACCCCCTTTTCTTTAATGTAATCATCTCCACACCATAGCTTGCTATCCTTCAGTATCCACTAAATATATAAACTTTGCTGGTTAGTCAAATGAAAATGGGGATTGTTGAAGCGTTCGGTCTTGGTTTGGTTTATGGGTTTGGTCCCTGCATGACCAGCTGTGCTCCTGTTTTGGTCCCAATTGTGATGTCAACTTCAAGTGGCTCAATAGATGGATTGAAGAACACATTGCTGATGGGGTTTGGTAGGCTCTTTGCCTATGTTCTGCTTGCAATGGTATTCGCATGGTTGGGCAAGGTAATTGATATAGTGATTCCGAATTATGCATTAGGGATTCTCATGTTGCTCCTTGGCCTGGCCCTTATATTCAGGTTGCACACAAGGTGCCTTATTCCTAAATTCCGGTTCAGCGGCGCTTGGATGTGTTTCGTTTCTGGGCTCTTCATGGGTTTTTCTCCTTGCGCTCCTATGCTCGGTATGCTTGCAATAGCCGCTGCGTCGAAATCGATTCTGGCAGGCGCTCTGGTAGCTCTTTCTTTTGGGATTGCCACCCTGCTTTCTCCCTTGATTTTCATAGGGCTTGTCGCAGGAAAATGGAGTGCGCTCAAAGAATTAGAGCAAATAAACAATTATGTCGGAGGAATATTCTTAATCCTTATCTCTCTATTCTATTTTTTTCGCTAGACAAAGTTTACTCATTGTTTATTCGTGATTATTTATTCGTGATTATCCTTTAAAGCTCGTGATTGTCCTTTAAGCCTCTTCTATCACCAATACTCTTCGATCAGCAATACCTTTATCAGCAATATTCCGCTAAGATTATATACTTGCTCGACTTTGTTATTCATGGTTGATGATTAGTATTAAAGCAAAAAGGGGTTGGATAGGCTATCTGAGGAGGATAGTGCAGCTGTTCTTCCTAGTCTTGATTCTCTATGGCGGTTACTTCGGCTTCACAAAACTCTCATCTGACAGTATACAAAGGTCAGAAGACGACCTCCGCGCTGCTGAGATAAATGCCAACCTCAGAAAAGATCCAAGGCTTCCCATCTATCTTCCGATACATTCATGCAAGAACACGGATAAGGAATATGGCACTTTCCAGGGCTGCAGCATGTTCATGGCAAGCGAGATGATTATTTATGGTTCGTATATGTCGTTCGCCCTGCCCGTTCTTGTTGTTGTGCTATCAGCTTTCCTGTTCGGCAGGACTTGGTGCGGCTGGGCATGTCCGGTAGGCTTTATTCAGGAGATGTTGGATAAGCTCAGGGGTTGGCTGCGTATAAGCTATATCCGGCTATCGCGGCAGGCTAACAGGTTGCTGAGGTCATTTCGGCTGTGGTGGCTTGCTGTTCTCTTCCTGATATCCTTCACTGTTGCGCTTCCTTTTTTTTCAGTCATCAGGAAGGACTTGCACAATTTTAACTGCTTTACATGCCCGACAAGGTACGCTTTATGGTTCTTCCCCAAATTCAGCCCGACATTCATGAGCTTCAAATCGACGTTCTACTCAATCGGCTCTGTGATCGTTATAATTTTCATTGGCGTAGTCATTACTTCGTTCCTTATCCGCCGGTTCTGGTGCCGCATCTGCCCCAATGGCACTTTGCTTGCGCTCTTCAACAAGGGCTGTCTTACAACTAAAGAAAAGGATATTCAGAAATGCACGAAATGCGGAATCTGCTATAATGTCTGCCCTATGGATAATGAGGATGTCTATACCGTTAAACACAGGAAGATAGTAAACAGCAAGAATTGCGTGATGTGCTTTGAGTGCGTTGACAGGTGCCCAGAGGATGACTGTCTTAAGGTAAAATTCGCAGGAAAGACTTTCCTTCGATCAAGATTTAAGTGATGTTCTCCTTATTTTCACATTCAGCATTATTGGCTTGCATACCTTTCTTCAAAGTAAAGAAGCAAGTATTCATTTGGCTTGTGTTCTCTTTCGGGAATACTTTTTATTGATTTTCCAGAACCACAGCATCCTCACTGCAAGTGCAATGGCTATTGCTGTGCTTATGGCATATAGCAGGAGGTGCAGGCTGTCGCTTCTTTTCCTCACTCTGATTAAGATCTCGTCTTGGAAATCCCCTGCATCATATTCGTCAGTTCCAACCAGGAAATCAACCCTGTAGTTGCCTATAGGCATGTCTACAGGAACATGGACTCTGATGTCGAAATAGCTGTATTCGGTCGGTGGAATCTCTGCAATTGTATCCTTGTCAAACTGAAATTTAAGCCGGCTGTCAGCATTCGGGATAACATGGACGGAACGCACGGTCTTGTTGTTCATGTCATTTCTTACATAAAGCCGCAAGGAATACGTATTTCCGGGTTGCATGCTATATTTCTCATTTGGAGTACAGATAGCAAGCCTTGTCGGTGTCGGAGAAACGATGCTGATATTCCCCTCGCCCTGAAAAAAACGCTGTCCGCTTGCGCTGCCAGTCAGAATTGCGAAAAAAATCGCAATTATTATTTGAAATAGCCTCATTTTGTGGATAACACATCTTCGGCTATAAAAAATTAGCTAATTCTCTTGGTTGTGTTGAATTGATGATTTGGAATTGCAGGTTCACTCTTTAGAAATAACTTCAGGATAAGAGAGTTCCAAAAACTTTTTAATAATGCTCTGTTGTTGTCGTTTATAATGTCAAAAGTAGGCGGGAGGGGAATAACAGTTGCAAGGCGGACAGTGCAGATTATCGCTTTTTTCATTCTCATCTATGCAGGCTACTTCATAACAGTCAAGCACGTGGATTCCTCATTCATGCCATTCATTAAACCCCCTGCTGACAGAAGTGTAAAACTGCCTAACCTTGAGCCAAAGACGGGTTATGACCAGGTATTCGATGCTTATGCCCCATTTAGGACATGCCGATACGTCGGCAGTGAGACGAGGCTATTCAGGGCTTGCTCCATGCACTTCCTTACTGAGATACCGATATATGGCGTTCCTATGAAAGACGCGATTCCTCATATCTTCCTTTTGCTAATTATGGCTTTCCTATTGGCACGGTTCATGTGTGGTTGGTTATGCCCGCTTGGTGCTATGCAGGATTTTCTTTCATGGACAAGGGAGCGTGTGGGCCTTGGGAGGCTGCGCCTTCCGCGTATTTTCCTGAAGTTTTTTGAGACCTTTCGGTATGTCTGGCTAGTTTTTCTCTTCATTGTGGCAGTGGCGATTGTCCTGCCTTTCCTTGGTCTTATTGCTTTCCAGCGAGACCTCAACGTCCTGACTTGCAATACATGTCCTGGCAGGCTCATGTATCCGCTCCTGACAGGAACCCCGCCAGGACTATGGATCTTCCAGACACCCTTGCATGCCGTGATAAGCATACTTGGCGTATTATTCATAATTCTGTTCTTTTTAAGCTTCTTCGGAAAGCGGTTATGGTGCAGGATATGTCCGACAGGAGCGCTTCTATCTATCTTCAATCTGGGTTGCGCCATAGTCAAGGAGAAAGATGCGCTGAAATGCACACGTTGCGGTGTCTGCGAAAGAGTCTGTCCAATGGACAACAAGAAGGTGCTGGAGGAGAAGAAGAAGAAGATAGTGAACAGCACAAACTGCATAAATTGTTTCAGGTGCGTAGAAAAGTGTCCGGAAGCAGATGCGCTCAAAGTCAAATATTTCGGTTGGACATGGCTGAGGTCCAGGAAGAGATGAGATCATGATAAAGGAGTTGATAGATAGCATCAGGTTAGGCGATGCCGAAGAGCTGGTCTTTGAGCAAAGATATTCGGTAGGCGAATCATTGGCAAGGCGCCGTAATAAAGAATCCTTCAATAACTGGAAAAAAGAGAACACAAAGTCCATATCAAGTATAGGGGGTGATAGGCCTTATTCGATTTCTTGGTTTGATTCGCTTTTCACATCAGACATCGCAGTGGAATCGATAATCACAGATAAGAATAGGGGCAGGAAGATAGTTGGAACTTTCTGCAATCTTGTGCCTGAAGAGCTGATTTATGCCTCAGGGGCTAGGCCTATAAGGTTATGCTCAGGTGCTAATCACACTATAAAAGCAGCAGAGACAGTATATCCCAGAGATTGCTGCGACCTAATAAAATCATCGCTTGGGACAGCGATTGATAATGAGCCTTTTGCGGGCCTTTGCGATTCTATTGTTATTCCAGCTACATGTGACGGCAAGAAGAAGCTTGGAGAGATTATGAACGAGATAGTGCCTATTTGGATGCTTGACCTGCCGCAGAGCAGAGACAGGGCTCAGGCTAAATCTTACTGGTTGACTGAGAATAAGTTACTGAAAAAGAAGCTTGAGGTGCTAACAGGGCAAAAAATAGATAGGAAAAGCCTTCGGCAGGCGATAATGGACCTGCAGGAGAGGAATATCATGCTAAGAAAGATTCAGGAATACAGGAGAAAGGCACTGCTAAGCGGGAGGGATGCCCTGATAATTATCCAAGGCTGTTTTTTCGCAGACCTGCATGAATGGATGAAACATGCTGACTTATTGTTCAAGGAGCTAGACAAAAAACAGTATAACCATCAGATGGAGAACCCACAGAAGAAGGCAAGAATTATGATAAGCGGCTCACCCTTGATCCTCCCGAACACAAAGATTGCAGACATAATAGAGGGCCATGGGGCATTAATTGTTGCAGATATGACCTGTTCAGGAGGGGAGTTCAGTTACGATGCAGTGGTGCCTGACGATTGGAGCATGCATGACATGATGTTGGCTGTGTCAGAGAGGTATCTTCTTCCGAGCATGTGCCCTTGTTTCATGAAGTCTGAGGACAGAATAGATAAGGCACTTGATTTGGTGCGCGAGAACAAGATAGAGGGTGTGGTCTATGTCGTCTTAAGGCATTGCCTTCTTTTCGATATCGAGGCAAGAAAGCTTAAGGAGGCTCTTGCGGCAAAAGGTATCCCATTCCTGCAGATTATGACCGACTACAGCCCTGAAGATAAGGAGCAGCTGAGGACTAGGGTGGAGGCATTCATAGAGATGATTGCAGCGCGGAAATGAAATCATTGTCGTTTACATGGAGGAGGTTAGCGTTTTTCTTGGTGATATTCCTTTTAGCTTTCGCATTCATTCCAACCTTACGGTGCGAGCGAGATGTTGAAGTAGCAGGAAAGATCTGCAGCGCCATAGGTTACTGTAGTACTGATCTCTATGTGTCTTTCCTAATCTACTTGTTTTCAAGTTGCAGTGTTCGTGTCAAAGGCGCTTTTTTTGGGGCATATATTGTGGTAATGCTTATCGCAAGCTATCTCATCGCCTGCGCTCTTGACCACATTTACTCTGTTTTTATAGATATCTAACTCTAAGCGATGCAACTCTGCAGATATTTCCGCTTTATATCTGGAGTTCCTACAGCTAATATGCCGCAATATTTATATATTAACAGAATCAGCCAAAATACGTTATTCAAAAAGAGGCAAAAATGGCAAAGATATATGCGGGTAATTTCTCAGAAGACTATGACTTCCAGAGCAGATACCGTGCTCAGGCTCCTCAGCCCCATCCCCCGCATGCAATTTTGGAGGCTAGAAAGAATTTTCAGGAGCTCGCTGAGAGGAACCTGGCTCTGCTGGAGAAACCAATCAGGGCAGAGCACATAAAGTATTTTCATCAGGTAATGGCAAGCCCCGAGACTAGATTAAAAGAGCTGATGGAATGGAAAGCAAAGGGCGGCAAGGTTGTCGGGCTTTTCTGTGTTCAGGTTCCTGAAGAGCTCATAATCTCTGCCGGAGCCATAGCTATCAGAATGGAGTGCGGGTTCATAGGGAACCTTTCTGCGTCAGAGGAGGCTATGCCATCTAATGTATGCCCTCTATGCAGGTCAAGCGTCGGTGCAGCATTCAATAAGACTAATCCTTTTTTCGACTTGCTGGATGTAGTGATAATCCCTACAACCTGTGACTGCAAGAAGAAGATGGCTGAAGTACTGAGCAATTATGCCAAGGTCTGGGTTCTTGAGCTTCCTCAAAACAGGGATAATCTGCAGGCAAGGGATTATTTCTTCGGTCACATCAAGTTGCTCGTAAAGAAACTCGAGAAGCTTACAGGCAGGAAGATAACCCGCAAGGCTCTAGAGAGTTCTATAAAGCTCCTGCAGCAAAGAACCCGCGTATTCCGTGTCTTTCTCGATATCAGAAAGCAGAAGCAGATAGTAATTTCAGGAAGGGACAGTATGCTGATAGCACATGCGGCGTTCATTGATGACCCTCATAGATGGACTTGGTATCTTGATGGGCTGAACAAGGAGCTTCTCGGGATGCTGGATAAGCAGATAAAAGTCATGCCTGAGAATACCCCTAGGATGCTTGTCACAGGGTCTCCAATAATATGGCCCGCATGGAAAGTTCTGAATACCATTGAAGAAAGCGGCGCGCTCGTTGCGATAGACGATTCCTGTGGAGGCACGCAGTATCTCTACAACATCGTGGAGGTGCCTGATTGGTCCATGATGGGGATGCTTACTGCCTTGGCTGACAAGTATCTGCTTCCGACAGTTTGTCCCGTGTTTGTCCATAGCGATGACAGAATAGACCGACTTCTAGAACTGAGGTCGCAGTTCAGGGCTGACGGGGTCATATACCATCTGCTGAGGCTGTGCCAGTGTATTGACATGGAATACGGAAAAGTGCAGGCCGTGCTGAAAGACAGAGGCATTCCTGTATTAAGGATTGAGACAGAGTACGGAGAAGAGGATGTCGGTCAGATTAAAACGAGGATTGAGGCGTTCATAGAGATGGTGAACGCTAAAAAGGAAAAGTGATAGTTGCTGGAGTGGATATTGGAAGTGTAGCCGCAAAAGCAGTGGTGCTTGGTGAGGGCGGACTTTTCAGCAGCCATGTTGTCCCTACAGGCGCTGACTGCAACGCAGCAGCAGAGCATGCTCTAGCAGTTGCCTTGGAAGGAGCGCATTGCAGAAGAGAGGATCTGGCATTCATCATGGCGACAGGGTATGGCAGGCGGGCAATTAGCTTTGGCAATGGCTCAGTAACCGAGATAACTGCAAATGCAAGAGGGGCGGTGCATCTTGGTAGTCCTATGGGCAAGGTCAGGACAATTATAAATGTCGGCGGACAGGACACAAAAATAATAGTGCTTGACGATGGAGGCACAATCGCTAATTTCGTCATGAATGACAAATGCGCTGCAGGGACGGGCAGGTTCCTAGAGGTCATGAGCCAGGCCCTTCAAGAGACAATAGAAAGCTTCTCACATCTGTCGCTAAAGTCAAAGAATCCGGCTGTAATAAATTCCACCTGCACGGTCTTTGCTGAATCTGAAGTCGTGTCTCTTATAGCGCAGAAGGTACCAAAGGAGGACATAATCGCAGGCATTCACAAATCAGTGGCTAAGAGGATATCAGATATGGCGAATGCCGCAGGATTGAAGGATGTGGTGTTCTTTGATGGGGGCGGAGCAAAGAACATAGGACTAAGAAAAGCGCTTGAGGTCGAGCTCGGCAGGCAGGTTTTTGTTCCCAACATACCCCAGTTCACTGTGGCGCTAGGAGCAGCTCTAATAGCATATGATCGCGCCAAGCGAAAGTTCTAGAATGAGGTATGATGCTTCAGTTAAGTACATGCACAGATTTTGCAGAAGTAACAGCAGATTCAGCGAATTATAAAATATGTAGCATTATAGGATAAATAACCCATGCGGCATACTCCGTTATGGTATGCGGCACTTGTTTGGTTATTGAATACTGGTTAATCAATTCCAAATGAATTTATCAGCAGAAAACAAAAATGTTTTTCATGGCTCCTTGGCATTCTGCTACACACCAGCAAAAAACTGTCCGAAGATGAATTTCTCAAGCGCGAAATAACCCACAAGCAGTATAATACTAAAAACCACAAAACCGACCATATTAGAAAATATTGTCTTTATGAGCTGGAAATTATCGCTTCCTACTTTGATGTTCGATGAGAAAAGTGAAAGCACAAGTATCATCTCGATAAGGTATATTGAGACAATGACTTCAACCTGTGTCGGAGGGATGACTCTTGTGACATCCACAAGACCAAGCTTCTGGACTGTACCAAACGAAAGGCTCTTTAGGACTTCTTCAATGAAAATTAGTGATTTTACTATGGCCATGGCCATGAGGATCGCTGCAGCGCAAAGCATTGGGGCAAGCATCACAGTCGTTATATTTATCAGGCTCACCGTGTCGCTTAGCATTGTTCTTATGTAATCATCAAGCTGATATATTGATATGGTCTGCTTTCGTACCATCTTGGCTGCTTTTGCCGCGCTTTCAGTCGATACATCTGTGAAGCTTACTATCTGCGCAAGAGTGCCGCTGACTTTCCTTGATGGGCAAATCCGGGGAAGGAATTTTTCCATCAGTTCCGCAAGACTTTTCTTGCTTACCTTAAGCTCGTGCATGAGCCTGGAGAAAAAATTTACCACAGGATGCTTGGAGAAACCGTGTGTCTTGTAATCATCGATAACTTCCGGGATTATGCTTTCAACACTCTTGTTTAGTGTAAGATAAGTGGCAAAAGTCTGCAGCAGATGCGGAAGGTCATGCTCAGTCTCATTGACTTCATTCCAGAGCTTCTCATACTTGGATATGTAATAATAACTGAGAACACTGATTGCAAGGCTTATGCCGGCGCCCATGAGCCAGCAGAAGAGTATTGAGGTGAATTGATATTCTCTCTTTACGCTTTCTGGTGTATCCATACTGATGAAGTTAAGGTGTATGAGGGTGGGAATGGACATGAAGACAACTATTCCTATGCCCACTGCAATTATCCATACAGGCGGTTTCTCATAAAGCGGTGAATCGGCAAGCCTGATGGTGTCGACCTGCACTCTCTTGGCAGAGAAGTTGAGCGCCATCAGCAGAAGGATGCCTGGGAAGAATACTATGTAGAGGAATGCGATGAGGGGTGCTTTTATGAAATCAGGCATGAACACTGAGACAAGAGGAAGGAGCATCAATGTGATAATTGGGAATAGAACACCCATTGCGACAAGGGTCTTTGCATTCTCTGCGAGCTCTTCGGCGAATCTCTTTCCGCTGGTATTGTAGCTGATAATCAGGGTCTCCTGCACTTCGTCAAGTATTTTCATGCGGTCTTCGTCATTAGACAACGCTGCGGTCTCTATAAGCCTGAGAGCCTTGACGAAATCAGGATTCACTGTGTTCCATATAGGAGTATAATACTCAAAAACCTCGCCTAGTGTGTTGTTTTCCCTCAAGCGGATCTTTTTTACGATATCATTGAACTGCGTGTAGAGGGTTCCCCAGAGGTGGTCCTTGGTATTTATTATGGCATACTCCATGCTGGTATTCATTGATACATAAGTTGATATTCTCATAATTGCTTTTAGCATCTCTTCCTGATAGGTTATCATACGCTGTGTGTAGAATATGTTTGCAGGATAAACATAGGAGGCGGCAGTGAATATGAAGCCTGTAAAGACAAAGAAGTACTGGAAGAATTCTGAAAGCTGAAGCATCACAGAAATCATATAGAGGAATGTGAAAAAGGATAGGAAACCTAGTGAAACCCCTATAACTGCTTGGCTTGAGTACGGGAATTCCACAAACTTAAGTTTTTTCTCCAAGCTCTCGAGATGGAACTTAAGAGGTGACTTCTCTCCGAGCTCATAGATATCTATTAGCTTCATGGCCTACCTGCCGGTGTACAATGCCTTCTTGAGGAATTTCTCATACTCCTCTTTAAATTTCTTCTCGTTAGCTTGGTTCTCAAGCGGCTTGAACACTTCGAATAGGTTGGAGAATAATATGTTGGCCTTTGATATATAAGGGGCTTCCAGCTTGTCCTTGTTTGGCGCGAGCTCAAGATGCTTCTGCTTGGCCCATGACCTGAGTTGTAAATCCTTTAATACAGTCCCATAGTCTTTATAGCCGCTGCTTGTTGCCATTATCTGCTGTAGCATCAGTGATTTACCCTTCAGCAAGGCATCGGTGGGCTCTAGCATGTCAGTCTGGGGGTTGTAGACAAGGAGCTCCTGAAAGACTGGCTCGTCATCCCAGTGCTTGAGCACTTCTGTTACGGAGAGCACTCTTCTCATTCTTGTTAGTCCTGTCGGAGACTTGATTTGATTGACTATGACAATAAGGTCTGTTACTTTGAAAGACCCTTTAGGTACGCCGAGGTCATTTACAACCCTGTCGAAAACACCATAGGGACTGTCGCCGTGTATTGTTCCGCCCACTGTGTTTGACATAGCGCCTACCCTCATGGCTTCATAGAGGACCCTGGCTTCTTTGCTTCTGATTTCGCCTATTATCAGGCATGAATCTCCGAGCCTGAGGGATGTCCTGAGGCCGATGTCGAATGGCATCTCCATCCCTGTCTCCAACAGCGCGCTTCTCACTTTAAGCGGAAGGATATCATAGCCGAGTTCTTTGTAAGCTTCTATAGGTAGTTCCTGTGTATCTTCAATTGAAATAATCCTGTATTTTGGTAGTATCTCAAGTAGCAGGGAGCCTAAAAGCGCTGTTTTACCAGAGCCTCTTGGTCCTGCGCAAAGGAAGGTCCTGCCGTGGGCGATTGCAAGTGACATAAGTCCGCAGAACCAGGGGTCAACAGCTTTTACGGACATGAACAATGGAAGTGTCCAAGGCTTTTCCCTGTGTTTTCTGATAGAGTAACCTGTACCGAAAACAGAAAAGGGGTCTATTACAGCCGCCACTCTCCCTTTCTCTTTCTCTATCACTATCTCTCCGTCAAGCTGCGGCTGTGCCTTATTAAGCGGACGTCCTGTGGAAATCTTAAGCCTTGTAGCCATATAGTTGAGGAAATCGTCTGTAGGATAGATGTTGGATACGCATTCATCGTAATCAGCGTGTACTATTCGCATTGCAGTTTTGTACCCTGGCGGATTAATATTTATCTCAAGAACTTTGTCGTCAAAGATAAGGTGCTCCAGAATTCCGTATTCCAGATACCATCTCTTTATAAAAAGGTTTTTTGTTTCGCCGTCTTTCCTAAATTTCTGGACCTCATTATACATTGTTTTCAGTTGCCGGAATGTTATATTGGTCTCAGGGATCTTTAGGAAGTATATGTAGCCAACACCGTCGAGTCTCTGCAGGATGTAGACTTTGGCTCCGGTCCTCTCTATGGTGTACTGCGATATCACTCTTACGCCTTCTTGTATCACGCCAATCCTTACATCAACGAAAAAAGGTATTATTGTAAGAAGCCTGTTCTTGTCATCGTATTCCTTTGTAAAGAACTTGCTCTTGAGCATGAGCCGGTCATATTTCTTGCCCTTGATGCATTGCAGGCATACGCTTGACAGAGCAGCAGAGCTCATGCTCTTATGGCATTCATTGCAGTCAATCTCCAGTACGCTGTTTTCTCCTTCTAGCACATTTCACAACCCTGTTATTGCCAGGTTTAAAAACCTTTAAATTACTTTGTAATCATTGAATAATAATAAGAAAGACTTTTATAATCAGGCAGTCTTGTTTATCAAAGTTATCAAAGAGCGAAGGTGAAAAAGTGGGGCTTTTAGGGACCAATCAGGATTTGACAGCTATTGAAGACGAGTTAAAAATACTTGCTACTAATGTAGAAGTTTTAAACCAGATGCTTGTAAAGGACCCAAACCTCGCCCAAGGAGGGGCAGGCAGCGATTATGTATCTGGCATAAGCTCTCAGCAGTATCACGAGATAAACGACGGATTAAAAGCCCTTTCTAGAAAGATCGAGACATATGACGGAGGTCTGCGTGAAGTAGTCAACCAGGAGCTTGAATACATTAAGACCGCTCTGCATAAATTGCAGGAACTCACAACAGAGTTTCCTAGGCAGAAGCAGGAGTTTGATATAGTTGTAAAAAGGCTAAATAATGTGATTGAGGCATTTAATGCGGCAGACAAGGCAAGCATGCAGAATCTGGCAAAAGAGCTTCATGATTTTAACGCAAATATGGCAAGCTTCAACGAAAATATGCAGTTTTTCCAGCAGAAACTTGTAGAGAACATAAATTTCCGCGTGGGCGAGATAGGTGTGACTATTAGCAACAGCCTTATGAGAACAGCCATGATAGGGGTTGCAGTCTTCGTAGTGATTGGCGTTGTGCTGATTTGGGTGAAGTAAGATGGAAAAGAAGGCAGGGATTATAAGTGATGAGTTCCATCATGCAAATCTTTATTATATCGTGATGTTGGTGAGCATGGTTCTTTGTGCGTTTTTTGCGGTCCAGGCAGTCCGGTTTCATATAGAAGATGAGATATATTACGCGTTGGGTTTCTATACCATTTCCTGCCTGCTGCTGATTATTGCCGTAAGTAGCCACACCAGAGGAAAAGGTCACTATCACTACCACAGGCATATTCCCAAATGATGCCTCTGTTAAATGGCTGTAGAATATACAGTAGAATATATTTAGTCGGACTTTTACTTAAGGTTCAAGTTTACAACAGGCATAACCACACTTTTTAATTTGCCTGATATCTCCAGATTATACACCATAATTTCAACATATTTTGAGTAGCAAAAGAAAAGTTGTGGAGGAGAACTTTCGTTCCCCCCCACGTTTGCATAATAGTTTCCTTTCAATATAAAGAAGGAAACCTGCCCAAGCCTGTTTGGCATCGCATCACTGACATCCTATTATTCAAGGGCTGCCTCTCTATGCCTGGTTTGCCTGAGCTTACTGTAAGAAGGAAAGAGGGCTCTCGGGTTGTGTGGGGGGTTAGGTGGTTCAGAATACGAGTTCTGGAGAGCCCTCTTTTGTTGCATTGATCTTGATTTTGTTTTAGCATCATAACAGATATAAGGTGCAACTAGTATATAAATCTTTCTCTTTTGTATACCATTTTGTATACTGGTATAATTAATATTACTTTATTGTCTTTTTATAACCTTTATAATAACCTTTAGAACATATCTAGTCCTAAATCTGCCCAAATTCCTGAAATATCAGTTATAAAAGGCGGCAATCCCCTTTTCATTTCTAATTACGGCTTATGAATACATGCATTTCGAGCGTCCCCTGCTATTCTGGAGCAAAATGTAAGTTGTCCCAGCACGAAAATCCCTATCTTCGGTATAGATATGTAGATATATATTTTCGGTAAGATATTTACCCCTCATTTGTTTTTTTATTTGTATTTTAAATATCAGCTCTTTATTTAAGCGGGCAAAAATAGAGAGTCAGTGTTTTTTTCACAAGAGCTTATTCAATCATAATCTTTATTAATAAGCGCTAATTGCATCAGGGACATGGCATTATCGCAGAAGAAATCAGGAAGAAAACCATCCGGGGGAAGGTACAAGCAGATAAGAAAGAAGAAGCTGTATGAGCTAGGTAGGCAGCCTACACTTACAAAACTGGGCAATCCACAGATAAAAACAGCGAGGGTAAGTGGCGGAAACATCAAGTTTTATAATCTAGCATCCAATATAATCAACCTCATAGACCCAGCAACAAAAAAGTGCACAAAAGCCATAATAAAGACAGTGACAGATAATCCTGCCAACAGGAACTATGTCAGACGAAACATACTTACCAAGGGCACGATTGTTGACACTGACAAAGGCAGGGCAAGAATCACGAACAGGCCCGGACAGGAAGGCACATTGAACGGAGTCTTAGTTCAGTAAGCTTAACTTATTGGTTTTTCGGCTTCTAAGGCAGCATCTAAATTTACTGGTGGACTTATAAGATAATAGACTCATAAAATAATTTGGATATATTTCGGTTATTTAGCAAAAAAATATTGATGCAGCCTTCAATCCCAGGTTGTGACATATATCACGACAGGCTTGCCTTTGTAGGTATAGCCGGATGAGGACATGGTAAAGATGTTCTTCTTGGCATCGGACTCAAGCTCCAAAGCTTTTGAAATCTTGAGTCTCGGCTGATTATTGCAGCATTCGAGAACGTATTCGTCGCCTGTTGCAGTGAAGTTGAAATGCGTTTCCCATCCTCTAATTTTTTGGTCACAGAGTTCGCTTATCCATTGGCCTCTTTCAACACTGAAATTCTGCGGGAATGTGCAGCCGTTTATCCCTTCGCAGGCTGCATCGCATCTCAGTTCCCTTGTCCCGAATTCCTCATAGAATCTGCTGCAGTCAGATCTGCACTCGCTAGTAAGATAAAGTTTGGCATCCTGTGTGTAATCAGCGCCATTTATGAAATCCAGTGTCACTGGTATATATCCGCTTTTCGAGAATACCACCGATCTCGGGGCAGAGACATTATGGACCTTGATTGAATAGAAACCAGCGCTGTTAGTGTAGTTCCTTTTCATGGTGATGAGGCTTCCTCTCCACTTGACTTCTACCATCGCACCGGCGCTTGGCTGGAACTGGTCGGGAAGATCAATCCTTTCTTCAATTACTGTGCCATTGATGAATATGTAGCTGTTGCCGCACTCGAACCTGTTGCTCTCATTGATATAGCAGGTATCAATGGATTGGTTGCAGCATGCAGAGCAGGGCGTTTCAAAATCCTGAACGAAATATTCGCTTGAATCATCTTCGCAGCATGATGCATTGGTCGTTCTGCCGTTGTCTTCAAAGAAAAGCGAGGTATTCCAGACAGTGGATGCGCTGCATCCAACACAGCTTTCATTGTTCATGTCCATATCCTGACATACACTGCAGCAGACGCTCACCGGGTAAGTTCCTGCATCAAGAAGGCAGTCTCCGAAATGTGCATTTCCAAAGTCAGATAGCCTTGCAACGCATTGATAGGGGTTGTCTCCCGAAAGTGTACTGCAGTCTCCCGTAGTATATGTACAATTCATTGGGTAAGTCGCTGAAGAGATGGAAAGCCTTTCTGTGTATCCGGGTGTTCCTACAACGCTTGCATGTGCGTTTGTGACTGCTGATAAGTTAACAAGCGGCTTCCATAACGTTGCATTTGCCAAAGGGGAGGAACCAATGGCATAGAGGCTGTTAGGTCCGCAGCATACAGCAAATCCGTACACCATGCCTGCGGGTGTTTCAGCCATGGCATTCGTGCTGTGTGACAGCCCAATAAGCTTGGTTTCATCGGCAGGGCAAGGTGCAGCTCTTATAGCACAGGTTATGTCACCGTATGCAACATTCGCGGCTGAAAGTAAAACCAATAATAACAATAATATAAAGCCATTCTTCATAGTAAAACCCCTCTTTTAAAGATTTTTCATTAGTATAACTATTTAAACTTTTTTGTTTCTGCAGAAAGGTTAAGTGCTTTCTTAATCTCAAGAGCGCCGCCAAGAGTATCAGGCGATTCACAGATTACTGTGAAATCCAGCTTACTTTTTAGCATTGCACTGGCAAGCGGCATGAAATCCTTTGCGAAGAAATCAATATGCCTCTTTTCTCCCTTGTCTCCATACTGGATACCGGAAAAGTGGCAGTGCACATGCCCAAGCTTGCTCAAAGCACCAATCACCTCGTGATAGTCTATGCTGCCCGTTCGTGCAAGGATATGTGCAAAATCTATTGTTGGCTTGCATTTCGTTTCTCTTGCTAGTTTGAGAAGATCCTGCAAGTCTCCGAACTGGCTCTTCTTGCCGGCTGTTTCTGGTGAAGGCACTACATTTTCCAATGCCCTCTCCTTTGCTGAATCCATAATATCAAGCAATGCACTTTTGAGCATCACATAGCATTCTTCCTCAGTACGTGTGCCGATATATCCGGCATGGAATACAGCATGCTTTGCCCCGAGATGGAATGCTTTTTCCATTGATTCGAGTATCCGTTGCTTGGATGCCCCTATCACATGCTTCTTTTCGGAAAACAGATTGATGTAATATGGGCAGTGCACGCTTAGAGCGATTCCTTTTAGAGAGGCAGCCCTCCCAATCTCCCTGGCTGTTGAATTCGTCATCCTCACACCGTGGGTGAATTCAATCTCAGCAGCGTCAAGCCCATGAGCCTTAAGAGTGTTCAGGCCAAGAAATGCCAAACCGAGAAGCCCGGCAGTGCCAACTCTTATCATCTTCTCCTTGAAAGATCAACCAATAATGAGATTGCCAAAGAGGCAATTATGGTAATAAACGCAGTCTGTGTGGCCAGGCTGCTGTCGTATGCAACAGTGAGAAGTGCCGCTGCAGCGATTCCTTTAGGCGCACCGAAAGCAGCTACTGCCCTGTCTGATGCACTATATTGTTGCGATAACAGTAGGTTTATGGTTATCCACCTGCAGGCATAATATAGGCAGAGCAGGATGACCGCAGGCAGCAGCGACTCGCCGTAGACTGGAAGAGATAGTCCGCTCAAGACAAAGATTAGTACGCCGGTTATCTCCATGGCAGAGGAGTTATTGGCATATAATACTTCCTTTTTCCTGACACGCATCAAAGAGAACATGGCGCCCAAGGCAGCGCTTGCAATGACTCCGCTTCCTCCAAGTTGAAGAGATAGGGCATAAGCAGATGCTAATCCTGTGATTAGAAGAGCATAGGAAATGGTTTTGGCATAATAGAGTGACATGATGCGGAATAATAAAAGCCCTGATATGAGTCCGACACCCACTCCAATTACAACTTGCTTTAGCAGATAGGCAAGAGGGCCGCCGAATGGCGCACCAGATGAATTTGAAAGGATTGTATATGTTATGTACGCTGCCAAAATTGCAAGAGGTGTGACTATACTTGATTCTTTATAAGTTACATGCGATATCCTGTCTTTGGCATGTGTTTCAAAAAACTCGGTGCTGATGAGAATCAGCGACAGAAATAAGAGCGCTTCAATGCCGCTTCCTTTAAAAAGAAAATATCCCGCAATAACTGTACAAAGGATTATTATAGTTGATGATGACACCCCAAGCAGTGTCGCCCTATCAGCGATTGTGTCCCTGTTGCGAAAAGATATTCTTGAAAATAGAACAAAAACTGCAAAAGCAAGTATTATCTCAGAGAACTGTTTAACATTCTGTTCTGGAACTGATACATAATCAAGCTGCCTTATCGCCATGCCAAACATGATCAGGAATATGGCTGAAGGAAGTCGGTAAAACCTGGCAAATGCATAGATTATAAGACCTCCCAGAAGAACTACGGTGCCGATAAGCAGTATTAATATGGTGTCCATTATAGGCCTCTTTATTTCAGCAATAAGTTGAATAGTTATTATATAAAACTTATTGTTGCTTACAAGTTAATGGGCTATTTTAAAAGTTAATAGGCTATTTACTATATCTGGTCTTGTTACTATATCTGGTCTTGTTACAATATCTGGTCTTGTATATGTTAAAAAATCCGGTACATGCTACAAAAAATTTGCTTTTCTATTCTAGTTTAAGAAGTTTTCAGTTCGTAAGTCTGCAGTTCGTCTGCATAACTATAATTATCCAAGCATTAATGCCGGCTCTCCTCTTCACTAACAAGAGCCATTGGAGGAAAATACAGTGTTACTATGATATTTATAGAAAACAGTTTTCCCGCTTTTCAAATTAGTGTCAAAGACACCTAATCCAGAGCCGCCTGCCTTATAGAATATCCTTGACCGGATGTTTCAAGCATGATTGAGCCTATCTGGTCAGTTCTAAATACTGTCAATCCCGAAAGTCTGGATAGTGTTTCATTGGAAGGATGGCCAAACGAGTTCTTTCCAGAGCTGATTATGGCATCCCTTGGCGAAGCTTTTTTAAGCAATTCTGTTGTTGTTGAGCCTCTGCTTCCATGGTGCCCTACCTTAAGCACATCAGCCTTTAGCATAGCTTTGCTTTTAAAGATTGATCTCTCACAGTTTACTCCGCAGTCCCCCATGAGGAGTATTGAGAAATCACCATAGCCCAGCCAAAGAACTATGCTGTTATCGTTGCTTCCTCCAAGGTCGCCTGCCGGATTCAGGACTATCGTATCTACTTGTTCATCAATTAACAGCCTGTCTCCTCTCTTTGCGCATGTGCTCAGGATATTTTGTTTGCCAACTGCTGCAGATAGCTCCTCGCAGATTTTTGTCGTGCAATGCTTACAGTTGCTGATATATTCACCTATTTTATAGTCCTGGACGATTCTTTCCAGGCCCCCGATATGGTCTGCATCATTATGCGTAGCAAGTACTACATCCAAACTTGATATATTCAGCTTCTGCAAATATCCATTGATTCTTACACCAGCCTGCCTGTTTCCCGCATCTATGAGGATTGTTTTGTTATTTGGATACACTATAAGGGTTGAATCTCCCTGACCAACATCCAGAAAATAGGCCTTCATGCTTCCATGGCTCTGGAACGCACTGAGCGTCTGTCTGCCGTTTTGCTGACTTGCATAGATGGCAATGGCAATAACTGCCATTAACACAAGCAGGGCGGCCATGAAAAAAAATGTAATTCTCCTCTTCATATATGTATTTAGGCGCTTTAGATGCTTAATAAAGTTTCACATCAAAAATGCGCAGATTTTCCGATTCATTCCAAGTACTTTTTAGTTTCACTACAGTAAGGGCTGCAAACCATTAGCCTGTTTTTCTAAACTAATATTTGCATTACTACATAGTAAGAACAAAACCCAAAGATTTAAATACATAATAAGGTATGCCCGAATGAATGAACAAGAAGGGCGTTGGTATTTTCGGTGTTATCTTGATTGTGGCGATAGGTATGTTTATCTATTGGCTGATAACAACAAGTCTGGAGACTGATGAATGCAGGAAGGACTCTGACTGTGCATCAGGGTATTACTGCGGAAGTGATTTCTCTTGCCATGAATTCAAGACTATAGAGAAAACAGTAATCCAGTATAATCTGCTCTGGCCGTCGGTAATATTATCGTTTGCGATTATTGCTGCTGCTTTTGTGCTGAGATGGAAAAAGAATTAAAAAATCTGGCTCTTCTCCCATTTTAGGCAAGCCTCCTTAGCGAGCTTTGGTATATTTTGAGTATGAAATACTCAATATCCCTGTATCCAAAAGCTCGCCTTTTTATGACGTTGATCTTCGTATTGAAGCCTTCA
>Ga0209381_1001537_pt1 | contig 36373 bp, 25 predicted proteins | sample DewCreD2012metaG_FD_184111 | JGI IMG/M metagenome (GOLD analysis project Ga0209381, IMG submission 184111) | Hot spring sediment bacterial and archeal communities from British Columbia, Canada, to study Microbial Dark Matter (Phase II) - Dewar... ... | reverse complement strand
CAATCCAGTTGGTCCGCCCCTCCTCCGGGCGGATGACCTGGCTGCTGGACGCCGCGGCCGCCGGGATGTAGATCGGGCACGTGCAACCTTCCGCGGTCGGCGGTGCGGGATCGCGCCGGCGGACCACGCAGCACGCGCGTCTTGCCCGTGCCCGATCTTCGCGCAGGCGCTGACGCCCGGAAGATCCTCCATCTCGCCGTGCGGTCCTCCACTCCAACGCCGAACCTGCGACAGACCCAGTAGGCCGATTTCTCGTGCGCCCCCATTGGCAGCCGCGGCCCGGATGGCTAGATTGTGTTGTTAACAGGCCGGGCCCTTTTCGCGTCCGGCCGGCTGGGAAGCGAGCCATGCAGGAAGCCACAACCAAAGGCATTTACGATTTCCACTCGTTTTTTTACGACGCCACCTTCGGCGCGCTGGTGAAGCGGCGGATCGCCCGGGCGATCTCGCACATGAACATCGCTCCCACCGACCGTGTGTTGGACCTGGGCATTGGCACGGGTGTTTCCCTCAGCTACTACCCCCGGCTCGGACAGATCATCGGCATCGATCTGTCCGGCGGCATGCTCCGCGAGGCGCGCAAAAAGGTCGTCGAGCGCGACCTGTCCCACGTCACGCTCATCCAGGCCAACGCCCTGGAACTGCCCTTCGCCGACGACTCGTTTGATCACCTGTTCATCAGCCATGTGATCAGCGTCGTGAGCGACCCCTGCCGACTCATCCGCGAGGCCCAGCGCGTCGCCAAGCCCGGCGCCCGCATGGTCATCGTCAACCACTTCCAGTCAACCAACCGGTTCATTGCCATGTTCGAAAAGTGGCTGTGCCCCCTCTGCACCCGCTTGGGCTGGCGCAGCGACCTGGTTCTCCAGGACATCATTCGACAGACCGGCGTGCAGGTCGATTACCGCTACAAGCTCGAAAGCATCGACCTGTGGGAGACGGTCGTGATCACCAACAACAAGTCCGCCGTCCGATCATCCGGCCGGGAAACCCAGTCCGCCCTCCTCGGCAGGCCGGCGCTGGCCTGAATCAGCAAGCCAATCCCCGGATGAGGCCCGCTGCGACCGCCCCGCGCCGACCCCGCATCCGTCTGCGGCGGTCCCCGACCGGCCAGGACTATTTCCCCCCGGTCATCGGCACAAACCTCACCTCGGTGATCATCTGCGTGCGCCGCTGGCCGTCCGGCGTCTTGCTGATCACCACCAGCTGCTGGATCGCATCCTGCCGGCCAATCGGAATCACGATCCGACCGCCGGGGGCAAGCTGCTCCCACAGCGCCGACGGCAAATCCTCGGGCGCGCAGGTAACGATGATCCCGTCAAACGGAGCATGTTCCGGCCAGCCCTTGTATCCGTCCCCCACCTTCACCCGCACCGAGTCGTATCCCTGCTCCTTGAGGGTCTTCTCGGCCTGGCGGGCCAGCGGCTCGACGATCTCGATGGTGTACACGTGCGGCGTGAGCTGCGCCAGCACGGCCGCCTGGTAGCCCGATCCCGTGCCGATCTCCAGCACCCTGCTCGTGGGCCTGACCGCCAGGTGCTGCGTCATCAGCGCCACGATGTAGGGCTGGGAGATCGTCTGGCCGTGACCGATCGGCAGGGGCATGTCGTCGTATGCGCTGCCCTGCGAACTGCGGGGAACGAACGCGTGGCGGGGCACGGCCAGCATGGCGGCGATGACGGCCGGATCCGTCACAGGGTCGCGCCCGTCGCGCGGCTCGGCGATCTGACGCTGGACCATCCATCGCCGGTCCTCAACGCGTTCGCCCACGGATCTGGCCACCGGCGGCGTAAACTGCTCGCCCTGCGCCGAGGCGGGCCTGGTCGTCGGGGCCGCATCCTCGGCCGTGTTGCACGATGGCGTGAGGGCGAGGGTGCAGGTGACGAAAACAAGCGGAGCGCGAGAAGCCATCGGGGCCTCCGGCAAGAGCCGACATTATACCGCGCCTGATTGGCGCAAAGCGGCGCCGTCCGCAAATCCGTCGCCATTTTTCCCGCATCGCCGCCGTACGCGCCTGGCCCCCGCTCACACGTTGGCCGGGTCCGGATGCACCCAGGGACCGCGGTAGGGGCGCGTCAGCAGCCTCGTCGCCTCGGGGTCGCCGACCACTTCGTGCCTGGCCGGGTCGAACTGAAGGCTTCGGCCCAGTTGCATCGAGAGATTCGCCAGGATGCAGGATGCGGTGGAAATGTGGCCCTGCTCCACATCGGCCACGGGCAGCTTCCGGCCGCGGTTGGCGATGCAGTCGAGCAGGTCCTTCATGTGCCAGCGCACGGCCGACGCGACGTGGCGTTCCAGGTCCTTCTCGGTCTTGTCGATGGGATACTTCTCGTACTCGAACAGCGGCTCACCCTTGAGCGTGGGCGTCTTGCTGCCCATCGGGAAGAACTCGTACTTGTTGACGCTGGCCTTGAGCGTGCCCTTTTCGCCATAAATGATGCCGGCCCAGGGGTAATCGGGGTCGGGAGAGGAGCCCCACGTGCGGTGAGTCCAGACGACCTTGATCTCGGGGAAGTCGAACGTGGCTGTCTGCGTGTCGGGAATATTGGCGCGAGAGGCCTTGTCCATGAGGATGCCGCCGGAGGAGGAAATGCGTGTCGGCCATCCCAGGTTGAGCATCCAGCGGACCATGTCGAGCATGTGGACGCACATGTCGCCCACGATGCCGTTGCCGTATTCGGTGAAGGCGCGCCAGCCGCGCGGATGGACGATCCTGTTGAACGGTCGGGCCGGCGCAGGACCCTGGTACATCTCCCAGTCCAGATAATCGGGTGGAGCGGCGTCCGGCGCCTGTTCAAGCGTGCTCCGGTTTCGCATGTGGTAGTAGCAGCAGATTTCGGCGTAGGCGATCCTGCCCAGCAGGCCGGGCTTGATGACCTTCTCAACCGCGTCGATCAGGTGAGGGGTGCTGCGGCGCTGGGTGCCGATCTGGACGACTCGGTTGTATTTCCGAGCTGCGGCGAGTATGGCCTGGCCTTCAGTAACATCGATCGAGATGGGCTTCTGGAGGTAGAGGTCGCAGCCGGCCTGCATGGCGGCGATGGCGGGCAGGGCGTGCCAGTGGTCGGGGGTCCCGATCAGGCACAGGTCCAGGTCCTTCTCCTTGAGCATCTCGCGGTAGTCGGTGTACGTGCGCGGGGCCTTCTTGCTCTCCTGCCGGCCGGCGATCTGCTCGGCGGCGTCGGCGAGCATGCGCTTGTCCACGTCGCAGATCGAGACGACGTTGACCGGAGCGACCTGGATGAGGCGGAACAGGTCCACCTTGCCGTACCAGCCGGAGCCGATCAGCCCGACGCGCAGGGGCTTCTGGTCGGCGGCATGAGCAAGGTACGCATTGAACGTCGGAAGGATCAGACTTGCGGCGGATGCTTTGAGAAAGTCTCGGCGGTTCATAGGCTCTCCGGAAAGGGTGAGCCAACAATGTACCCGGGAGCGGAAGGCAGGGGAAGTTGAAATTGACGGTCACTCGGCAACGGGCGTGTGACGCTCTTTGTGGCCGGCGGTCCAGGATGGCGGGGGCGGATCACGTGGCACGGGCGTCCCTCGCTCGTGCCCGGGCTCCGCGCGGACACCGACGCTCAGGACATCCTCAACATCGCCATGCTGTCCTCCACCCCACGCTGAAACTGTCTCGCACCCGTCGGCAAGATGCCTGGCGCAACCCGGCCGGCGCCGTTACGCGGCGGCGCGACGGAGCTCAGCCAGCTCGTCGCGCATCTGGGCGACGTGTTTCCGCAGCAGGCCGACCAGGTCCGGATGCGATTGGAGCTGGGCGGCTGCCTGCTCGTAGCGGGCAATGGATTGCTCGCGGGCGCTGATAAGTCCGGGCAGCAGGTAGCGGATGGACTGGAAGGCCATGTACTGGCGTTCGGGACAGACCGGGGGCAAAAGCAGTTCGCCGCCCAGCCGGTAAACCTGCTCGACAAGCTCCGTTTCGCGCTGACGGTCGGCTTCTCCGATGCGTCGGACAAGTCGCCCAATGGCAAGGTCCGACGGCCTGATATAAGGGCTGGCCTCTCCGATGAAATGGCCGATGCCGGCCTGTTCCTGACGGAGAAGCCCGGCGATCACATCGGCGGCGCGAGTTGAGCAGTCGGTTGCCATCATGGTTGGCTCACTTGATGTCGGCGGCGGCCTGGACGGAACTGACCGGCAGATGCGGTCGCCCGTAGTGGCTGGTGATTCGCCACAGGGGGTTGTAGCCGATGAGCATGGCCACGAGCATCAGGGCGCAGACAACGCTCAGTCCCAGCCCCAGGGGGCTGACCGGAAGGGCGGGCTTGTCGCTGTCCACCAGGTACATCACGCGGATCACGCGGGCGTAATAGTACAGGCTGAAGATGGTATTGATGCCGATGACGGCGACCAGGATCCACCACCACGTGCCGTTGCCGCCCAGCGCCGACATGACGTTCCACTTGGCGACGAAGCCCGCGAACGGCGGCAGGCCCACCAGCGAAAACATGAACGCCGCCATGCACAGGGCCAGAACCGGATTGCGGCGGCCCAGTGCCGCGTAGTCGTCGATCTGCTCGCTGCCGACTTCACGGTGAATCAGCCCGGCCACCGTGAACGCCCCCAGGTTCATGAACAGGTAAACCGCCAGGTAAAGCAGGATCGACTGGGCGGCGCTGTCGGCAAGGCTGCCCCTGGCGTCGCCCCGGACCAGCAGCGACAGGGCGCAGAGCATGTAACCGGCGTGGGCGATGGAACTGTAGGCCAGCAGGCGCTTGATGTTGTTCTGAACGAAGGCCGCGGTGTTGCCCACGGTGGCGGTGACCGCGCCCATGACCCCGATGACGATGGCGACAACCGAGACAGTCGGGTCGGGGCTGTAGCCCTGCGCCTCGGCCAGGGACATCAGGACCCGGAGCATCAGCGTCAGGCCCGCGCCCTTGGAGGCCACCGAAAGAAACGCCGCCACATCGACGCCCGCGCCCTCGAAGACATCGGGACACCAGAAGTGCAGCGGCACGGCCGAGATCTTGAAACCGATGCCGACGATGATGCCCGCCAGGCCGATCATCAGCGGAACCCCGCCGGTGGCGGCAATCCTGCCGGCAAGCTGCTCCACCTGCAGCGTCCCGTACATCCCGTAGAGCATCGACAGCCCGTAGACCATGACGCAACTGGTGGCCGCGCCGAACAGGACATACTTGAGCGACGCCTCGGAGCCCACGCGATGGGTCTTGCGGAAACCGGCCAGGACATAACTGGGCAGGGAGGTCAGCTCGACGGCCAGGAAGATCATCAGCAGGTTGGAGGTGGAGGCCATCAGGCACATGCCCACGACCGCGCCCAGCAGCAGCGTGAAGAACTCCGCACCGTCGCCTTCGTGCATGGCCCAGGCGGTGGTGCTGAACCACATGACGATGACGCCCGCGGTGAACAGCAGCAGCAGGGCCTTCCAGAAAACGGCGAAGCCGTCGGAAACGAGCATGCCGCGGAACAGGACCCCGGCGTTGGCCTTCTCCCCGACCAGCAGCAGGCCGACCAGGGCCGCCAGGACCCCGACAAGGGCGGTCAGCCCGCTTCGCTGGTTGGATCGGCCGCGGAAAAACGGACCAATCAGCAGGGCGAGAATCGTTGCGATGAGGATCAGTTCGGCCACGAAGGGCCGAAGCAGGTCCCAGGATGGAATGAAAGGTGTGCCCATGAAAACCCCGCTACCGCATCACCGTGGTCGTCGCGCCGTTGAACAGCTTGAACAGCCCGTGCACCGTCGTGTTGGTCAGCACGAAGACCGTGAACCAGGGCAGCACCCCCAGGACGATGGCCATGATCGTCAGGGGAACAAGCACGGTCTGCTCCCGGGCGTCCACCTCGGGGAAATCCCGGTACTCAGGCTTCTCCGGACCAAAAAAGACGCGCTGGATCGTCCAGAGCATATAGCCCGCGGTGAGGATCACCCCGAAACAGGAGATCACCGCCAGCGTCACGATGGCGTGGTAGCTGGCGCCCGACCTCATCAGGATCGAATCGGCCCTGGCTGCCTGGAATGCGCCCAGCAGGCACATCACCTCGCCCACGAATCCGCACAGGCCCGGCAGGCCCAGGTTGGCGAAAAAGGCGACCGTGGAGTAACCCGTGTAGATCGGCATCGTCGTCGCCAAGCCGCCGAAGCGGCCGATCTCGCGATGGTGCGCCCGCTCGTACACCACGCCCACCAGGAAGAACATCGCGGCGCTGGTGATGCCGTGAGCCACCATCATGAACAGGGCGCCGTTGACGGCGGCCGGCGTCATCATCGCCGCGCCAAGCGTCACAAAACCCATGTGCGAAACGGAGGAATACGCCACGAGCTTCTTGAAGTCGGTCTGGGCCATCGCGCACAGCGCGCCGTAAATGATGCTCACCACGCCGATGACCGCAAACAGCATCCACAGCGACTTGGCCGCCTCGGGAAACAGGGGATAGGCGATGCGGAAAATGCCGTATCCGCCCATCTTCAGCAGGATCGCCGCCAGGATCATCGACATGGGAGTCGGCGCTTCCACGTGGGCGTCGGGCAGCCACGTGTGGACCGGCACGGCCGGGACCTTGATCAGAAAACCGATCATCGCCAGCACGAAGAACGTCAGGGCAACGGTTCCGCCCAGGCCTCCGGGCATCAGCGTCGCCAGCTTGCTCTGGAACTCCGGCGAGGCCATGCGGATCAGGTCGAAGGTCCCGGCGACGGGATTGGCGGCGGTGGCGGGAACGACGTTGCGGCTCAGCAGGTACATCCCGATCAGCACGATCAGCAGGCCGATGGAACCCACCAGCGTGTAGAGGAAGAACTTGATGGCCGCGTATTCCTTGCGGGGTCCGCCCCAGATGCCGATCAGGAAATACATCGGCAGGAGCGAAACCTCGAAGAAGACATAGAAGAGGAAAAAGTCCAGCGAGAGAAACACGCCCAGGATGCCGGTCTCCAGGAAGAGAAACAGGGCCATGTAACCCTTGGTCATCTTCTCGATGTTCCAGGAGGCGATGCAGGCCAGCACGCAGATGAAGGTCGAAAGCAGGACCAGCGGCAGCGAAAGACCGTCAATCCCCACGCGATACTCGATGTTGAACGCCGGAATCCACCTGGCGGCCGTCACCATCTGCACCACGCCGAAGTTGCCCTCCGCCCGGTAGGCGTAGGTGCTCTTGGAAAGGTCCTGGTCGGAAACGCTGAACTTGAACGGAATCAGGATCAGCAGCGACAGCACGAATGTCGCCAGCGTGGTGATCAGCGCCGTCCACCGGACCGCGTCCCTGCTCCTGGCCAGCAGGACCAGCAACGCCCCCGCGCAGGGCAGGAAGATCAGGATTGTCAGGAGGTAGTGGTTCAGGAATTCCATGACTGGTTGCCAGTTGTTTGTTGCCGGCCTCCGGTTGTCAGTTGCCCTTGCCGGCAACCGACAACGAACGGCGGGCAACTCTTTTCAGCTCATCAGTACAACGATCACCGCCGCGGCGATGCCCAGGGCCACGAACCCCAGCAGCATCGTCACATAGAGGCGAATCCGGCCGGTCTGGGGAGCGCGGACGGCCGCGCCAAGGCCCTGGGCTGCGCCGGCCAGGCCGTCCACCGCGCCGTCCACGACGTACCTGTCGTTGAGCCCCACCAGGTCGGAGATCAGCTTCACCAGCAGGGCCACGCCGTTCACGATCGCGTCAATGATGTACCGGTCGATGGCCGCGCTGATCCTCGAAAGGGCCAGCGTCAGTCCGACCAGCAGCAGGTTGTACAGTTCGTCAAAGTACATCCGCCGGTAGAGCCAGGTGTGGATCCACCGCAGCGGGGCGATCTTCATCAGGCGGCTGGCGACGGCATAGCCGTTCATGTAGAGCAGGAACCCGATCCCCATCCCGATCCAGGGAGCCCAGGCGACAAACTTGTGAACCAGTTCCCAGCCTTCATAGAAGTAGGGAGGCTCCGAATGCTGGCCGCCGTGCCCGGCAAGCCCCTCGTGCAGTTCCTCCGCGGTCGGCATCGCTGACGGCCAGGCCAGGGAAAACCCGTCGAAGTTCCTGTTGTGGTGCGCCTGGACGTACTGGGTGCTTTCGCCAATGGCGGTCTTGATCAGCCCCTTGATGTTGGTCATCTCGTAGCCGCCGATGATGCTCATGATGGCCAGGAAGACCAGGGGGATCCACAGGATCGGCGACTCGTGGGCATGGTCATGAAGGTGCTGGTTGCGGGGCTTGCCCCAGAAGGTGAGCATCCAGCAGCGCATCATGTAGAACGCCGTCACGTAAGCGATGCAGGCGGGCAGAATGAACAGCAGCCAGTACAGGCCGCCGCCCTGGCTGCCGCGGCTCGCCAGCAGGGAGAAGGACGCGGCGTTGGCGAGGATCAGGTCCTTGCTGTAGAACCCGGCCAGCCCGGGCACGCCCGCGATCGCAAGGACGGCGATCAGGAATGTCAGCGCGGTCATGGGCGTCTTGCGCCACAACCCGCCGTACTGGGGCAGTTCCTGCTCGTGGTGGGCGGCGTGGATGACGCTCCCTGAACCCAGGAACAGCAGGGCCTTGAAGAATGCGTGGGTAATCAGGTGAAACAGCCCGCCCACCCAGCTCCCGATCCCCATCGCCAGGATCATGTAGCCAAGCTGCGACAGCGTGGAATAGGCCAGGACCTTCTTGATGTCGCTCTGGGCGATGGCAATGAGGGCGGCCATCGTGAGCGTGACGCAGCCGATGGTGGCGATGAAGAGCCTGGCATCCGGCGTCAGGATGGGGAAGATTCGGGCGACAAGGTATACGCCGGCCGCAACCATGGTGGCCGCGTGGATCAGGGCGCTGACGGGCGTGGGGCCTTCCATCGCATCGGGCAGCCAGACGTGCAGGGGAAACTGGGCGCTCTTGCCCACCGCCCCGAAGAAAAGACCGATGCCCATGACCGTGAGCAGGCCGTAGGTGAAGATGCTTCCGTCGGCCAGCTTGATGCCGCCGGCCGCGGCGTCCTTCAACTGGCTGGCGTCAAGCAGGCCCCAGACTTCCGGCAGGGTGACGTTCCCCAGGTGATAGAACAGAATCCCCAGTCCGATCAGAAAGCCGAAATCGCCGATGCGGTTGGTGACGAACGCCTTGATGGCCGCGTTGCTGGCCGACTTCTTCTCGTACCAGAAGCCGATCAGCAGGTACGAGCAGAGCCCGACCAGCTCCCAGAAGATGAACAACTGAAGGATCGTCCCGCCGATGACCAGTCCGAGCATCGAGAAGCAGAACAGGCCCAGGTACGTGAAGAAACGCGCAAAACGCTTGTCCTCGGCCATGTAACCGATGGAGAAGACGTGGACGATGGTGGAGACGAAGGTCACCATGCAGAACATGACGATGGTGACGCTGTCCACATAGACGCCGATCTCCAGCGCCCACTTGCCGGCCAGGCCGACGAGATTGACCGGAACCCAGGGAAGCGGAAGGTTGATCGGCCCCTTCTCATAGCCCCAGGCGGCGTGGGTTTCGCTCATCCACTTCACCAGGGCCCAGAGGCTCAACAGGCAGCTTGTGCCGATGGCACACGTGCCGACGATCCCCGCGAGCGGTCGGCCCATGCGCTTGCCGACGAACATCAGCAGCACAAACGACCCCAGCGGCAGCAGGGTGGCGATGATCAGCAGCAGTGCGGGAAGAGGCATAGGCTGCGAGTTTGCAGTTGGCGGTTGGCAGTCGGCAGCAACCTTTGGCACTGCCGACTGCCAACCGCATTCTGCCAACTATCCTTTCAGTTCCCGAGCCTTCTCCACGTCAATCGTGGAAAAGTTGTTGTAGAAGTTCAGAAAAATAGCCAGGGCGACGGCCGCCTCGGCCGCCGCCAGCACGATCACAAACAGGGCGAAGACCTGTCCCGACAGCGCCGAACCATGCAGATAGCGATTGAACGCCACCAGGTTCACGTTCGCCGCGTTCAGGACCAGCTCCACGCCGATCAGGATGCCGATGGCGTTGCGCTTGGTGAGAATCGTCACCAGCCCGCAAACAAACATCACCGTCGCCAGCACCAGGTAGTGCGGCAGGCCGACGGGGAAAAGGTAAAGTTCTGCCAGAAGCATAATCGCCGGTTGCAGGCTGCCGGCGAATGCCGCGGGCAACCGCCAACCAATAACTGTCAACTTCTCTTACGCGCCTTCGCGAGGTAGGCCGCGCCGATCATCACCACCAGCAGCAGCACGCTGACAATCTCGAACGGGACCAGGAAATCGCCCAGCAGAACCTGCCCAAGGCGATCGACCGGGTAACTCTCGTCGTGCGCGATGGGCGTGCCGGAAAAAAGACCCTGATTCACCGCCGCGAGAATCCCGGCCACCAGCGCCGCCAGCAGGATTGCTCCGATCACGACCGCCGCCATCACTTCGCCGCGCCGCGGTTCCAGCCGGACAAACGGCGACTTGCTCGTGAGCATGATGCCGAAGACGATCAGGATCAGCGTCCCGCCGGCATACACCACCAGTTGCACCGCGGCGAGAAACTCGGCGGCCAGCAGAAAGTAGAGGGCGGCCACCGCGCCAAGGGTGAACAGCAGGCACGTGGCCATGCGCACGATGTTGCGCGAAAGAACCACGCCGACCGACGATCCGGCCGCCAGTGCCGCAAAAACATAGAACAGCACGGCCGCGGCAACCTCGTTCTGCTGTGCAAGCACCATTCCAAACATCGCTTCCTCGTGGCGATCTGCAGCCGCCTCGGTGCGCAACCCGCACCCTGCATCGCCGGTTCACCCGGCCGCCGGCTCGCCGGTCACGATTTCCTCCGGGTCCGTCAGCCGCTTCCTGATCGAACGGCCGGTCACAAATGCGTATCCAATCCAGCCCAAAATGGCCAGAAACAGCCCCAGGCCCACCAGGGTCAGCGCCAGTTGCACCGCCACCCCCAGCGCCGATGCCTGGGCGATGAAATTGCCTTTGTGGTCGGTCACGGCGTGAGTCAAACCGATCCAGCTGAAGGGGTGGTAATCAACCCACGGAATCCCGAAACCGGACGGAAACAACAGCTCCCAAAGGGCCGCGCCCAGCAGAAGAACACACGCCAGCGGCAGGAGAACCTTGACGCAGGCGTACAGCACCTGGTCGATTCGCGGACGAGGCAGCGTCCACCTCAGCCACATCTGGACGAAGACGATGATCGACGCCTTGGCGACGAAGATGCCCGCGCCGATCAGGTTCACAATGATCAGCCCCGGCACATTGTCGTATTGGGTGAACTGAGCGTGATACTTGCCGATCAGGCCGAACGGATCGTGCCAGGCACCCAGAAAAAGAGCGACCTGGATGCCGCCGACGATGAACATGGCCGCGTACTCGGCAAAGAAGAAAAACGCCCAGCGCATGCCGCTGTACTCGGTCAGGTAGCCGGCCACCAGTTCTGATTCGCTCTCGGGCAGGTCAAACGGCGCCCGCTTGTTCGATGCCAGGCTGGCCGTGAAATAGACAAAAAAGGCGACGAAAACGAAGGGGTTTTGAAAGATCAGCCAGGTGTGCAGGCCACCGCCCTGCACGCGGCCCATGTCGGCCAGGTTCAGCGTGCCCACGGTCATCACGCCCACAATCAGCGAAATCCCAAGCGGGATTTCGTAACTGATCATCTGGCAGGCCTCCCGCATAGCACCGTAAACCGACCATTTGTTATTGCTCGACCAGCCCGCCAGAATCACCCCCATCGCTTCCACGCTCAGCATCGCCAGAATCAGGAACAGCCCCGAATTCAAATGCCGCTCAAATATCATGTCGGGCCCGAAGGGAAGGGCCAGAAACGCCGCAAATACAGGCGCAAAAGCAACATACGGCGCAAGCCGAAACAGCACCCGGTCGGCGTCGCCCGGGATCAGATCCTCCTTGAGGATCAGCTTGATGCCATCGGCCAAAGATTGGAGCAGCCCGAACGGTCCGACGCGGTTGGGGCCCAGGCGGCTCTGCATATGCCCGGCCACCTTCCGTTCGGCCCAGATGGCGATCATCGCCAGCCCCAGAACGAACGGCACGATCGCAAACAGCACGATCGCCGCCCCGTACAACAGCGATAGAAACAACCCCAGCGGCTCGCCGTCGCCAAAGAAGAAACGCTCGAAAACGCTGCGGGCAGGCTCGGCCAAGCTCAGAATGGAAAACGCCATACGCAAATGAGCCGCTTCACAGGAGACACGATCTTTGGCACTGGCGACCCGTCAACCTCGATCGCGTACCGGAAAGAACGGTTTTGTATACGGGTGCCGGGGGGGTGTCAAGAAACCGACCTGATCGGCTTCGGAGCCGGAGGGTGCGTGATACTTCCCGTGGCGGACCGTGCAGGCCGGACTCATCGCCCCATCCTGCTACCGCAGCAGCCAACCCGCCGCCAGTCCAAGGACCGTAAGAGCCACGACGACCACCACCACCCACACCATCCATCCCGTGCGGCCTGGTTGGTCCTCCTCCGACAGGTACTGGCCGCAGTGATGGCACCACTCCGATTCCTCATGGATGGGTTTGCGGCAATAGGGACAGGGGTAAGTCGGATCGTCTTCATCCGTAACATCTTCTGGATCAGGCAGTTCCCAATCGTCAGGCTCGTCGGTTTGCTCTTCGCGGGCCATCTGGGCTCCATCGTGTCCCACTTTGTTCGCGAGCATGCTACAATACCGGCTCGCGAGAATCACGCTCGCGGCCAACCCGTAGACCGGGCCTTTCCCCGTGTCCCTGAAGACTGGGCACGCGCAGGATGTCCCAGCTACGGCACGGAAGGCATTGTTAACGGCATTATTATTGGATCAGGCGTTTGAATCGTTATGCCGCAGCCGTCCCCGGTCGATTTCAAGAATGCACCGACGCTCCGAGGCCTGTTGGGCTCGGACCCGGTTAAGTCCGGCACGAAGATGACCGCATTCGTCGAATCCTGTGTTGAAACCGCCGCCGGGTCGGCCGTCGCCATCGAGCGCGTCCACCGCCACCACCCGAGGGCTCAGCGCCTGCTCCGCCTGCTGGCCGACAAAAAGAACATCCTGATCACCACCCACCAGTTCCCCGATCCCGATGCCCTGGCATCTTCCATGGCGATGGCCCGACTGCTTCGCATCAAGCTCAAGGATGCGAATGTCAGCCTCTCGGTGAAGGGTTCCATCGGGACGGGCTACAACGCGGCCTTCGCCCAACAGAACGACTTTCGGACCATTCCCTGGGATGACAGGAAACTGTCCCAGTACGACGCCATCCTCCTGCTGGATGTCCAGCCCCCATTCTCGTTCAACCCGCTGCCCGAGGGGATCGTCCCCACCGCGGTGATCGACCATCACCGCGCCCGCGGGCGAAAACCGGCCTGCCCGTTCTGCGACGTTCGAACGGATGTGGGGGCCACCAGCTCGATTGTCTTCTCCTACTACATGGAACTGGAGGTGGACATCCCGCCCGACCTGGCGGCGGCGCTGTTGTTCGCCATCGAGACCGACCTGGCCGGTGCGGCGGGCACCCCCGGCGAACTGGACAACATGGCCTTGTCGAGCCTGACGCTGCTGGCCGACCCGCGCAAGCTCTACCGCATGCGGTATGCCGAGCTGCCGCAGAATGTCTACCTGGCCTACGCGGAGGGCCTGGACAACGCGGTATTTTACGACAAGGCGCTGATCTCGCACCTGGACGGGCAGGTCTCGCCGGAGATGACGGCAATCATCGCCGATTTCCTCCTGCGATTTGACGCGGTGGACTGGGTGCTGGTGACCGCCATTCGCGGGCAGAACCTGACCATGAGCCTCCGCACCAGCAGCAAGATCTCCGCGGCCGACGTCATGCGGCGGCTGGTGCGCCACCTGGGAGAAGGGGGCGGGCACAAGACCAAGGCCGGCGGGGCGATTCCGCTGCAGAGCGGCTCGGAAGCGGAAGTTCAAAGGCTGCGGACGACGCTGAAGAACCGGTTGCTGCGGGCATTGAAGATTCCCGCGACCAAGGCGCAACGGCTGGTGGCGGACCCCCGGTCGGTGCAGACGTAGCTGTGGTCTTGCCCGATTACCCCGCCCTCGGCGGCAATGCCGGTTGCATCTTACTCATCAAGCAGTCCCTGCACCTTGGCGGCACAGATCAGGTCGTTTTCCGAAACCCCGCCGATCGCGTGTGTGCTGTAGCGGACCGTGCAGCGGTTGTAACCGACCTCCAGATTCGGGTGATGGTCTTCCTGGTGGGCGATCCAGGCGACGGCGTTCACGAAGGCCATCGTCTGGTAATAGTCCTTGAACTGGAACATGCGGACGATCTGGCCATCGCGGAATTCCCAGCCGGGAAGGGCCGCCAGGGTCTGCTGAATCCGGTCGGCGTCGAGCGCCGCAGTGCCCGGGGCACAGGCCCGGCATCGCTTACGGCGGAGTTGTTCGACAACCGCGGGGGACATGGTTGAAAAACCTCGCTTGACCACCACGATAATAGGCATGCTCGACCTGCGCCCGCACCGGTTGAAGGTGGTCCTGGTCCATCCACAGATTGCGCCCAACACGGGGAACATCGCCCGGCTGTGCGTGGCCGCGGGCGCTGAGCTTCACCTGGTCCGACCACTGGGTTTTGTGCTCAGCGACAGGGAATTGAAACGCAGCGCCATGGACTACTGGCCGAGGCTGCGGCTGACCGTGCATGATGACCTAGAGGCGTTCTGGAAAGCGGCGGGGCAGGGGCGGTTCTGGCTCTTTACGACGAGGGCCGACAAGTCGTTCTGGGAGGCGGAGTTTGCGGATGACAACTGGCTGATCTTCGGATCGGAAACGGCCGGACTTCCCCAGACGCTGCTGAATCGACATGCGGCACGATGCCTGAGAATACCGCAGGCTGCGGGGGAGCGATGTCTCAACCTGTCCACAGCGGCCGGCATCGCTCTCTACGAGGCGCTGCGAAACCTGCGGCCATGAGGCTCAACAGGTCCGGTTCTGCGCGCTGCACTGTCTTCCCGGCCAGGAGTCGGGGCGGGACCAGAAGGCGTCGTCGCGGCCGCCGTAGTAACCGGCCAGAACCTGGTCGATCACGCGGGACGTGCGTGCCGCCGACGCGCCGGTGCTGGGGCAGGTGCCCCGTCCCAGGAGGTGATCGACGATGCTCTGGATCAGCGGCTCCTGGATATGCGGCGGATTGGGCAACTCGAACGTGCGCGTCTCCTCGGTCGTGGTGAGCTTCACCGGGTCGTTGCCAAAGGTGGACAGGGTAACCTGGCCGGCCGTCCCGGTGATCTGGATCAGGTCTTCGCGGGCAAACGAGGCGAAGTTCCACGAGCCCGTGCCGACCGCGCCGCAGCCGGTCATGAAGTGCATGGCCACCGTGTCCTCGACCAGGTAGTTGGCGGTTCGGTTGGCGGCCGACCCGCCGACCTGGGTGAGCGGCCCGAGGATGAAGTCAATGATGTCCAGGGTGTGGCTGGCCAGGTCCAGGAACAGTCCGCCCCCGGCATGCTCGGCGACCAGCCGCCACTCCAGTTCGTTGCCGACCACGCGCCAGTGGCGGGGATCGGCGTAGCGCAGGCTGACGCCGGTGACGGTGCCGATGCGGCCTTTTTCGATCAGTTCCTTGGCACGCAGGAACCGGGGCAGCGCCCGGCGGTAGTAGGCGACGAAGAGCGGAACCCCGGCCCGATCGAAGGCTTCAAGCATCTGGAGGCACTCGGCGTGATTGCGGGCCATGGGCTTCTCGACATAGGCGGGCTTGCCCGCCGCGGCGACGCGCAGGGCGTGTTCCAGGTGGGAGCCGGGAGGCGTGGCGATGTAGACGGCATCGACCTGGGGGTCGTTGATCAGATCCTCGGCGTTGTCGTACCAGCGGGGAACGTTGTGGCGCCTGGCATAGTCCGCGGCAAGGTTGCCGCGCCGCCGCATGACGGCGACCAGCCGGCTGTCGGCCACCCTGGAAAACGCCGGGCCGCTCTTGGCCTCGGTGACGTTGCCGCAACCAATGATGCCCCAGCGGATTGGCATGGCATCTCCCGCGAATTCCTTCTCCCCTGCCGATCCAGTATATTGACTGTCGATGTCTGAAGCAGAGAAAATCCTGGTTGTGCAGCCGAGTTGGGTGGGCGACGCCGTGATGGCCACACCCGCCCTCCGGGCGCTGCGCGAGCTGTACCCGTCGGCGCATATCTCATACTTGCTAAGGCGCTATGTCAAGCCCATCTACACCGGAATGCCCTGGTGTGATCGGCTGATCACCTATCGCACCGGCAGGACGCGCGCCAAGACCGGCAAGGGGATGCTCGACCTGGCAGGCCGGCTGCGCGCCGCCAGGTTCGACCTGGCGGTGCTGCTGCCCAATTCCTTTAAGACGGCGCTGCTGTGCAAGCTGGCACGGATCCCGCGCGTGGTGGGCTACGAGCGCGACGGCCGGAGCTTTCTGCTGACCGACAAGCTCCTCCCGGCCAAGGAAAAGGGCAAGTTCATTCCCAGCCCCATTATCCGCTACTACATGGGCCTGGCCCATTACCTGGGTTCGCGCTCGCGGAACCTGGAAATGCAGTTGTTCGTCACGCCGTCGGAAAAGGCATCGGCCCAGCGCGTCCTTGAGCGCGCGGGGCTGGATCCATCGCTGGAGCGGCCGGGGCGCAACGGCGGCGGCCCGCTGGTGATGCTCAATCCCGGCGCGCAGTACGGGGCGGCCAAGTGCTGGCTGCCCGAACACTTCGCGCAGGTGGCCGACAGGCTGGTGGACGAGTGCGGGGCGACCATCCTGATCAGCGGCGCTCCGCGCGAGCGGCGCGTGCTGGACGCCGTGCACCGCAACATGAGACACGCGGCGGTGGACCTGGTGACCAAGGGGATGGACCTGGGGTCGCTCAAGGAGATCGTGCGGCGATGCGATCTGATGATCACCAACGACACGGGCCCGCGGCACATCGCGGCGGCGTTCGGCGTGCCGGTGGTGACGATCTTCGGGCCGACTCACCCGGAATGGACGGAGATCAACTTCGCGCAGGAGCGCAAGATATCGGTTCCGGTGTTCTGCGGGCCGTGCCAGAAAAAGGTCTGCCCGCTGGATCATCGCTGCATGACGCGCGTCTCGCCGGCGATGGTCTACGAGCAGGCGGCGGGGCTGCTGGGCAAGGCCCTGGCTCGGGCGTAGGTCTTTGGCAGATTCACCACGCAAAGCACGGCAAAGGTGCGTGATGCATTCTGTGCCCTGCAATCCGGGATCGCGGGTCTTCGTGCCATACGCGACGAAACCCGCGGTGTTTACACGCGCGGGGGCGGATTGTAATGGCAAAACGACGGCAGCCAGGTCAGGGACTTGAAGGCCGACGTGTGCGATGTGATCCTGCGCCCGAGCCTCAACGCGGTGGAATCAACTGTTGATCTGACGGAAATCTGGGACGGGGAATTGGTCTTCAAGGATGTGAAAATCCAGGGACCGAAGCGCTCGCCTGCTGAAACCAGTACTCCCTGAAGCTGCCGACAGGCTCGTAACCAAGGCGGCGGTAGATCGCGTTGGGGGTGGGGTTGTCGGCGTGGGTGAACAGGCAGCATCCGGCCTTGCCCGACTCGAGCAGCCGACGGCTCAGCGCGGCCACGCAGTTGGAGGCGTAGCCGCGCCCGCGATGGCCCGGCGGCGTATAAACGAAATTCACGCGCGCATATCGCAGCGCGCCGCCGCTCCAGGCCGCCATCGAGACCACTGGCCCGTCTTCCCAGACAAAGAGCCTGCCTTCGGCGATGAGGGTTTGCACAAGCCTCGGTTCGGCCTTCATGGTGCGATCCTGCACCTCGTCCAGGAAACTTGCAATCCACGGCAGCAGAAGCTCGGCCTCGCCCGCTATCGCCTCCCGGAACCTGCCCGGCGCCGGCCGCGGCGCGGCGATCCTGTCAGCCTGGTAGAGAAACAGAGCGCGCGGCGCGGCAACCGATCGACCGGAGAGTTTCCCCCAGGCTCGCGCGAACAGCTCCGCCGCCGGGCCGGGACCCAGCGCGCCGGGAAATACCAGCCGCTTTCGCGCCAGGGCGTCGGCCAGCGAGGCAACCGCCAGCGGAGGCATGTCCGTCAGCAGCAGCTTGTGAGGGGCCTGATGAACGGCCGCGCCGATGACCGCGCTGCCGTCCTCGACGGCGCACAGGAGCGGCGGCGTGGCCGGCGGGGTCTGCCGAAGATGCCCCAGTACGCCCAGGAGAAGGTTGTTTTCGACCTCCCTGCGTTCGAGGAATAAGGCGGTGTGCCCGAGGAAGTCGGCGATACTGTCGAATGTGCGGATGTGCATGGTCACGGTTTGGTCCAGGGAATGTCCTCGATGCCCGCCTCGTGGTTCGCCAGCCTCGCCATGACGAAAAGCCAGTCGCCCAGGCGGTTGAGGTAGCGGATGGCCAGCTCGGGAACCGCGTTCTGCGCGGCGCAGGCAACGACGGTCCGCTCGGCGCGGCGACAGATGGTGCGGGCCAGGTGCAGGCGGGCGGCCAGTTCGCCGCCGCCGGGAAGGATGAACTGCCGCAGGGCGGGCAGCCGGGCGTCAGCCTCGTCGATCTGCGCCTCAAGGCTCGCGACCAGTTGCTCGGTCAGCGGGGGCAGCAGGATCTCGGCGCCGGGAATGGCGGCCAGGTGCGAACCCAGCAGGAACAGGTCGTTCTGCGCCCGGCGCAACATCGCCTGCATGGCGGGCCCGGCGACCACGCATGCCAGCCCGATCGCGGCGTTGGTTTCGTCCAGCGCTCCGCAGCTGTCCACGCGAAGGTCGTCCTTGCGGACGCGGGTGCCGCCCAGCAGGCCGGTGCTGCCGTCGTCGCCGCCACGGGTGTAGATCCTCATAGCGAAGATGATTGCCGGTCGGCGGGTGAAATCAAGCGGCTGACTGAAGGCGGAAGGATCAACGCGAACTGAATGCTGCCCGGAGCTTGGCCATGGCCTGCTGCTCGATCTGGCGGACACGCTCCTTGGACAGCCCCAGGCGGGAGCCGACCTGTTCGAAGGTGGTCGGGCCGGAGCCGTCGTCAAGCCCGAAATGGGCGCACAGCACCCGTCGCTCGCGCTCGTCGAGCCGCGACAGCAATTGCCGCACCTCGTCGCGCTGCTGCACGCGGTCGGCGCAGACCGTCTGCCGGCCATCGGGAACCTGCCGAAGCAACTCGTCGTCGGCCGGCACGTCGCGGTGGCTGAGCATGGCCGGAACGCTGCGGGCGAAACCCTTCATCAGGGCCAGGGTCGCGTAGGTGCTGAAGCGATTCCCCCGGTTCACGTCAAAACCATCCACGGCCCGCATGAGGGTGAGATTGCCGTCGCTGATCAGGTCCAGCAGGTTGAACCGTCCGCGCAGGTGCTTCCGGGCGACGCTGACGACCAGCCGCAGGTTGGCGCGAACGATCGCGTTCCGCGTCTCGGCGATCCTGGCCAGGTGGCGCTCCAGGACGGCCAGGTCGCGGCCGCGAACCAGTTCCGGGTCCAGCTTCTTGCGGGCCTGCACGAACTGGAACTTGTGGAAGTTGAGCTTGAGGAAAAGGGCGCGCTCCTTGTTCTTGCTCAGCAGGGGCGTGCGGTACAGATCCTGGAAATAGGGCGGCAGGTCGCGCGGCACGCGCAGTTCCTCGCGGCGCGGCTCGTCGTGCAGCGAATCGGCGCAGACCATCGCGTCGATCTGCGCCTCGGCGTCGGGCTGATGATACAGCGGGTCGTCGAAGAAACGGGTCTTGCGGCGAAGCAGCCGGCCGGCCCGGTCGTCGATCACGACCCGGTAAATCGTGGACCGCGGTCGATTCAGCCTGCGGGCCAGCTCGGCAATGCCGGCGCCGCGCCGCCACGCCTTGATGACGGCGGCGCGCTCAGACTCGGATAGTCCCGGCGCGGCATGCGCCAGGATCGCATCGTCGGGATCCTCCTGTTCGTGCCGGCGGATCGTGTGAAGAATCGTCAGGGCCGAGCGGCGCATGCGGTGACCGATGCGGCGCGTCAGTTCGTCCACGCAGCAGCCGCGGGCCACCAGCCGGCGAGCATGGCGAAGGATCGCCCCGCGCTCCAGCGGATCCACCTGCGAGATGTTGGCCGACTGGGCCAACTGCTCGCGGTGCGCGGCCACGAAGTGCTCGACGCTGGAAAGCAGGAAGCCGATCCGTCGCTTGCCGTCCCGGAAAACAAACCGCCGGGCGGGCAGACCCTTGCGGCGCCAGCGCTGGATCGTCTTGCTGGTGACGTTGAAGCGGGCGCACACGTCGTCAATATCCAGCACCGGCTCGTCCAGCGACATCGCCCGCACATCCAGTGACTCGCTGACCTGCTCGATGAGCAGTCCCAGATCGTGCTGAAGGGCCAGCCCCGTCAGCATCTCGTCTCCGCCACCGCGGGGGCGGTAGTCCGTGATCCGGTATATGACAAAGTCCAGGGGATAGGCCTTGCCCGGGTCGATGGCGTGCAACAACTCCTCCGCCCTGGCAAGCTGCATGGCCCGGATGTCCACAGGTGCAAATGCCAGTTGTCGTGCCAGTTGGCCGATGCTGTCCAGACGGAACTTGGCCATCTATAGAAGATTATGGACGAGTCCGCAGGGTCGGTCAACCGAAAAAACAACGGTTTGCCCCGGGGCTGCGCGACACTCCCGCGGTCGGCAGTCGGGGATTGCGGGGGCCGACCCCGTTGCCCGGCCATCCGAAAGCCCCTTTGCCCTACAGGCGTCGGCACACCTCTGTCATCCGCGCAACAAAAAAGCCCGATCGCACGAAGCGAACGAGCTTTCGAATGACGGAAGAATCCACCTGTGCCGTGTGAGGACCTTTAGGCCAACCCTGAGTTTAAGGTGGGTGCTGCACCAGCCGGAAGAACTCTCCCGGCGATTCACGCCTTTCGCTTCCCGTCCGACTCAAACCCGGCAGGCGGGCGAGTACCGCGGTCGTGCGGCCGGCATGCGGTGAGCCCCGAGGGTTGCATATCGGTTAACCCAAAAATTCGCCCTCAAGCTCAAACACCGCAGATTGTCCGTACATCGGCAATAGTATCGTCTATCCGCAGGCCGGGCAATCACAAATGGCCCATCTGTCCCCAAAGCCGGGGATCGCCCACGCAGGCTGGGAAAGATGCACGGGCGGTATCGGCGAATCGCCACACCCCACTCACTTCAGTTCCTTCAGATAGATGTCCTTGAACTGAACCCTCATCGGCGGACCCACGTGAACCTGAAACGCCAGCACCCCTTCCATCGCCCGCTTGTCGGCCTGCTCGTCGATGACTTCAACCGTCGTGTTCCCGTTGATGATATGCGTCAGCTTGTTGCCCCGGGCGATGATCGTGTAGTCGTTCCATTCGTTGTCCCGAATGGCTGAGCGGATCGCGGCCGGGTCAGTCGTCTGTCCCGTGACGGTCTTCTTGCCGTCGGGACCGATGGTGACCTTGGTGCCGATATCCGCCAGGATCCCCCGCCCGCCTTCCTCATAAAGAATGCCCGCGTAACGCTTGGAAAAGTCAAAGTCCGCCTGGTAGCCGTTGACCACCCAGTTGCCCTTCTCCCTGGACCGATACTGGATGCCCGTGTTTCCCGCGTTCATGCGGAACTTGAGGCGCAACTCAAAGTCGGCCACCTTGCCGTCCTTCCAGGTTATGAAGGTGTTGGCCTTGAGCGGGTTCTCGGCCGTGGTCGTTCCCGTAATCGCCCCGTCCTGCACCGACCAGATGGCCGGGTTTCCTTCCCAGCCGGTCAGATCCTTGCCGTTGAATATGCTCGTAAACCCCTCGGGCGTCTGGGCGCGGGCCAGGACGGCCAACAGGAGCGTGGCGACGAGTGTGATTGAAACGCTGGACCGCATCGAATCCTCCAAAGCCTGGGTACGAGTTGCTTGTCAGATACTCTTTAGCGGTTAAGGGACCGGAATGTTGATGGAAACAAGAAAGGGTGGGCGCACCGCGCCCACCCTCGGGGACTTTGACCGATCAGCTGGCGACCGCCACGCCGGCGGCGGTTGATTGCTGCTGGATTCCTCCCTGCACCAGCCGCGTCAGGTCGTCGATGGCCGACTTCAGCTGCTTGGCCTGGGCCGCCAGCTCTTCGGCGACCGACGCGGATTCCTCCGCGTTGGCCGCGGCGGACTGCGTGGCCTTGTCCAGCTCGGCCACGGCCGTGTTCACCTGCCCGATGCCCTGGCTCTGCTCGTGGGAGGCAGCGGCGATCTCACCCACCAGGGCGTTGACCTTGCTGGCCGACCCGGTGATTTCCTGGAGCATCTTGCCGACCTCGGCGCTGATGGCCACGCCGTTCTTGGCGTTGGTCACCGACTTCTCGATCAGGCTGGCCGTGTTCTTGGCCGCCTCCGCCGAGCGCATCGCAAGGTTGCGGACCTCCTCGGCCACCACGGCGAAGCCCTTTCCGGCCTCGCCGGCCCGGGCGGCCTCCACCGCCGCGTTCAGCGCCAGCAGGTTGGTCTGGAAGGCGATCTCGTCGATCACCTTGATGATCTTGGCCGTCTCCTGCGCCGACTTCTGGATCTCGTCAATGGCCGAGGCCATTCTGGCCATCGCCTCGTTGCCCTTGTCCGCGGCGTTCTTCGCATCGGTGGAGATCGCGGACGCCTGCGCGGCCGTCTCGGCGTTCTTCTTGGTCATCGACGACATCTCCTCCAGCGAACTGGTCGTTTCCTCCAGGGCCGCGGCCTGCTCGCTGGCCCCCTGTGCCAGCGTCTGACTGGAGGACGAAACCTGCGACGCCGCGCTGGCCACCTGGTCGGAATTGGCTGTCAGGCTGCCGATGATCCCGTTGATCGGACGCACAATCGCGCCGCTGATCAGCACCCCGATCAGGCAGCCGATCGTGCCCATGACCAGCGCCGCGACCCCCAGCATCTTCGTGGCCGAGGTCATCTTCGCCCGGCCGGCCTCGGCAATCTGGATGGCGGCCGTCATCGCCTCCTCGAGCGGCATCGTCGAGGCGACAACATACGTCCTGTCGCCGATGACCAGCGGCTCCCACGCCACATTCTTGAGGATTCCCTCGAACGTGTATTGTGCCTCGCCGGGCTTGCCGGTCAGCATCTGGCTCGAACAGATCGTCGCCAGGGCGCCATACTTGGGGTCCGTAAGGCTCACGTTGTCGGTCAGCTTGTACTGCGGATGCGCCACCAGCGTTCCCTTGCTGTCGGTGATGTAGCTGTAGCCGGTCTTGCCGTAGACGCTTCCCCGAATGGCGGCGTCCAGTGCCCGCCCATCCAGACTGATCGCGCACACGCCCTTGAACTGTCCGTCAAGATAGATCGGGGTGGAGACGCGTATCTCCGGCTGGCCGGTATTGGCGGCGATGACCAGTCCGCTGTTGTGGACCTTGCCGGCCGGCAGCTTGCTCGCCGCCTTGAACCAGTCCTGGTCGCTCTTGTCTTCCAGCTTGGGGCTGAATGTGCCCTGCTTGAGATTGATCAGTTCCTTGCCCAACGGATCAAGGAAGCGGATCTGCATGTAACCGGGGACAGTCTTGCCCTCGATGTTGAACGTGCAGGTCTGATACGTCGCCATCAGATCGGCCCGGAACAGGTCGCCGGCCAGGGTCGTCATCTCGGCCGACATCTCATCCCAGTAACCGCTGCCGCAGACAATCCAGTCCCACGGGGCGTAGTACATGTAGATTGCGAACTTGCTGCGTCCCTCGAAGGAATAATTGATCACCTTCGTCTTGCCCGCTTCGCGCTCCCGCAGCATCGGCGCAAGCTGCTCCAGCTTCAAGTCCGTAACGATGTTCTTCCCCACCAGCTCCCGCCGCGGGTGGGCAACGGTCTGGCCCGCCGAATCGACGATGAACGCGTAGCCGCTGGCGCCGATCTTCGCCTGGGAGATGACGTTGACCAGGCTCTCGGCGTCCTGTTCGCGCACGCCCACAAACAGCGCCCCAACCACCTTCTTGTCCTTGTCGAGAATCGGGGTGTAGGCGGTGGTGTACCAGCCGTTTACGACGAAGGCCCGTCCTTGATACCGCTTGCCCGCCAGCACCGCCGCGACCACCTCGTTGTCCTTGCCGTCGGCGTTCTTGGCCGGGATGAACGTGCCGATTGGCCGGTTGCCGTCACCGCCGCGCACGCTCGTGGCAATGCGCAGCATATCTCCCTGCTCGTTCATCCGCTGAAAGAGCGTGCAGACATCGCCAGTGGTCTGGCGGACCAGGTCCACCACGGGCGATGGCTTGTCAAAGGAGGTGTTGCGCTCGACGATCGTCTGACCGATCTTCACCGCCGGCAGCCTGACGACCACCGTCTGCTTGGTGAACTGGTTGACCGCCTCCCATTCCACCTGCTGGTCCGTCGCCAGGTTGAATTCCCCCAGCCGCCCCATGACATCCAGCGCCACGTTCAGATCCGAAGCCACCTTCTTCTCAAGCAGTTCGGTCTGCGCCTGGCAGGTCAGCACCAGCCCGTCCACGATGCGGTTCACCTCGCGCTGCGCAACCTTCAGGAACACCTCGTGCTTGCCCTCGCGGGCGGCCACGAAACTGGTCAGCGGCCCCGAACTGGCCAGCCGCAGCACGTCGCTCTCGATCCGCGAGACCACCGCGGCCGCTCGTTCCTTGTCTGCCCGAGCGCCGGTCACAATGCTGTCCTGGGCCGTTTGTGCCAGTCCATCCCGCGACAGCGCCGTCACCTGCGTGCCCAGCGATCGGAGGGCGTACAGGCCAATCCCTCCGACCACCAGCACCGCCACGAATACCAGTCCAAAAGTAACCGCAATCAGCCGAACCTTCAGGGATAGTTTCATGCCAGCCACCTGAGCCTCCGCAATTGTAATAAAGCCCGTCAGGTATCCGTCAGCCTTCGCGCGACCAAGCCCGGACCAGTCACCGGATACCATCCCCCCTCCTCTCTTCGGTAGATTGCGGTATCACTTTAGTTAAATGTCCCGCGCCGCACGTCACTGCGGACGGCTGTCGGAATTCCAACGAACGACCCCGTAGCACGCGCGTCCTCGCCCGTGCCGCAACACACCACGTGCCCCGCTTCCCGTAGCACGGGCATCTTGCCCGTGCCCCGACACACCACGTGCCCCACTTCCCGTAGCACGAGCATCTTGCCCGCGCCCAAGCTTCGTGCAGGCACCGACGCTCAGAAAACCCTCAACATCGCCGTGCGGGCCGCCACCCCACGCCGAAACCCTCGCGCGGGGTTGCGGGTTGTAACCCTTGTCAGAAGAATGCACACGAGTAGAATCGCTCCCCTTTGGTGAAGGCGCATGGGCGTCCCAGCCACGCATCGGGTCGCACGCCTACACCGTATCGACAGGAGCCACAATGCCCGCGACCGGTCAGATCACTCAGGTTATCGGTTCTACCTTCGACGCGGAGTTCCCCGCGGATCAGCTTCCCGCCATTTACAATGCCATCAAGGTCAGCATCCAGAACGACGGCACCACCATTAACCTGACCGGCGAGGTCCAGCAGCATCTGGGCGGCGGTCGCGTGCGGGCCGTGGCCCTTGGCTCAACCGACGGCCTCCGTCGCGGCATGGACGTGATCGACACCGGCGGCCCGGTGACCGTCCCCGTCGGCAAGGAAACCCTCGGCCGGGTGTTCAACCTGCTCGGCGACCCGGTCGATGAACGCGGCCCGATCGAAGTCAAGGAACGCCGCCCCATTCACCGCGAGCCGCCCGAATTCGTGGACCTGGTGCCCAAGACCGAAGTGTTCGAGACCGGCATCAAGGTCATCGACCTGCTCACCCCCTTCGTCCGCGGCGGCAAGGCCGGCCTGTTCGGCGGCGCGGGCCTGGGAAAGACCGTCGTCATCCAGGAACTGATCGCGCGAATCGCCCAACAGCACGGCGGCTATTCGGTGTTCGCCGGCGTCGGCGAGCGCACCCGTGAAGGAAACGACCTCTGGCTGGAAATGCAGCACGCCAAGATCGGCAACACCGGCAAGAGCGTCATCGACCAGACCGTCATGGTCTTCGGCCAGATGAACGAACCGCCGGGCGCGCGACTCCGCGTCGCTCTCAGCGCGCTGACGATGGCCGAGTATTTCCGCGATGTCACCGGCGCCGATACCCTGTTGTTCATCGACAACATCTTCCGCTTCACGCAGGCCGGCTCGGAAGTGTCCGCTCTCCTTGGCCGCATGCCCAGCGCCGTCGGCTACCAGCCCACGCTGGCCACCGAAATGGGCGAACTGCAGGAGCGCATCACTTCCACCAAGCACGGCGCCATCACGTCGGTCCAGGCCGTCTATGTGCCGGCCGACGACCCGACCGACCCGGCCCCGGCCAACGCCTTCGCCCACCTCGACGCCTTCATCTACCTTGAGCGTTCCATCGCGGCCAAGGGCATTTACCCGGCAATCGACCCGCTGGCGTCCGCCTCGCGCGCCCTTGATCCGCAGATCGTGGGCGAGGAGCACTACCGCATCGCCCGCCAGGTCCAGGGCATGCTCCAGCGCTACCGCGACCTCCAGGACATCATCGCGATCCTGGGCATCGACGAACTGAGCGAAGAGGACAAGCTCATTGTCAGCCGGGCCCGCAAGATCGAACGCTTCTTCTCCCAGCCCTTCTTCGTCGCCGAACAGTTCACCGGCAAGAAGGGCAACTACACCAGGATCGCCGACAACCTGCGCAGCTTCGACGCCATCTGCAACGGCGAGGCGGACGATCTGCCCGAACAGGCTTTCCTCTATGTCGGCGCCATCGAGGAAGCCCGCGAACGGGCCAGGGAGATGGCCAAGTAGGACGCGGGACGGGAACCGGCCCGGTCCGCTCTTTCTGGTAGACCCTCCAGAGACATTCTGGATCTTGTGGGATGCGCAATCTCCGCCCGCGCTTGGATTCACCCGGACAAACAGGGAATTCGAGGGTCGCTCATGCGGCGGTTGCGAAAAACTGCCGAGTTTGTCGGCGCGGCTTTTCGCGCATCACGACGTTCTCGCGAAAAATGTGTGTGCGCATCGGCCACCTATGGTGGTGTGTGCCGATCGCCGCTCAAGTTATGGCCCTCTGTGGGCCGATAGTAAAAATCCCGTGAATCGGGCCAAGTTTGGCTTGCTGCCGCGGATAAGAAAAAAGTCTGCGGAGGGCGTTGACAACGGAAAATCGGGCGATAAGATTCGCCCTCCCCAGTCGGGAACGGCTGGCCGAAACGGAATCAGAATCGAAACTTGATCGCCGTTTCAAGTGTTCTTTGGCAAGTGAATAGTCGGACAGCCGCGAGGATGTGTAGAAAGCGTAAGCGGGTCAGAGGAATCGGGCCCGTTTCGCACTCAGACATCTTCGTGGTGCATACGCAAAGAGTGATCCTTGATCATTCTGATGAGTAGAAGCTAGTGAAGGTGTTTGAGCCTTGCCGTTGGGAGTTCAGGCGATTTGACGTTTGGACTTTCAACGTAATCTGGACAGACTCGATTCGAGAACAACCTCCCGGTGAAACTGTCAGTCATCCTGTAACGGGGTGCATGAGGATCCGGTGAGGCTCGCGAATTTCAATTGAAGAGTTTGATCCTGGCTCAGCCTGAACGCTGGCGGCGTGGTTAAGACATGCAAGTCGCACGGGTGTAGCAATACACCAGTGGCGGACGGGTGAGTAATGTATCGCTAACGTACCCTTCAGACGGGGATAGCTGCCCGAAAGGGCAGGTAATACCCGGTAAGACCACGGTTTCGCATGGGACTGTGCTCAAAGGAGCAATCCGCTGAGGGAGCGGGCGATATCGTATCAGCTTGTTGGTAGGGTAACGGCCTACCAAGGCGACGACGCGTAGCCGGACTGAGAGGTCGGCCGGCCACATCGGGACTGAGACACTGCCCGGACTCCTACGGGGGGCTGCAGTAACGAATATTGGGCAATGGGCGCAAGCCTGACCCAGCGACGCCGCGTGGAGGTTAAGTCCTTCGGGATGTAAACTCCTGTCAGGGGTTACCAAGTTCTGAGGAGCCCCAGAGGAAGGCACGGCTAACTCTGTGCCAGCAGCCGCGGTAAGACAGAGGTGCCAAGCGTTAGGCGGAATCACTGGGCTTAAAGCGTGTGTAGGCGGACGTCTAAGTGCCTTGTGAAATCCCCCGGCTTAACCGGGGCATGGCTGGGCATACTGGGCGTCTTGAGGCATCCAGGGGTCGCTGGAACAAGCGGTGGAGCGGTGAAATGCGTAGATATCGCTTGGAACGCCGGCGGTGAAAACGGGCGACTGGGGATGAACTGACGCTGAGACACGAAAGCCAGGGGAGCAAACGGGATTAGATACCCCGGTAGTCCTGGCCCTAAACGATGTCCACTAGATCGGGGGCATTTTGACGATGCTCGTGGTCGAAGCAAAAGTGCTAAGTGGACCGCCTGGGAAGTACGGTCGCAAGGCTAAAACTCAAAGGAATTGACGGGGGCTCACACAAGCGGTGGAGCATGTGGTTCAATTCGAAGCAACGCGCAGAACCTTACCTGGGCTTGACATGCTTGGATTATCCCCATGAAAGTGGGGTAGGCCCGCAAGGGTACAACAAGTACAGGTGCTGCATGGCTGTCGTCAGCTCGTGTCGTGAGATGTCGGGTTAAGTCCCATAACGAGCGAAACCTTTGCCCTTAGTTACCATCGGGTTAAGCCGGGGACTCTAAGGGGACTGCCGGTGTCAAACCGGAGGAAGGTGGAGATGACGTCAAGTCCTCATGGCCTTTATGCCCAGGGCCACACACGTGCTACAATGCGGCGGACAAAGCGAACCGAAACCGCGAGGTTGTGGAAATCGCAGAAATCGTCGCCCAGTTCAGATCGGAGGCTGCAACTCGCCTCCGTGAAGTTGGAATCGCTAGTAATCGCGGATCAGCCACGCCGCGGTGAATGTGTTCCTGAGCCTTGTACACACCGCCCGTCAAGTCATGGGAGCCGGAAATAGCCGAAGCCGCCAGGATTCGCTGGTGTCTACGCTAGGTTCGGTGACTGGGACTAAGTCGTAACAAGGTAGCCGTAGGGGAACCTGCGGCTGGATCACCTCCTTTCTAAGGGATTCCTTAGATCATGCCCCGGTGCGAACCGGGGATGAACGTCAGCACAGCCTCGTCCTCCCCGAGAGGAACCCGGGCGGGTAACCGCCCGGCCAAGGCTTCCGACTATTGCTTGATATATTCGCGCCGGCGGTCAATAGCCTCCGGCGCGATTTGGACGATAAGTCCAGGGTCTCATCAGATGGGACCTTGTTCTTTGACAAGTGAATAGGTTCAAAGCAAGAGCAACGCGGTGCCTGGTCCGGGGAATTGCTCCCCCAAGAGAGGTAGTCCTGCAAGGGACGGTCTTTCTGTCTGGATCAGGCATCGTCGAGCACCTTTTCGGTGATTTGACTCGTTATGGATCGTTCGCCGGGCCCGGCAGCCGGGTTTTGGCGGAGACCGTTCCCCCCGCCCGGGGAAAGGAACCGGGAGCGATCCCGGTTTTCTGACGGTGATCGATAAATGTGGTCAAGCTACTAAGGGTGTACGGTGGATGTCTTGGCATCGAGAGGCGACGAAAGACGTGGTAGCCTGCGATAAGCCTCGGGAAGCTGGCAAACAAGCTGTGATCCGGGGATTTCTGAATGAGGAGACTCGGCCGGGTAAAACCCGGTCACCTGCCGCTGAATGCATAGGCGGCGTGGAGCCAACCCAGGGAACTGAAACATCTAAGTACCTGGAGGAAAAGAAAGAGACATCGATTCCGTGAGTAGCGGCGAGCGAAAGCGGAGACAGCCCAAACCGGGGTTCGCCCCGGGGTTGCGGGCGCCTTGAGCTGAAATAACCTAGCTGAACAGTCTGGAAAGTCTGACCAGAGCGGGTGACAGTCCCGTAGGCGAAAGGTGAAATAGGCGTTGAGAGGCGTTCCAGAGTAGCACGAGGCTCGTGGAACCTCGTGTGAAGCTGGCCGGCCCACCGGCCAAGGCTAAATACTCCTCGATGACCGATAGTGAACCAGTAGGGCGATTGAACGATGAAAAGCACAGCTACGAGCTGAGTGAAAAGCACCTGAAACCGTATACCTACAACGCGGTAGGAGGCCTATGGCCCGCAAGGGCAATGGCTGACTGCGTACCTTTTGCATAATGGACCGGCGAGTGTATGTCAGCGGCGAGGCTAAGGGTTCAAGACCCGGAGCCGCAGTGAAAGCGAGCCTTAAGATGGCGAATGAGTCGTTGGCATACGACCCGAAACCTAGTGATCTACCCGTGGCCAGCGTGAATGTCCCGTAAAAGGGACAGAAGGCGCGAAGCCGTGAACGTTGAAAAGTTCTGGCATGAGCTGCGGGGAGGAGTGAAAGTCTAATCAAACTGGGAGATATCTGGTTCTCTTCGAAATGCCTTTTGGGGCAGCCTCGAGCTGAATACGTGGTGGGGGTAGAGCGACTGAAAGGAGACATGGGCCTACCCGGCTACATGCTCCTACCAAACTCCGAATACCATCACGCTTATCTCGGGAGTGAGTCCGCGAGGGATAATCTTCGCGGTCAAGAGGGAAACAACCCAGACCATCCGCTAAGGTCCCAAAATCGAGCTTAGTTCGGTAGGAAGTTAATCTGCTGAGACAGCCAGGATGTTGGCTTAGAAGCAGCCACCATTTAAAAAGTGCGTAATAGCTTACTGGTCGAGCAGGTTAGCGCCGTAAATGATCGGGAATAAGCGCGATACCGAAGCGATGGGCTTGAGCAATCAAGCGGTAGAAGAGCGTTGCATGCGGCGATGAAGGTTGACCGTGAGGACGGCTGGAGCGCATGCAAGTGAGAATGCCGGTATGAGTAACGATAATGCAGGTGAAAATCCTGCACGCCGAAAGCCTAAGGTTTCCTGGGGAAGGTAAATCCGCCCAGGGTTAGTCGGAAGCTAAGTGGAGGCCGAAAGGCGTACACGATGCACAGCAGGTTAATATTCCTGCACCGGCTGTTGCGGTTGAACCACGCGAGACGTTTTTCCAAGGCGGATCCTCCGGTTGGTTGTGGAGGTTGGGCGCGGCGCAAGCCGCGATCTCGAGGCCGATTTGAGCCGAAGTCCGTGGCGGGAGAACCGAGAAAAGCCGCGTGGGGACAAGACAGTCGCCCGTACTAAAACTGACACAGGTAGGCGAGGCGCGTAGCCTCAGGCGCTCGAGAGAACTGCGGTTAAGGAACTAGGCAATCTAACCCCGTAACTTCGGGAGAAGGGGTCCCTCCTCACGCAAGTGAGAGGGCGCAGGAAGCGGCCTGGGTGACTGTTTATCAAAAACACAGTTCTGTGCCAACACGAAAGTGGAAGTATACAGAATGACGCCTGCTCGGTGCCGGAATGTTAAGGAAGTCGGTCAGGGATTCGTCCTGAAGCTGACGACCGAAGCACCGGTAAACGGCGGCCGTAACTATGACGGTCCTAAGGTAGCGAAGTTCCTTGTCGGGTAAGTTCCGACGCGCATGAACGGCGTAACAACTTGGGCGCTGTCTCAACCGCAGACTCGGTGAAATTGAAGTGGCGGTGAAGATACCGTCTACCCGCAGCAAGACGGAAAGACCCCGTGGACCTTTACTGCAGCCTGGTACGGACGCCGGGTGGAAACTGCGTAGGATAGGTGGGAGGCGTTGATCTGCCGGTTCTGGCCGGCAGGGAGCCAACGGTGAAATACCACCCTGTTTGCATTCGTCGTCTCACCCCGTTCCGTGAATCCGGGCGGGGAACAGTGCTAGGTGGGCAGTTTGACTGGGGCGGTCTCCTCCAAAAGAGTAACGGAGGAGTGCAAAGGCAGGTTCAGTCCGGTTGGCAATCGGACGTTGCGTGCATAGGCATAAACCTGCCTGACTGCGAGAGCTACGGTTCGAGCAGAGCTGAAAGGCGGCCTAAGTGATCCTGTGGTAGCGTGTGGAAGCGCCATAGCTCAACGGATAAAAGGTACCCCGGGGATAACAGGCTGATCGCATCCGAGCGTCCATAGCGGCGATGCGGTTTGGCACCTCGATGTCGGCTCATCACATCCTGGGGCTGAAGGCGGTCCCAAGGGTTTGGCTGTTCGCCAATTAAAGTGGTACGTGAGCTGGGTTCAGACCGGCGTGAGCCAGGTCGGTCCCTATCTGCTGTGGGCGTAAGAACCTTGAAGGCACCTCATCCCTAGTACGAGAGGATTGGGATGGACTGACCCCTGGTGTACCAGTTGCCATGCCAATGGCACGGCTGGGTAGCTATGTCGGGAACGGATAAACGCTGAAAGCATCTAAGCGTGAAGCCTATGCCAAGATAAGGGTTCCATAAGACCCCGGGTAGACCACCCGGTTGATAGGCCGGAGCTGTACGAGCAGAAATGCTTTTAGGTTACCGGTACTAACGGTCGAATGCTTGACCGCATTTATCGATGGATCGTCAGTGGTCAGTGGTCAGTAGTCAGTGGTCCGTAGCCGGAAGGCGAAGGCGACTGACAACGGACAACTGACGACGGACGGAGAAGGTGAATGCGACATTGATCTGAAAAGGTGTATTGACGAAGGAGGCCGGGTGTTCCCAGGAGGAACAGGCGGCTTCCGGTGGAGGCGAGAGCTTCCGACGCGTTGAACGACGCTTTGAACCGATTCATTTGACAAATCAACCCTGCCGGTCGGAAACGGCCGGCCGGGTCTTTGTCGGTGCCCATACCGCGAGGGTCACACCCGTTCCCATTCCGAACACGGCCGTTAAGCCTCGCGGGCCGATGATACTGCATCAGCGGGAAAGTAGGTCAGTGCCGGCAATTAAACAAATCACCCCTCGATCTGAGACAGCTCAGGTCGAGGGGTCTTTATTTGAAGACAGGGGACGGGCGGCATCCGGACCACCGGCAGCAGCTTGCGCGAGTCCCGCAGGTTTATCAGGGTTTGTGTTCGGTCAACGCCTGTCGAACGGCTCCCACGTCCTTGAGGTCGAGCGTTGCGCCGGCCGCGTACTTCAGCGAATCAATCGTCATTGCCTGAACCTGTTCGGCCCGGATGGCCGGCCGGGCATCTTCCTTCTGTAAGGTCAGTCGAACGTTTTCCATGATCAGGTTCCTGACGTTGCGCGCGTAGACGCCCCAGGCGGGCAGGGGCCGCGCGTCCACGCCGGGGGACCTGACTTCCATCCTGGCCTGCTCCGGTGTGCCGCCGCCGGTGAACTCCATGCTGACATCGCGGAGGACAACGGTGTCGATCGGTTCCTGTGCCCAGCTTTCGATGCTGGCGGCCGCGCGGTAGGCGCCGGTGGCGGTGAGGCGGTCAATGGTGATCCGCCCGGCGGTGTTGCCGGGCTTGAGGGACAGGTGAAGCGGGGTGGTCACGTTGTGCATGGTGACCTGCGAGATCTGGACATCGTCGAGCACCCCTTCGGTTCTGTCCCATGCGCCGGGCTGAAGGCAGAGTCCCGCGAGCATGTTGGTGCGCTTCTGTTCACGGGAGGTGCGGTGTTCGTATCGGCCGGGGCCGAAGAACAGCAGGTCGTGCATGACAAGGCCCCTGGCCGGACCGATGAGGCGGATTCCGTTGCAGGAGGAGTTGATGATACAGCGGGCGATGAGGGTGTTTTCCCAGAACCAGCCGGCGATGCAGTCATCCCCGGTATAGAATTCGCAGTCGGTGATGCTGATGTCGCGGCAGGGGTTGTCCTTCCAGCCGCGGAAGTGGACGCCATCCCACCCGCCGGTGATCTTGACGCCGCGCACCTCGACCTGGCTGGTGAATTCGAGCATGACGGCATAATTGGCCGAATCGCGGATGCTGATGTCGCGGATGACAACGCCCCGGCTGTTGCCAAGGAGGATGGTGTGGGGGCCGCGCATCCGCTCTTCGCCGCGGGGATCGAAGACCTTGTTGCCGTTGACGATGCCCTTGCCCATGATGGCCACATTCTCCACATCGACGCCCAGGATCAGGGCGCGGTGCCAGCGGGTGCGGTCGGCCAGGGGCGTGCCCTTGGGGGGATTGAAGTTCTGATACTGATCCAGGTCGGAGGTGCCGACGATCTCGGCGCCTGCGTCGAGCATGAGCGTGACGTGGCTCTTGAGATGGATGGTGCCGGTCAGGTATCGCCCCGGGGGAAAGAGAACCTGGCCGCCGCCGGCCGCCGCCGCGGCCTCGACGGCCTTGTTGAGGGCGGCCGTGTCATGCGTCTTGCCGTCGCCGACGGCGCCATGATCGCGCACGTTGACCGATCCCGCCTGTGCCGGAACAGGCAGCAGCACCAGCATCACCGCAAGCCGTTGAAGCATCTTGAACATGGAAGTCCTCGCAGCAAACCCACCGCAATGACTGTACCCCACGCTTGCCGTGGCGTTGAGCATCAGAGCGGCCAGGCCATCCGTGCGTTTGCCTGGCGCGGGGCGCATTCCTATAGTCTGCCGCGCGACCAGGCTGATTCCGATCCAGTTCTTGCGTGGGCATCTCTCCGGTCGCCGGAGAGCGGTTCCCACGACCGCGGCGAGCAAGACATGAGCGAACTTCCCGATCCCCACGATCCGTTTCGCGAGGCGCGCAACAAGGACGGCGTGCTGCGCTGCCCGTTCCAGGGCGAAAACATTCCCATGATTCTGCGCCACGCGGACGTGCGCTCCGCGGCCAAGGACTATCGGACGTTCAGCTCCGATGCGCCGTTCCGGGTGCCGATCCCGTCGGAGGAGGCGGTGCGGACGATGCGGCAACTGCCCATCGAAACCGATCCGCCGGAGCACAGCGAGTACCGCGAAATCGTCGAGCCGTTCTTCCTGCGTGCCAGGCAGCCGAAGGTGATGGCCCAGGTGCAGGCGCTGATCGATCGCGAGCTGGCCGCGGCCATGGCGCAGGATTCAATCGAGATCGTGCTGAAGTTTGCGCTGCCGGTGCAGTCGCGGGCGCTGACGCACCTGCTGAACGTGCCCGAGGCGGAGGCCGAAACCTGGATCGGCTGGGGCATTCACGTCTTCCGCAACATCGCCGGAGACTTCAAGAAGGGGACGGTCCTGGAGGATTACCTGAACAAGCGGTTCGACCAGGCCCAGGCCGACCCCGGCGAGGATTTCTTCAGCGCGCTGACGCGGGCGACGTACCGCGGCCGGCCGCTGACGCGGCAGGAGATGATGGGTTTCGCGAACCTGGCCTTTGCCGGGGGGCGCGACACGATCATCCACAGCATCTCGTCGATCATTGCCTACCTGGGCCGTCATCCGGACGCCCTTGAGTATTTGCGGGAGGAGCCGGGGCGCATCATCCATGCCACCGAGGAGTTCTTCCGCGTCTTCATGCCGCTGACGCACATCGGGCGCGTCTGCCCCGCGGAGACGCTCGTTCACGGCGTGAAGGTTCCGGCCAACGGGCGCGTCTCGCTCAACTGGGCGTCGGCCAACTTCGACGAAACGGTTTTCGAGTCGCCGCGGCAGGTTCGGCTGGACCGCAGGCCCAATCCGCACATCTCCTTCGGCGTCGGCCCGCACCTGTGCCTGGGCGCTGCCCACGCGCGGCTGGTGATTCGCTCGCTGCTCCAGTCGCTGATCCGGCGTGTCGCGGGGTTCGCCATTCTCGACGCCCGCGAGCACGTGGAGCGCGAGCCGGCCTACCAGCGCACCAACGGCTTTGAATCGCTGGTGGTGAGATTCATTTCCCGCTGAACTGCCGGAACGGGCCATTGCTCCCGACCGGCTATTGTGCCTTGGCCAGCGGGGTCAGCTCGACCTTGCGGAACTCAACCTCGGCGCCCTCGGCCTGCAGCGCGATCTTGCCGTGGTCGGCGGTGCAGTTGAAACCCTCGTTGACCAGGTCGCCGTTGACCCAGACCTTGATGGTCCGGCCAAGGCACTCGATGCGCATGTGGTTCCACTCGCCGACGGGCTTTTCCGAGTTGTCGGTCAGGTTCTTGATGCGGCGGAGGTCATTCTCGGAACCTCCCCACTTCTCCTTCGGCAGGCCGCGCCGCTCCTCCATGTTGGGCGTCTCGATGTTCTCCTTGATGCACCAGAAATCCCCCGCGTTGCCGGACATCATCTGCACCTCGATCGACTGGGGGAACATCGCGTAGAGGGCGCGCGGCCTGGAGGCGTGAACCAGCACGCCGCAGTTGCCGGGACCCCTGGCAAAGCGATACTCCACGTCCAGCCGATAGTCGCGGAATTCCTTCTCGGTGATCAGGTGCCCGCCGGGCTTGCCCAGGCTCACCAGCAGCCCGTCGCGCACGATGAACGTCGGGGCGATGTCCGGCTTCTTGTCGGCCTCGGGGACATCGGCCTTCCAGCCGGCCAGGTCCTTGCCGTTGAACAGGGAGATGGTCTCCTGGGCGCTGGCCAGCATCGGAATGCACAAAACGAGGCAAAGGATGGTTCGCAGCATGGGGTGCTCCTTGGCGTGGGAAAGCCGACCACTCGGACGGCCACCGTCGTCAATCGCGGTACACCTGAACATAGACCGCGTTTGCGGGCCCGTCAATGATCAGGCAGGAAAAGCTCGCTTGAGGGATGCGTGGCCGTTTCGGAGTTGGGGCACGGGCGAGCAGGCCTCGTTGTTCTACACATTTTTGGCGGTGCGAGGGAGGAACTGCCGATCCAAGTAGCTCATGGATGAGTCAGGAACAACAGGTGTCAAAGAAATGATCGCGTCCTGGGCCATTGAAGAGACCGCA
>Ga0209381_1001536_pt1 | contig 36421 bp, 31 predicted proteins | sample DewCreD2012metaG_FD_184111 | JGI IMG/M metagenome (GOLD analysis project Ga0209381, IMG submission 184111) | Hot spring sediment bacterial and archeal communities from British Columbia, Canada, to study Microbial Dark Matter (Phase II) - Dewar... ... | reverse complement strand
CAATTTATTGGAAGGTACACTGGCCATCAAAGCGTCAAGCAGTCCCAGTTGTGGATTAGTGGTCGTTTGCATTCACTCTCTTGGACGTTTGCCAAGCCAAAATGTTCAATTGTTTTGCAGAGATTTCAAAATAACTGATGATTCGAGCCCCGAGGCCCTTCTTGCTGAACTGAATGGAGAAGTAATAAAAGTAGAAGGAAAAATTAAAGCGCTACTTCATGAAAAGGAGTCACTTCAACGTAAATTAAATGAAAAACAAAATGAGCTTTATGAGGTTGAGGATGGACTAAAAATTATAGGGGTTGTCGATCCTGATGAATTAAAAAAAATACAAGACCGTGAAAGAGAAATTCGTGAATTAAAGGTTAAACTTGAATCTAAACTTGAGGCAGCGTGGGAATATTCATTTCCAGTTTACATACTTGGGCAATATCGAGAAACATTATTAAGATCATTATTAGCAGAAGATATAAGGCGGGAATGGGAAAATGCAAAGTCCACGGTTGAACCTAAAATACCTCAGGTAAAAAAAGAAGTTTTCGATGAGCCACCAAATGAATATAAACTTGAACCTAAAGTAAAAGATTTTTATGAAACCCGCTTATCAGAGGCGCTTTCTCGGCTTTTCCACCCCCCTCCGGAAGGTATGGCAGAAAAAATTTATTTAGTAGGAAGTAACACTCAAAGTGCTAAAGTAAGAAGTTGTCTAAATGTGAATGAAGGAGAAATAGTTGAATTGGAAGAGACATGCTCAAACATTCAGCGGTTGGATGTTGAACTGAGCGGGCTTAACGCTAAAATTAGGGAAATGCAACAGAATGCAGCTGCATTTTCACGTGGCCGTGAATTGCATGAAAAACGTGGGTCATTAAAAACTGAATGTGAGCAAATTCAAAATAGACTTGATGATATAGAGGCAGAAATACGGATTAGTGAGATTACATTGGCTGATTTGAAAACAAGGGAGACCAAACAACGAGAAAAAGTGGAACAAGTCCGAAGTGGAGAAAATTTGTCAAACCTAGCGATGAAATACCGTGAGGCAGCAGGCGAAATTAGAACACGAGCAGCCGAACAAATGAGAAAACAAATAGCAGAAAATGTAGGAAATATATGGATAGATATTGTCGGGCGGAGTCAAGAATTTGAACGAATGGAATTTGACAAGCATTGGCAATGCTTTCTATATAGGCGTGATGGAAGTAAAGTAGCGTGGGACGAAATCAATACATCGGCAGGACAGAGACAGGTCAGGATGCTTGCGTTTTATGAAGCTTTGCGTCTACTAGCTAGACTTGTACCGCCACTTGTAGTTGATACACCTTTAGCGCGGTTGGACAAGGAGGTCAGATCAAATGTGCTCGAAAAGCTATACTTAAGTGGACATCAGTCTATAATTCTTAGTACAAATGCTGAGATAGATCCGGAAGGAAAATTATTTGAACAAATTAGGGATCGAATTGCTAGAGTTTACACACTGCATCCTCATGGAAAGGCCAATAGTATTGATTATGAAGTGGCCGTTACGCCGGATTACTTTGGAAGGGAATTGTAATAGTTTTATTTGAAACAAAGTTAATAATAAAAAGGCAAAAAGGAATGAACCATGAAATTTGATACTAGTAGCGAAACAAAGGAATTTATCGAATCTTTACATCCTCGGGTTCGTGCCCGAAACCAAGCCATTGTAGGGCGCGTAGCGTTATTCTTGGCTCTTAGAGAAGGTGTCCCTTCTGATTTTAAACCAAAGGATGCCAAAGGAGGAACATTAAATGATGAGCAAGTTGTTGGAGACGAATTAAATGACTTGGTTCATGCAGCTTTGAACTTTCGTGCCGGGAAAATGTTAGTAGATGAGTCATCGTATCGTCAGATGTTTAGACTTTATTTTGAGTATGGCTGCTTTCGACTAAAACAGATTTGGGATGAATCACGGAGTGACCAGGTAAGATTTGTCAAGGAGTTGCTAAAATATGGGAAAGAAGTCAACTTAGGACTTAGTAGCAATAAAAAGACCCAAATCAAAACATTACCAGTAGTGGAAAAAGAAGTTAAGCTAAAGGTGCTTGAAGATGCTCCTGATTGGTCTGTTAATGGGCCTAATACAAATAACGGTTTATTAGTTATTTCTGGGCAATCTGGAAGTGGAAAAAGCCAACTAGCACTCGATTTGTTGGCGCAAATATCTCAAAACGGGGTAAGATTCATATTTTTTGATTTAAAAGGAGAATTGGAAGAAAACAAAGATAATTTACAACAACAAGAAAACCGTAAAAAGTTCCTGGAAGTAACAGGGGCAAGTTATATTCGTTTAATACAACAACCCCTTCCTATAAACCCATTTTATCGGGCTACAAAATCTGCTGAAAATGCACAAGTAGCACATGAAATTGCCAATATTATTCGTTGCTTTGCACCGCAACTTGGTGCCAACCAAGAGCGTATTATTGCCGATTCCTATAAAAAATTAAGAAATCCTGATATGGAGTCTCTAGCCAATGAATTAAGAAGTTCCGGCGCCGAAGGGGTCGGTTTATCAATTATAACAAAAATACAAGATTATAATTTGTTTGCAAATTCAAAATCTGCCATTTCGCAAGATGAGTGGCTACAAAACTCGTTGGTTATTGATTTTAAACAATTTGGAACTGATAATGAAACTAAAGCACTTGCAACGGCATTAATTCTTAATTATCTGATAAAAAAATTTGGACGTCAAGAAGCTGTACGCGAAGGTGTTCAGCCATTAAAAGTTGTTCTCTTCGTTGATGAGGCGCACTTATTATTGCCAAAAGAACACAAAGCCGGTCTCTTAAGCCAATTAGCAAGACAAGGACGATCGTGGGGGTTTCCAATATGGCTTGCATCGCAGGATGCTGATAAGTTTTTAACTCAAGGAGCGAATGAAACAAATTTTGCACAGCTTGCCGAGTGTGGGGTATATTTCTCTCCACAAACACTCAAAGAATCTGATCAGAAGAAAATATTTGGGAAAATAATTAATAGAAATCTAGAAAAGGGTGAAGCAGTTTTGTGTTTTGGAGGTAAATATCAAGGTATTGGAAAAGCAAGAAAGTTTTGTGACGCGTGGAAGTAATTTTTCTTGATATCCTCACCTGCTTTAAGTATTTAATGGAACATAGACAAAAAGTGCTTAGAAAATATTCAATAGAGGATTTCAAGGTTGGAACATTAAACTCACAACATTTAGTGTTGAAATGTTTGTGGAGGCGGGGCATTTTGGGGGCATGAATCGCCGTCAATTTCTCGCCGTAAGCGGCGCAGGAGCCGCCGCTGCCATTCTTTCATCGCACAAGCTTTTTTCAGCCGAGTTTGCGGATATGAAAAAGCGGGTCGGTCTGATTGGGACCGGCTGGTATGGCAAGTGTGATTTGTGGCGCCTGGTGCAGGTCGCGCCGGTGGAGATTGTGTCGTTGTGTGATGTGGACCGGAAGATGTTGAACGATGCCGCGGACATGGCGGCGCAGCGGCAGCTCAGCAAAAAACGGCCCCGCACCTACACCGATTACCGCGAAATGCTCAAGGAGAAGGATTTGGACATTGTGTTGGTGGGCACGCCCGACCACTGGCATGCGTTGCAGGCGATCGCCGCAATGCAGGCGGGGGCGGATGTTTATGTGCAAAAGCCAACGAGTGTGGATGTGGTGGAGAGCCAGGCGATGCTGGCGGCAGCGCGCAAGTATGGGCGTGTGGTGCAGGTGGGCACGCAGCGGCGGAGCACGCCGCATTTGATTGAGGCTCTGGACCGCGTCATCAAGGAGGGGCGGCTGGGGAAAATCGGCCGTGTGGAGATTTGTTGTTATTGGCACATGCGCGCACGCGGGAATCCACCCGACACGGCGCCGCCTGAAAATCTGGATTATGAAATGTGGACAGGTCCGGCGCCGATGCGGCCCTTCTGCCAGTGGACGCATCCGCGGGGATGGCGGGCGTTCATGGAGTACGGCAACGGAATCGTGGGGGACATGTGCATTCACATGCTGGACATGGTGCGGTGGATGTTGAATTTGGGATGGCCACGCAAGATTCATTCCACCGGCGGGATTTTGGTGGACAAGGCGAGCAAGGCCAACATCACGGACACGCAGGAGGCGGTGTTTGATTACGGCGAGTTGCAGGTGGTGTGGAGTCACCGCACGTGGGGGGACACGCCGGACAAGGAGTATCCGTGGGCGGCCACGTTTTACGGTGACAAGGGAACGTTGAAGGCCAGCGTGTTCAAATATGAATTTTTCCCGCAGGGCAAGGACAAGCCGGAGTTGCGCGGGGAGCCGCTCTATGAATATGACAAGTATCCGGAAGACCGGACGGAGAAGGATTTGGAGCGGCATTGCGCCTCGGCCATCCGGTGGCACATGCAAGATTTTCTCAAGGCGATTGCCAACCGCGGCAAACCGGTGGCGGACATTGAGCAGGGTTGCACTTCCACCATTGCGTGCATCCTGGCCAATTTGTCCATGGAATTGGGCCGCACGCTGGTGTATGACCCGGCCACGGGCCGCGTGGTGGGGGATGAAGAGGCCAATCGCCGGCTTGCACGGCCCTACCGTGCGCCGTGGGTGCATCCTCAACCGCAGAGTGTTTGACATTGGATTTTCGCGGCATGGACACGCCCACGCCTTTACCCCGCAAGCGTCCACGCGTCAGCGCCGGTCTGGTGATGTACCGTTTCAGGCCGGATGGTCCGGAGGTGCTGCTGGCGCACCCAGGGGGGCCATTTTTTGAGCAGCGGGATTGGGGGTACTGGTCCATTCCCAAAGGAGAGCCGGAGCCGGAGGAGGCGTTGTTGGAGGCGGCCATCCGGGAGTTTTACGAGGAAACCGGCATTGCCGTGCCCTTGACGGCGGACTTTGAGCCGTTGGGACAGATTCAACAAAAAGGCGGCAAGGTGGTCCATGCTTGGGCGGTGATGGGGGAAATTGAGCCGAAAAACCCTCCACCAAGCACAACGTTCAAGTTGGAGTGGCCGCCGGACTCTGGACAGTGGCAGACGTTTCCGGAGGTGGACCGCATTGAATTTATGCCGTTGGAGATGGCGCGGCGAAAAATCAAAATCACACAAGTACCGCTCATTGACCGATTGGAAGAACACCTCAAAAGGCAACGCTGAGGTGAGGCCTTGTTTGGTGTGTGCAGTTAAAATGTTTTAACGGATAATTTTAATCAGGCAGCAGGCCGGTTTGGAAGCTGACTTTCAAACAAGCCGGCGAACGTGATGCATTTTTGCCTTGCAAGATTGATGTGCGCGGTTAGGCTGCACATTACTTAACAACATTAAGTAATTCAATATGAAGCCATTGTCATTGTTCGTGTCAGGGGCGATTCGTGTCCTCAGCGGCGTTGCCACGCTTGGAGTCATGGTTTTTGGCGCAGCCGCCGCCGAAATGAATCTGGCTCTGGTGGCCACGCCTTCCACCTCTTACGTGTCGCCACATGAAACACTTTCTGCGCTGAACGATGGCTTCACACCACGGCACTCGGACGACAAAAGCCACGGGGCGTATGGGAACTGGCCGCGGACCGGCGCGCAATGGGTGCAGTACGAGTGGAGTCAGGCCATCGCCACAAAGAAAATCGAGGTGTATTGGTTTGATGACCGGCGCGGGGTGCGGCTGCCGCGGGCGTGCCGGTTGTTGTATTGGAATGGCACCGAGTGGTTGCCGGTGCCCGAGACGGCGGGCTTGGGGTTGGAGGCCAACAAGTTCAACGTCACCACCTTTCCGGAAATCAAAACGACGCGGCTTCGGCTTGAGATGGAGGGGCAGGAGCGTTTTTCCACCGGACTGTTGGAGTGGCGGGTGATTGACTCCGGCAACTCCCCCAATTTTCCGCCTCGCGTGGTGGCGGGTGCAGATCGTGTGGTGATTCAAAATGGCCGGACGTTTTTGGAGGGCGCCGTGCGCGATGATGGCAAGGTGACAGCGCAACCGACGGTACGATGGGAGAAGGCAAGCGGGCCGGGCAGCGTGAAGTTTGAGCGAGCAGACGCGGCGGTGACCGAGGCGCGTTTTTCAAAGGCGGGGGAATATGTGCTGAAGTTGACGGCGAACGACGGCGCCGCGCGGGGCGAGGATTCATTGCGGGTGTCTGTGGTGGCCCCGCCGCCCGCGACAGCGCTGAATTGGCTGCCGCCTCAACGTTGGCAGGTGACCAGTCCGTTTTGGAAACCTCGATTGAAAGCGGTGGTGTTAAACTGGCTTCCGCATTGCATCGCCAAAATCGAGGACCCTGCCACGCGTGAGGGCGGATTGGAAAACTTTGTGCAAGCTGCCAACAAGCTGGCGGGCAAGCCGGGGGCGCGTCATATCGGAGCGGTGTTTGCCAATGCGTGGGTGTACAACACCCTGGAGTCCATCTGCCTCGCACTTATGGTGGACCCGGGAGATGACACCGAATTGCGCGCCGGCCAGGAGCAGTTGCGGCAAACGATGGAAAAGTGGATCCCCATCCTTCTTGCGGCGCAGGAGCCGGACGGTTATTTGCACACGCAATACACCATTGAAAACCGCCGCCGTTGGTCCAACAAACATGACCACGAGGGTTATGTGGCCGGTTATTTCATCGAAGCCGCTCTGGCGCACCATTTGTTGACCGGCGGCAAGGACCGCCGCCTATATGATGCGGCCATAAAATTGGCGGACTGCTGGGTGCGCAACATCGGTCCGGCTCCCAAGAAGAATTGGTACGAAGGGCATCAAGCCTTGGAGATGGCATTGGTGCGGCTGGCCTGGCATGTGGATCATTTTGAAGGAGCGGGCCGGGGACGCGCTTATTTCGAGCTGGGCAAATACCTGATGGATGCCCGCGGAGGCGGCGAGGAGTACGACCAAAGCCATGTGCCCGTCATCCGCCAATACGAAGCGGTGGGGCACGCGGTGCGCGCGGCTTACTCGTATGCGGCCATGGCGGATGTGGCCATTGGGACGCACGATGTAGATTATGAGAGCGCTGTGCAATCGGTGTGGCACAATCTGGTGCACACCAAGTATTATGTCACCGGCGGCATCGGCAGCGGCGAAACCAGCGAGGGATTTGGCAAAAATTATTCACTGCCCAACGGCTCCTACTGCGAATCGTGCGCCGGTTGCGGAATGGTGTTTTTTCAACATCGAATGCACCGGCTGTGGCATCAGGCGCGGTACGCCGATTTGCTTGAGGAAACCTTGTACAACGCCGTGCTGGGCAGTCTGGATTTGGAGGCGCAGAACTTCACCTACACCAATCCGCTGGACTCATCAGCGGCCCGATACAAATGGCACGCTTGCCCTTGCTGCGTTGGCAACATCCCGCGGACTCTGTTGATGCTGCCCACGTGGATGTACACCCTCGGCCCTGATTCCGTGTATGTCAATTTGTATGCCGGTAGTGCGGTCAGCTTGCCCAACGTTGGCGGCGGCCCGCTGCGGATTGAACAAACCACGGAGTATCCGTGGCAGGGCAAGGTGGCGCTCAGCGTGCAGCCGTCCGCTCCGCGCACATTTACCATGCACCTGCGCGCACCCAACCGGCAAACAAGCCTGCTCTACACCAACTCGCCCGTTTGCGAAGGCATCTTGAATTTGACGGTCAATGGTAAACCGATAAAGGCCAGCGTGCGTGATGGCTATGTATCCATCAAGCGGGCATGGAAGGCCGGAGACCGCGTGGAATTTGAGTTGCCCCTGCCGGTGCAGCGCATCAAGGCTGATGACCGCGTTGCGGCCAATCGTGGCCGGGTGGCCTTGCGTCGGGGACCCCTCATTTACAACGTCGAAAGCGTGGATCAAAACCTGGAGTCTTACCTCCCGCCCAGCTCACCACTGACCACCGAGTGGCGGCCCGATTTGCTCGGAGGCGTCGTTGTCATCAAGGGCACTTGGGCATCAGGGGCGCCGCTGCTGGCCATCCCCAATCACGTCCGCCTCAACCGGGGAGGCCGCTCGATGGTTTGGATGAAAGATCAGTGAGAAACAGCGTTAATCCCCATCATGCAGCCCCTGTTGGTGGATTTGAAAACGCAAGGGGCCGACAATAAATCGCAAGCCACCGTTAGCGCGACAAGGACCGCATGGCCTAAAAGTCAGGCATGAAAATGATGTGCCTGACTGGACGCTGTGGGAACCCGGCGCAATCACTGCGATGGGGATTTACGTTGATTGAACTGTTGGTAGTGATGGCCATTGTGGCTTTGCTGGCCAGCCTGCTGTTGCCGGCGCTTGGCACGGCCAAACAACGAGCCTTGCGCACCGGTTGCGTGTCCAACTTGCGCCAAGTCTATCTGGCGATGGCCATGTACGCGCAGGACAATGACGATTCCATGCCCGTTAAATACGAAGTGAAGAAGAACACCCTCAAACCGGAGGATGTGACCAAGGGTAAGCAACTGCAGACGCTCGACAACGGCATTCACATCCTGCTGGCGCCCTACGTTGGCGGCTCCGGGGTGCCTCCGTCCAAGGTGTTTCGTTGTCCGGCTGATGCCGGCGATGCCGCTGATGCCACGCCTGTCTTTGAAAGAAAGGGCACGAGCTATCAAGTGGAAGGGGTGGACCTTGGCCGCAAACCGGAAGATTTGTATAAGAATCGTTTTTCGGCGCGCTCCACGATGGACATGGCTTTTGACCTGTTCAAACCGTGGGATTCTGACGATCCGAAAAAGGTGCAGGACAAAATCAACAAGGGCGAGCTGGGGCCGGTGAAATGGCATGCCAAGGTTTTCAACAAAGTCATGGGGGATGGCCGCGTCATCACCATTGCCTCCAAAGAACAGGACAAGGAGAGCAAAGGGGACTTCAAAGAAGACTAGTCTTGACCGCGTGGACATGAGACCTTGGAAGCCGGAACTGACATACGAAGCTGATTTATCATGAGCGCCAATACAAATGCACCTGCCGCTATAAAGCCCAAGAATGGATTGTTGGTGAAATTTCGCTCGTGGCACCGTTGGGCCGGTGTCATCGCCGCGTTGTTCCTCATTATCTTCAGCCTGACCGGCATGGTGTTGAACTACAAGAAGCCCGTCCTCACCGCACTGGGTCTTGAACCGCAGCCTGCTTTCGAACAGAAACAGCCCGGCAAGCCTGCGGACGGCAAACAGGAGCCGGCGGCGGCCCAATCCACGGCGAGACACGCCGGCAATATGTTGGAACAGACGGTCAGCCTCACTCAAGCGTTGGCCCTGGTTCGCGAGCAATGGGGGGAAGCGCCGTTGGAGCGCGTGGAGCTCAAGATGGAGCAGGGTGAATGGCTTTACAAAATCAAACGCAAAGGCGGCGCCGAATTGTGGGTATCGGCAGAAACGGGTGCCACCTTTACAAAGGGCGAGTATGAGAAAGTGCGCCGGCAAGCCGGAAGCGCACCGGTAAAAACTTTTGATTGGGGGAAATTCCTGCTTGATTTGCACACCGGCAAAATTGGCGGGCCGGTGGGCGTGGCCATTATGACGGTGATGGGTGGGATGCTGTTTTTCCTGACGATTTCAGGGATGTATTTGTGGTTGAAGCCGATCCTTATTCGCCGTGCTCAAGCGGCCGCACGTGCCACAACCACCGCCACCATGTCCTCTTCCCCGCCCGCCACCAACGTGAGGCCCTCGGCGGACGCGAAGCCTTTGCCTGATGCTGCTCCAGCGGGCAAGGTTTAGGTTTTTAAGGGAAAGGCAGTCTGCGGCAGAGGCTCGAAGGAAGCTGATGCCCCTGGCTCAATCACCCAGCGGCGACTTTTCATTTCAAATCGCGGAAGACTGCCCGGAGGCGCCAAACGCACCGGCACTCGCAACCCCAAAGCTGTGTGAAATGCGCAACGCAAGCGCTGCGCCAACGTTTCCGGAAATAAGACGCCGGGAGCTGGTTCAATTTCCACCACCAACTCCGGCATGGCGCTTTGCTGAAGCAGGTGTACGCGGTATTCGGCAATGTCCTTGAAACCGCGAATCAAATTGTCCACCGCGGCCGGGTACACATTTACGCCGCGCACAATCACCATGTCATCAGCGCGGCCAATGATGCCGCCTTCAAGCGCCAACAAAGACCGCCCGCAGGCACACACACCCTCCGGCGCAACGCGGACGCGGTCTCCAGTGCGATAACGAATGGCCGGTGAGCCGACACGGTCCAGTGTGGTTAACACAAGTTCGCCCTCCGACACGCCTGGCCGACCGGTCACGGGGTCCGCAACTTCGGCGATGAAGGAGTTTTCCATGACGTGCAGTACACCGGGGCGTGCCGGACATTCATAGGTCACCGGCCCGGTTTCTGTCATGCCGTGGTGGTCAAACACGCGCGCCCCATTCCACAACTGGCCCAGCCGCGCCCGCACGGCTGGCACGCTGCCACCGGGCTCGCCGGCGGTGATGATGAGGCGGATGCGTCCCCGAGAAATATCCACACCTGCCGCGCGCGCTTCCTGTCCAAGGTGCAAGGCATAGGTGGGTGTGCAGAGCAAAACGGTGCATTGATTTTCCAGCAGTGCGCGCAAGCGTGCTTCACTGTTCATCGCCCCGCCCGGCAGACAAAAGCAACCCATGCGGCCAGCCGATTCAAAAGCCGTCCAAAAACCGATGAACGGTCCGAAGGAGAAGGCAAAAAAGAGGCGGTCACGGGGGGTGACACCCGCAGCGCGAAAAATCTGCGCCCAGGCATCCAACATGGCATCCCAACTTTCGCGAGTGTCCGGCCAACGCAGGGGGGTGCCGGTGCTGCCGCTAGTGTGATGGCAGCGGATATAATTCTCCGGAGGAAATGTCAGGTTGGTTCCATAGGGCGGTGAGGCGTCGTGGTCTTCCACCAATTCCGCTTTGGTCAGAAAAGGCAGCGATTGCAAAAGGGATTCCATGTCGTCTGCATCTTCCGGAATTTCCACGTCGGCCCATTTGCGTTTGTAAAATGGATTTTGCCTGTGGACCAAACGAACGAGGGCTCCCAGTTTGTTCCGCTGCAACGCCCGCAATTCTTCACGGGTTAAATGCTCGGGCAGCTTTTGCGTTGCGGTGGAATCCATGATGGGTTGGAGGCTCACCGTGCAGTTGCACTAGTTGCCTGATTCGCAGGAGCGGTGGCGGTGGGAAGAGGCTTGGCCGGCGCGGGTGCGGGTTTGTAAAGCGTGACCAGTGCGCCGCCGGTCGCGGCCAAGACGATACCCAAAAGGAATGGCAGCGGAAGTTTCGCCCAACCGCCGGCGGGTGGATGCAGCAAGAGTCCCACAACGGCATTCACGATGGGCGCACCGGCGAAGACGATGGACATGACCACGGCGGGCGTGCCGCGTGCTCCAAACGCCAGCAGCACACCAAGTGCGCCAGCGGCCCCCACCACACCGGCAAGAAGAGACCAGCCGAAGCCCTTCCACGGGTAATGCCAGGTGGCGCCTTTGACCATAAGCAGAGCCAGCGGCGCCAGCACCGCCGTCAAAAAGTAAGCCAGCCCGACACACAGAAACGCCTTCATGCGGCCGTTGGCCGGGTCTTGCATCGCCAGTTGACCGTTGTGCAGAAAAATGCCGTACAAGCCCCAGCAGAAAACCGTCATCACGGCAAACAGCAACCAGGTCGAATCGGTGGATGTGTTGGATTGTGGCATAATCACGCGAAGGTTAAGGTTGTTTTTTCAAGGCACGGGCTCGGGCGCGTTCTTTGGCGGGCGGGGGCGCCGCCTCGATGGCGCGAGCAATGGCCTCGGGCAACGGGACGGCCTTGAGCGTGCCGTCAGCGCGATGTTCCACGCAGACGACAGTGATTTCCCCGCGAGCCGCCTCGACTTCCGGCGCCGGCGCCACGCGGCGCAGGAGAAAATGATATGTAAGACTGCGGCGGGATTTGCGGGCCACGCGAAGGTGGATTTCCACCTCGTCCTCAAACCGCAGCGGGGCCAGATAATCGCAGTGGGCATGAACCCGCGGGAGCCCCAAGGCCGGATCTCCAGCGGGACAGGCCACCGAAAATCCCAAGGAACGGAAAAACGCATGTTCGGCGCTTTCCATGAAGCGGAAATAGTTTGTGAAATGCATGATGCCGGCCATGTCGGTCTCGGCAAATTCCACACGGCGGCGATGGATGAATTCGGAAGCCATGAATTGAAATGCGTTTCGGACTCTTCCTTATTTGGCCATCACTGTTTCCAAAGTTCCCGGTGCAATTTCGCCGTAGGGCAGCGGCTCGGGGACGGTGGCAAACTCGGATACACGTTCAAACAGCCGGCTCAAATCCTTGTTCACATCACCGGACAGGCAATCGGTGATGTCGCCTTGCACATCTGGATATTTGTCGGTCAGTTCCCGGAAACTGAAACTCTCCTGATAAAATGCATACACCAGCTTGCGCATGTTTTCGATGCCCTCGCGCATCAAGCGGCTGTACTCGGCAAATCGCCCCGCCGAAACGTCTCCCGCAAGGAGGGCTTCGTGACCGGCATCGGCGGCCAGCATGCCGCTTTTGAGCGCAAGCATCACGCCGGAGGAGAAAACAGGGTCCAAAAAACCAAAGGCATCGCCCAAAAGGACAAGTCCATCGGTGGCGCAATAGCGGGAACGATATGAAAACTCATTCGTCAACCAATACGGCCCCACCTGCCGGCCTTGGGCAAGCTGACGGGCAATCCAGGCATTGTTGGCCACTTCGCGTTGGAACATCTTTTCAGGGTCGCGCACTCCGTCACGGGTCAGGTACGGGCCCTCGGCCACCGCCCCAACACTGATGCGGTCGCCATGCAGCGGGATGTACCAAAACCATCCTTTTTGCGGCAAAAACGCCACGGTCGTAGCGCCGGCATCCATACCCTCCGGCCGCGGGATGCCTTCGTAATAAGTCCACACGGCGAATTTCTTGAGATACGGGTCACGCACGCGCCAGTTGAAACGCCCGGCGGCCAGCGCATCGCGTCCTGTGGCATCGAGGGTTAGCGGTGCGTGAATGATGTATTCAGTGCCGTCCTGGTCCACGGCCTTCACACCCACCACCCTTCCGCCGTCGCGCAAAAGGTCCACCACGGTGGTTTGCTCGCGCACTTCGGCCCCGCGCTGGCGGGCGTTGTTCATCAACATCAAGTCAAATTCGCTGCGCAACACCTGCCAGGTCTGTGCCACGTCCGCATCGTAGCGGGTGTAAAAATAAAACGGTTGCGATGCCCGGCCCGAGGTCGAAATGAACTGTACACTGTACTTTTTGACGAAGGCCGATTCACGCATCGCCGGAATCAGGCCCAGCCGTTTCAAAGGATAATACGTGAAAGGCAGCAGGGACTCCCCGATGTGGTAACGGGGGAATTTCTCGCGCTCCAACAACAGAACGCGGTGGCCGTGCTCCGCCAACAGGGCTGCGGCGGTGGAACCCGCCGGACCGGCGCCGATAACTACAGCGTCATAGGTTTGCTCGTTTTTCATGATTACTCGTCCTCCGTTATCACTTGGCCGAAGCGGGCGGCATAATCCACCGGCAACGGTCCTTTTGTCTGGTCAGCCAGCGGAGATAATATCTCCAGTACATCCGCCAGCAGACGGTGTTCGCCATTAAGCAACAAATTGCGCCGCCCGTAATAGAACTCCGGCACGGGCATGCCCTCAAAGCGGCTGTTCAAATAAGGGTGCGGTGCGATGCGGTAAAATTCCTGGGGCCGGCAGATGCAGGGCTGGTCATGTTCCTGCAACAACCGCCCCAAGGGGAGACGCTCGGCCAAAATATCCTCCTGCATGGCGGGCGGGAAGGCTCGAAGCCGCACACAAATCACCCCATATTCCACCGCCATCCCGTCTGAAGTGAGAAGAAGCACCTCGCGCACATAATAGGGATCACGATGCTCCCGGCGCAGGGCACGAAGCCCCAAGCGGGTACGGTAAAACCGTTCCAGCGTGGAGGTCATGTCCTGACCATGCACAAGCAGTTGCCGGTAGGGGGCCGGCATTTGGGTGGGATGAAGGCTTTGCGGTGTCGGAAATTCCCACCCCCCCTGCCGCCCAAACCAATGCCACCACTCGAGTACCGTCACCGGCGCGCGCGAGACAGCGCTGCCCTGTGGGGACGTTGCGGCTGGATGTTGGTGGATGACGGCTGGCATGGCGTTCTCTTTTTTCAGGCGTATCGCACCTGTCTGTGTTCCGGCAGGAAGAATTCATGAATCAAACGGTCCACCTGCAGCAGACCTTCCCGATTCAGTCGCAATTCGTCTCCATCCGGGTGGCGCTCCAAAAATCCCCAGCCTTCCAGACGCGCAATGGCCTCTGAAAATTCCGCGGCAATATCCACACCATATTTCTGCCGGAAATAGCTCCGCCGCACATGGCCCAGCTTGAATTGCAACACTAATTCGCGCACCAGCCGCTCCTTGGGCGTGGGTGTGAGCGCACGGTAAATCGGAAATTCGCCTGCATCCAATCGCGCCACATACGGCTCAAAGTCGTGCAGGTTCTGAAAGTGTGTGCCGCCGATGTGTGAAAATGAGGCGACGCCGAGCGCCAGCATGTCGGCGCCCTGCCACAAGGCATCGCGATAAACAAAGCGCGTGCGGGCAGGGTCCTTGACGGCAGTGTAGGCGCTGGCCACCGTGTATCCGGCGGCTTCCAGTTCCGCGAAGGCATATTTGACCCAAGCCCGTTTTGTTTCCCAGTCGGCCACTGGCGCCACCAGTTTGCCCTCCGCTTTCATGCGTTGGTAAATCGTGGTGTTGAAGGGAATTTCCATTTGGTAGATGGTGACGCTGTCGGGCGACAGTTCCAACGTCCGCTGCACACATCGCCGCCAGTTTTCCTCCGTCTCCTCCACCATGCCGGCAATCAAATCAATGTTGATTTGGGGAAAGCCAATTTCCCGCGCATACCGGTAGGCGCGCTCAATTTCCCGCGAGCGATGAGCCCGTCCGTTGATTTCAAGGATGTGGTCGTCAAAGTTTTCAATGCCCAGGCTCAGGCGTGTGATGCCCAGCTCGCGGATGGCGGCCAGCTTGTGATCGGTCAACGTGCCCGGCTCACATTCAAAGGTGACCTCCTGCACTTCGTCCCATGGAAGAAAGCGTTGCAGGTGACCCACCAGATGCCGCAATTGCTCAACCGACAAGTACGATGGCGTGCCTCCCCCGAAATAGACAAACATGGGCTTGCGTCCCCCTATAAATGGGCGACGCGCATAAAGCTCCAGTTCCCGTCCTATGGCGTCCAGGTAATGGCGGATCTCGGCGGAGTCCTTGTCCGTGTACACCTTGAAATAACAAAAATGACAACGCTTCCGGCAAAACGGGATGTGCACGTACAGCCCCAAGGGTGTGCCCGGCGCCGGAGCGCGGTCCAGCGCGGCCAGCGCTTCGCCCACCCGTTCCGGTTTCCAGCAGGAGAACGGCGGATAATTGGAAACAAAGTAATTACCGGCGGTCGTCGCTTTTTCCAGCGGCGGCGCGGTGGCGGGACGCGTTGCGGTGGCGGTCGTGTTCATAAGTCTCACCCTGCAAAGTGCCATGCCGGGGCGGCCACAGTCCTGGCAATCCTGTTATCTGTTATACTAATCTTCATCATTACACCAATTATTACCTATGCGTATGGTTTTCGCAAAAAAAGTTTGGGGGACAATGTCCGCTTAATTCCAAGCGATACCCGGAATGAACGTTGCGCTGTCCCAGGGGGCGCGCAGACAAGAGAGGATGCGGAGAAACTAACGAAAATTAATACACGTACCTCACCGGATAGACCGGCCCAAGTCCGTGTTTTTGGAGCAGTTCGGCAAAGCGTGCGATCCCCGCCTTTTCATCGGCCCCGAGATGATAATGCAGATGCCAAGTAAGATAATCCTTGCGGAAAGGGTAGGTGAACTCGGTGCGATTGGCGATGATGTAGTCGAGGGTTTCCATGCCAAATGCGCGGGCTTCACGAAGAAGGCGCCGCAAACGCTCGTTCTCGATGCCGCGGCGCAAAGCCCACACGGCATAGACAAAAGGCTTGCCCGTCCATTCCATCCATGCGGCGCCGAGGTCCCAAATCTGATGCGGGTGGGAGGCGAGCAAAAATTCCAGCGCCTTGTCTCCAATCAACAGCACTGCGTCCTTTTGTGCGGCAGCGCCGTAATCCTCCAACGGTTGAAACCGCGGATGCAATCCCCGCTCGGCCAGCAGGACTTTCAAGAGGTTCACGCTCGTGAGAGAGGCGGGGTCGCAATAAATATCACGAATCTCTTCCAGCGGTGGCCGATGGGCGAGCAGCACGCTCAACACTTCACCCAGGCTGGCAATGGCAATTCCGTCGAGCACATCGTAGCGGTCGTTGAGCAAGACTTCAGTAATGCTCACCAGGGCGGCGTCCAATTCATCACGGCGCAACATTTCCGCCAGGCGTGCGGGGGTTTCGTAAATGACTTGTTCCTCCAAGCCGCGGGTGAGCGGCACGCCGTTCAAAAAAGGGACCGTTCCCACCCGGAAGGGGGCGAGTGAATTTTCCAAATCGGCTTCTTTCTGCAGATGTTCGGCGCGCTGGATGCGCTCCTGCCGGTGAATCATGTCGTCCAACGATTCACGGGGCGCCAAACGCAACTTGGGAATGGGAGAATCGCCGCTCATGGCTCAAGCGGTGGCGAGGTTGTTTTGCAAAATGGAGTTCGCCCGGGCCGATGGCTCAGGCTCCGCAGAGGCGGGCGTTTCCCACACCTTGATGGGCTGATAAAAGGTATCGCGTTGAACGGGTATCAAACCGGCTTCGCGGATGGCCTTCACCATCGCCAATTCTGTTTGCAGTTGAGGTGTCTTGGCGCCCGCCATGCGGAAAATGTGTTCTTCCACGATGGTTCCATGCAGATCATCGGCCCCGTAACTCAAGGCCAACTGAGCCAGCTTTAATCCCATGCCCACCCAATAGGCCGTAATGTGCGGAATGTTGTCCAGGTACAGACGGCTTACGGCGATGGTGCGCAAGGTATCAAAGCCCGAGGGCGGATGCGTGACAGGAATCGCGTTGTTCTCCGGCTGGTAAGGCAGTGGGATGAATCCGCAAAAACCGCCGGTTTCATCCTGCAGCTCCCGCAATTGTCGCATGTGGTCCACGCGGTCTTCGAGGGTTTCCACGTGCCCGTAAAGCATGGTGCAGGTGCTGCGCCCGCCCATGCGATGCCACGTCCGATGCACATTCAAATAATCCTCCGCAGGTTCCTTGCCGCGAGCAATCGCATCCCTCACCGCCGGGCGGAAAATCTCCGCGCCGCCGCCCGTGAGCGAATCCAATCCTGCTTCCTTCAAATCTTCGAGCACGCTTTCCATCGGTTTCTTGGAGAGCATGGCGAGGTGGAGGACTTCGATGGCTGTGAAACACTTGAGGTGCAGTCGCGGATCCAGCGCCTTGAGCGCGCGCAACATTTCCAAATAATAAGTGTAGGGCAGAGACGGGTGCAGACCCCCGACGATGTGCAGCTCGGTGATGCCCAGACTCAGCGCTTCGCGCGCTTTCTGCACAATTTCATCCACCGTCAATTCAAAGCCGTCACCATTGCGCTTCTTGCGAGCGAACGCGCAGAACTGGCACGAAAGAATGCAATAATTGGAATAATTGATGTAGCGATTGACGATGTAACTCGCGCGCGGGCCATTCTGTCGCTCTCGTACATACGAGGCCAAGGCCGACAAGAAATGCAAATCGCGGCTCTCAAACAAACGGAGCGCCTCCGCCTCGTTCAGGCGTTTGCCGGTTTGCACCTTGTTTGCGATGTCGCTTAATGGGTGCTGTTTCCACAACCCGTTCATCGTTTCTAGTGTAGTCCCAAAATATCCCTTTGCCTATGCCATTGTTGCATGTCTGCGGAGCGCCCTAGTCAGGCTGATCCGAAGGCTCTTTTTAGGATGGCGAATAATTTCTCCGCTCCGGGAGCACTGAGGAGTTGGCGCCTGCACTTCATGCTGGCGCCGTGATGAATGACATAATCACTCCAACAGCGAATGCGGGCAACATCCCGAGTCAAACCACCGGAGCCTGCCCCATCTTGCCAACCCTTCCGCAGGACGATTTCGGAGGGCGAAAAACCATCTTGAGCACCGGCCAGGCTGGATTGCGCAGCGCACTGCTTGTTTGCGCGTCGGATGCCACACCGCCAGCCATTGCAGGTCAACCAGCGCCCGCACTGCCTTTGATGGACTTTATCGCCAGCGACGCCACGTTGGACCGCGCCCATGAGGTCATCGTCCCCGAGGGCTGGCACTTGGAAAATTATCGCCGCAACCCGGTTTTCCAAAACGCGCATCATTACGACAACATCCTTTTCACCCTCGGCCGTGCGACTGAAGTTGAAGTGCGCGGTGGCCGGCTGTGGCTGCGCGTCCAATTTGCCACTCACATCAATCCGCTGGCCCGGATGGCCTACGAGCTTTATCGCAGCGGTTTTCTGCGGGCGGTCAGCGTTGGCTTCATTCCCCTGCGCTGGGAAAACGGCAATGAGCACACACCCTGGCGGCGGCGGTTTTTGGAGCAAGATTTGATTGAAGTCAGTGCCGTGCCCGTGCCGGCCAATCCCAACGCCCTGGCCCTTGCCGCCAAGGCCGGCGTGGTCGCTCGCAGCGATTTGCTCACTTTGCAGGAATTGCTCCGCCAAACCTTGGAGGCTGCGCCTGCCCTTCCCGGCAACCTTCAAACATGGACAGAAATGGCCCGCGCTACAGCCGAGGTGCTGCGCAAGGTTTGATCCAGTTTTCACACGCAACCACAACCCAAAAACTCAAACACAATTCAATATTATGGAACAAAAACAACTCGCCGACCTCACCGCCACTCTGGGCGACATCCATGCCGGTGTCACCCGCGTGCGCGAAACCCTCAACCAACATGATCAACAGCTCGATGCCTTGCGGTTGGACCTCGACAGCCTCCGCCGGCGTCAAGCCGACCGCACGCCTTCGGCGCCGGTGGCCGGCCGTGTGAGCGACGAATGCGCGCGCCACCTGGCCGCAGTCGTCATTGCTGGCGCGTTGAAGAGCGGCCGTCTCGACTCCTTGCCTCAAAGCCCGCGCGAATCGCTCACACTTTTATGCCGCGAAGTTCTCGGTGCCGAATTCAAGGCTGCGCTCACCAGCACGGACATTCCGTTGCCCACGCAGTTCTCCGGGGAAATTGTTGAATTGGTGGCGCAATACGGAGCAGCCCGGCGTTTTGGCACCGTCTTTCCCTTGGGGGCAGGTGTCGTTAAGTTGCCGCGACTCAAGACGGACCCCGTTTTCGGTTTGATTGCCATGAGCGCAACCGTGCCGGAAAAATCCCCGCAGATTGAATTTGTCACGCTCTCGGCTTCCAAGTGGGGCGGATTGATTCGGATCCCGGCCGAGATTGAGGCCGACAGCGTGGTGGCCATTGGGCAGTTCATTGCGCGCTATGCGGCCCGCCAACTGGCGCGCATTGAAGACGTGGTGTACTTCACGGCAGACGGCACCGGCACCTACGACTCGCTTCAAGATCTGACCAAATCCACCATTACCAACGGCATGGTCACCCAGATGGCCGCCACCAAGACACGCTACTCCGACTCCACCTTGGCCAACTGGCGCGCCCTTCGTGCCGTGCCGGATGCCGCAGTTCTGGGGAGCGCCGCCTACTATTGCCATCCGTCCTTCGAGCAGCATCTGGCTTCCTTCAACACCAGCGGCGATCGTCCTTACAATGCCAACGCCAGCCGCGGGGCAACTCTCGACGGATTCCCCGTCCGCTGGGTGGATGCTCTTCCGCCTTACAGCACGGCGGCCAACGCCGCCAAGGTGTTCGCCCTTTTTAGCGATCTTTCCTATCAATACCTCGCCGTCCGCGGCGGTGTGAACATCGCCGCCAGTGTGGATGCAGCATTCAGCACCGATGAAATTCTGGTGCGCGCTTTGGAGCGTTTCACCATCGGCTTGATGGCACCGGCTGCTGTGGCCGGTCTGCAAACGGCAGCTTCCTAAGCAAGGCACGCCCCCTTTGGCCCCTGCCATGCCCAGCCAACCCCACCCCTCCCGGCCGTCCGTTTTCCCTTCACGGACGGCTGGGACTTCTCCATCAACAATCCATCATTTTATCAGCTTGTACCCATGCGCGTCCTTCTCATTCTCCTGATTTCTTTGGTCTCAGCCACTGCCGCTCTGATCACCGGCAATGTCAAGGACACCGGCCTCAACCCTGCGGCTACCAACGTCGTCTTCACTCCATTGTCCACACCCATGGCCGATGCCCCCACCATCATCTTCAGCGCCGTCCAAACCATTCAAACCGATGCCAACGGCCATTTCTCCATCACTCTTGCCCCCGGTGATTACAAGGTCACCATTGGCGGTAATCCTGCCGATTCCTTTCTCATTTCCGTGCCTCCAGGTGCAGTCACCAATTCTTGGACTGACATTGCCACGGGCGCTTTGACCTATCGCTATCCCTTTTCCCCGGCGTACGTGGATCGCATCATCGCCACGATGAAGGGCGACTTGTACGCCTTTGATGGCACGAATGTCGTCCGCCTCGCCGCGGGGGCTTACGGAGATTTCCTTTCTGCCGATCCCACAGCCGCTGCCGGTCTGCGCTGGCGTCCGCCGCCACAGGCGTGGCGTCAATCCATCATGAGCGAAATGACCACCCACACCAACACCAACGCCACCATCCCTCTTGATGACACCCCACCACTCTCTACAGAAGGACTCCAGGTCCTCAGCGCCACCCTCACCCCGCAATCGGCGACCGGCTTTTTGCAAATACATTACTCCGGCCTGGTGTACGCCGCAGCCAATGTCACCATCTCCGCTGCGCTTTTTCGCAACAGCGAATCCACTGCTGTCGCCGTCACCACCGATTCTTTGAATGTGGGCCAGGTCCGCCATTTGACATTGATGGCCCGTGTACCCGCCCTGTCCACCAACGCCCAGACCTTTGCCATCCGGATTGGTCCGGCTACCACCGCCACCATTTTCCTCAACGGCAACTCGACCGGCCGCCTGTTTGGTGGCGCAGCCGCTCACCGGCTGTTGGTCACGGAAACGGATTAAACATCAACCCCACTCCTTTCATCGCCATGCTCACTCAACTGCCGACCATCAAGGCCCGCCTTGGCATCCCGGCCTTTGAAATTGCACACGATCCTTTCCTCGCCGACCTCATCCGGTTTGTCACTGCTCGCTTTGAGTTGGAATGTCACCGCCGTTTCGCCCGGCGTGAAAATGCCACTTTTGACTTTCGCGCCGACACGTTGGATGTGCGTGTGGACCGTTACCCCATCGAGTCCATCAGCAGTTTTCTCATCCGCCGGAGCGCAACGGAGGATTGGGAAAACCTGGAGCCTGCGCCGGCACAAATCTCCGTGGCCGATTCCGTCATCCTGTTGCAGGCGCCCCTGGGACATTCTTATGAACGTGCACGGGTCATTTACACCGGCGGCTATGTGCTCCCCGGCAACACTGCCGGTGCCGGCCAGACGGCCTTGCCGGATGAATTGGAGCAGGCCGCCATTGAGCAAATCACCTACCTGTTTGAAAATCGCAACCGGCTGGGTTTGGTCAGCGTAGGTGGCGGCAGTGGTGCCATTGAAATTTTACGGGACCTGAATTTGCTGCCTCCTGGCGCCGAACAGACCTCGGGCACTGTTTGGTTCAAGTACGCGCAAGTGGACCTCCTGCCTTCGGTTCGGCTGATTTTGCGCCACTACACGCGGCTTTTGTGGTGAATCACCCCTGTCTGCCGGGCAACGCGTGCCCAAAGAAGCAGCTTGCCGCACTTGCTTCATCAGATGAGATATGGTTTAGTTCTCTTATGCTTCCCTTTGAATTGAGGTGGCCAAAGCGGTGGACGAGCTTCGCGGCAGGTGCAGTATTTTGCCTGTTTGGAATTGCAGTGGCGAAGGCTCAAACATCACGTGTGGACTGGTTCACCATCAGCGCTGGTGGCGGCACCAGTACTGGCGGCGTGTACACCCTGCAAGCCGTCCTCGGTCAACCGGCAGTGGGGCGTCTCTCCGGGGGTAATTACTCTCTTGAGGCCGGCTTTCTGGCGGCCGTGGGTCTTGTGCAAACACCAGGAGCGCCCAAACTCGAATTGACACTGACCAACGGCATGGCTCGTGTGGCTTGGCCCTTGCCTGCTGATGGCTTCCGCCTCCAAAAAACCATCTCATTGGAGGGTTCACCCATCCCTTGGGGGCCGGTGTCGGGGGCCTATCAGACCAACACTACACACGTTTTTGTGTTGGAACCGCTGCTGCCCGGACGCCAGTTTTTCCGTTTGGAAAAAACGCCTTGAACGCCGCCGGGTAAATTCCTGTTACTTCGCCGCCAAAGGCAGCGGCTTCATCGTCAACGGATCGCGCAACGGCAAATCCACCATCGGCCCCTTGGAAAGATCCTTCAACGACACCGCGTGCTGAGGATGCCCCAGTAGAATGTCCGGCTTGTGGCCCACCACCAAGATCACCGCACGCTCGGGCCGCAGCAGACGTTCGGCCACACGCTGCACATCCTCCGCAGTCACCGCCGCCACACGCTCGCGGAATTTCTCAAACCAGTCCGGATCGGTGAAATAACGCCCCGTCATTTCTTCATCCGCCAGCGCGGCCACTACTTGCGCCTTGGTGGCAAATTGTCGCGGAAAAGTGTCAATGAAGGCGCGCTTGGCAGTTTCCAGCTCCTGTTCGCTCACCTTTTCGCGAGTGATTCGCCGCATTTCTTCCAGCACGATGCTCGTTGCATAGGCCACAGTCCGCGACTTGGTTTGAAATCCCGCCTGAAACAAACCTCGATAATAAACGCCGGGCGATAACCGCGTTCCCGCCGAATACGCCAGCCCTTCGTCGCTGCGTACCCGGTTCATGATGCGTGAGGTAAAACCACCTCCGCCCAAAATGTGGTTCATGACCTGCGACGCAATCAAGTCGGGGTCCCCGCGCCGCACTCCGGGCAAAATGATCTGCACGCGGCCCTGATTGACATCTTTTTCCGTGATGTAGATCCCTGGCTCCGCCAGGCGGTACTCTGAGGGTGGCTGCGGAGCTTTTTCACCCGCAAACGGCCACGAGGCCAGCAAACGCTCCAGCTTTTGGATCATTTCGGCCCGGTCAAAGTCACCGCTCACGGCCAGGATGAAATTGGTTGGGTGCATCCACCGCCGGTGAAACGCTTGCAAATCTTCACGACGGATGGCTTCCAAGGATGCCACCGTGGTGTGCCGGTTCAGGAAAAAATCCTCCCCATAAGAAAGATAACCCGACTGATAGCTTTCGATGGAGGCCGATTCATCATTTCGCTCCTTCATGCTTTGCAGGAGCTGCTGCTTGCGCAAGGCCAGCTTGTCTTCCTGAAATCGCGGTTGAGTCAAAACGTCGCGCAACAATCCCAGGCCCTCCTCCAAATCCTTCGACAACAGGTTCAAGCTAACACTGCCCTGAACCGCACCCACACCCGAATTCAGTTGCGCAGCCAAAAAGGCCAGACGCTCCTCCAACTCCTCGGCTGAACGTTGCCCTGCTCCGCCGCGTGCCAGCAAATACCCTGTCAACTCAGCCAACCCCTCCTTGCCCGCGGGCTCCAGGTAACTCCCTACGCGCATGAGCACCACGATGTTCACCAGCGGCAGGGAGCGATCTGGCGCCAGATAAGCAACCGTCCCGCCCTTCAACACCACCCGGTAATCTGCAGCCTTGGGTGGCTCGTATTGCAAGGGGGGGAATTGAAGTTTTTCGGGGCGATCCGGAATGGCCTCGGCGGCCATCGTCATCAAAACCGCCATCCACAACATCAAAAAAGGCATCAAGCGTTTCATGGTATTTTCAGAAAAAGTGATTTGTGTTCGAGTTGGATGGAACCGTACCCCGCCCTAACCCTTATCGAGCCGCCACCGGCGTATCCGCCGCTTTCGAGGTGGTCTTGCGATGATAGAGGGCCACAGTGCGATTTTCCCGCGTCAGATATTTCCGCGCCACCCGTTGCACATCGGCGGCGGTGACGGCCTGAATTTTGGCACCGGCCTCATTGATTTCCCGCCAGTCCCCCATGCCATCCTGCCAAATGAGCTGAAACAATATGGCCATGTTTGAGCTCAATTTGCGGTACTCCGCCGCTGCAAAATTATTTTTCACCTTTTGCAACTCCTCCGCCGGCACTTCCTTGTTCTTCAGTTCTTCGAGCACCTCGTAGATGCCCTCTTCAAGTTCCGACGGCGTTTTTGGTTCGCGCACTTCGGCGCTGATGCCGAATAAACCCGCCCATTTCATCGAGTCCTGGCTCGCATAAGCGCTGGTGGCAAGCTGGCGTTCAAGCACAAGCCGTTTGTAGAGGCGGCCCGTGCGTCCGTTGAGCACCTGCGCCAGTACTTGCAACGCATAGCCGTCGCGGTGTTGAAACGGCACGCTTTGCCAAACCACATCCACGCGCGGATTGGTGTCCGCTTCGGCAACCATCCGCTGCTCCGCCGGCTGCGGGGGCTCCAACGTGATGACCTCCGGCGCTGTCTGCGGTCCGCGGGGAATCCGCCCAAAATACCGCTCGGCCAGCGAAACGGCAGTTTGGGGATCGAAATCCCCCACCAAAATGGCGGTGATGTTTTGCGGGGCGTAGTAAGTTGCGTAAAAGGCATCGGCCTCGGCTTTGGAAATGGAGGCCACATCCGACGGCCAACCAATCACCGGCCAATGATAAGGATGCGCCTTCCAGACCATGGACTCGAAGGCCTCCTCGAACTTGCCCAACGGCGTGGACTCCACCCGCAACCGCCGCTCCTCGTACACAACATCCCGCTCGGCATAAAACTCACGAAACACGGGCCGGTACAACCGCTCCGATTCCATCCACATCCACAGTTCCAGCTTGTTGGCGGGCACAGTGATGAAATACGCCGTCAAATCCTTGGCTGTGAACGCGTTCATCCCGCTGCCACCTTGGGAGGTGTAAATACGGTCAAATTCGTTTTTCACCAGCAGCTCGCGTTGTTGTTTGATTAATTCCTGAAATCGCTGGTTCAACTCCCGCCACCGCGGGGTCTGATGTTCCGGTTTTTGCCAGTCCTCGATTTCCCCCCTTCGAAAGGCGGCGCGCACCTTGGCCTCCTCCACGCGCATCTCCTCCCGGATGCGATCCTGCTCGGCCATGATTTGACGGTCTTTTTCTGCGTCGCGGGTACCGATGGTTGGGGTCCCCTTGAACATCATGTGCTCGAACAAATGAGCGATGCCTGTGATGCCGGGACGTTCGTTGGCGCTGCCCACATGGGCCACCCAACCGCCGGCGATGGTTGGCTCATCATGACGCACCACCATCAACAACCGCAGACCGTTGGACAAGGTTTTCTCGATGACCGGCACCTGTTGAGCCGTCGCAGGCCATGCGGCCAGCCCGGCCAAACACACCCATTTCCATGCGCTTCGCATAATGTTTTGCCCGCAATATAGACCCTTGCGGTGGAATGACAATAAAGACCGGCTTGACCCGCCCCGGAGGTCTCCAGCTTGCCCGCCCGGCAAAACAGACACACTTTTATCTTCATTACAGCCGGCGCTCCGGCTTTACTGAAAGACCTTATGATAACGCAAGATGACGTGCGGCAGGCGCTCAAAGCAGTCAAATACCCGGGTTACTCGCGGGACATCCTTTCCTTCGGGCTGGTCAAACATATCCAGGTGGCTCCCGAAGCGGTGGCGGTTCATCTCGAGTTGAACACTCCGCGTACGGAAATCGCCGCCCAGCTCAAGGCCGAATGTGAAAAAGTGTTGCAACAGCTTCCAGGCATCCGGACCGTCTCGGTGGATGTCCGCATGACCGGTGCTGCCGGTGGGGGGGCCCCCGTTAATCCATGGGCCGGTCAGGCCCGCGTGCCGGGCATTGAGCGGATCGTGGCCGTGGCCAGCGGCAAGGGGGGTGTCGGCAAATCCACCTGCTCCGCCAATCTGGCCTGCGCTCTGCAACGCGAAGGGCTGCGCATTGGCTTGCTCGATTGCGACATCTACGGCCCCACCATCCCCTTGATGATGGGCACCCGGCAACGTCCCACCATCACGCCGGATGAAAAACTCATGCCGCCCATGGCGCACGGCATCAAATTGATGTCCATCGGTTTTCTCCTTGAAGACGATCAGCCGGTCATCTGGCGCGGACCCATGATCGTCAAAACCATCCAACAATTCCTCGTCCAAGTTGAATGGGGAGCGCTCGATTATTTAATAGTGGATCTTCCTCCGGGCACGGGTGATGCCCAACTTACCCTTTGCCAGACGGTGCCTCTGGATGGTGGCGTGGTGGTGACCACTCCGCAGGAGGCCTCCTTGGGCGTTGTCCGCAAAGGCATTGCCATGTTTGAAAAGGTCAACGTTCCTGTCCTCGGCATCATTGAAAACATGAGTTACTTCACCGCCCCGGACGGACAGCGCCTGGAAATTTTTGGCCACGGCGGCGGCCGCCATGAAGCAGCCCGCAAAAATCTGCCGTTTTTGGGTGAAATACCCATTTTTGTGGAAATCCGCGAAGGTGGCGATTCCGGAGTGCCGGTGGTGGTGGGGCGGCCGGGCACTGCTGCGGCGCAAGCATTTGTAGCTGTGGCTCGCGCGATGCACGCCGAAGTTGAAAAACAGCGGCAGGCGGCCGCGGGTTGATTCAATCCTGCACAAGCCATCCGCCCAGCGCTTTTTGCAGCACAGCGGCCAGCGCCTCCGCCGCGCAGGCTGTTTGCTTTTGCAGGCGCCGCAATCCCGACCACGCCGCCGGTGAGCACGCAACAGCGCGCGCGAGCTTGAAAGGCGAAAGCTGCTGTTGGTCATCGGTGAGGCGGTTGAAATCCAGCGGCAGGTCCTCCTCTGCGGTGTCTGAAATCACACGCACTGTTGCTGACGGTACTCCCGCCTGCCGGCAATGTTGCCGAATCCAGTACGACTCCATCTCCACTGCGTCCGCGCTGGTTTGAGCATGGAGTTGAGCTTTTTCCTGAGCGGTAATCACCATGTGCTCCACTGCGTAAAAACGCCCAAGTTTCGCACCGGCCCGTTGCAAAAAGGGCACCATAGGAAAATTTTCGTCGGCGTCGTACAACACCTGCCCCACCGCCATGCCCGTACGCAGAGCGCCCGCAAAGCCTGCGGTGATAACCAGGGTGGGCGGACACTCGCGCAACACCTTTTCAATCGCATGCTCGGCGCGTATGCGTCCCACACCGGTCACCTGCAACAGCAGCCGGGGTTGGGTGCGGACCCAGTTCGTGAATGGAGCAGCCTCACGTTGCAAGGCAAACATCACCACGACGGGTTTTGGGAGGGAGGACATGACGCTGCGGATGCGCCACGGCTACTTGATGCCGGCGAGCCGTTGTTTCCACAAGTGATAAAGCTGGACGGTGGCCCGAACGTCGCGCAGGCAGTACTCCGCCACCTCGCGTTGGCGTCCGGCGGCGATGAGCGCGGGCACGTCCATGCCGGTGATTCCTTGCATCTTGGGACTTTCGATGCCGAATGCCTTGCAATAAAAATCCAGGTTGAATTTGCGGGCTGCGCCATCGCGGCCGCTCACACCGTAAAAGGTCAACTGCTCGGCCAAATCGCAATGCGGTTCCGCTGTGAAGCGGTATCCCAGCCAGTCCTTGCGGGTGATGGGCACGTTGAGGACGGCTGAACGCAGATACAAAAAGGGAATGTCAAAGGCGCGCCCGTTGAACGTCACCACCTGGTCATAATGTTTGGCCACATCCCAAAACGCCTCAAGCAATTCCGCTTCTTCCGCAAACGGAACAAACTCCACCGGCCCGGCTTCATCGGCATCGTCTTCAAAATCCTCGGCCACAAAAAGCACCTGACCGCGCTGAGTTTCGGCATTGAGCATGGCGATGCAGACCACTTGGGCCGTCAATGGATAAAGGCTCATCAAATGCTCGAGCTCGGCCCGTTTTTGCGCGCGTTGCTGCTCGTCCTCCAGTTTTTCGGCGTCCCGGAAAAGGTATTCGCGTTGGACCTCGTCAAAGTTGTCCACCGGCAGGGCGGTGGTTTCGATGTCAAACACCAGGGTGGCCATGATGCAAATGAAAAAGTGGACTGAGCGTGTGTGATGATACCCGCAACACGGCTGCCAACCTATCGCCCTGTGGCCTCAGTGACAAGCCGCAAAACACGGCAGCGCTGCCGCATTGCTCTAAAACTGTTCGGCCTTTCAACCGAGGGCCACTGTCACCAGTCCGCCCGCATCACCGCTCAACGCACGATGATGGCCACGGCTTCGATTTCAATCAGCAGATCGCTGCGGCAGATGCCTGCTTGGATGCCTGTGCTGGCCGGATACGGGTCCAGTCCCAGGGCATCGTAGAACTCGGTGCGGATGCGGTTGAAGTCGGCGTAATCCCGGTCAATGTCCCGCAGATAACAGGTGGTGCGCACGACATCGTGCCAAGTGGCCCCTTCAGAGGCCAGCAGCTCGGTGATGTTGTGGTAGGTGCGCCAAAGTTGTGCGCGAAAATCTCCCGGGTACAACGTTTCCCCGTTGGGGCCCACGCTGGAAGTGCCGCTAATCAGCAATTGGGTCATGTTGGCCGGCAGTTCCAGCCGCAAGCCACGAACAAAGGCACTGCCATAGACCGGCGCTTCGTTCAGCACCTTGGGGGCGGAAATAACCTTCTTTAAAATGGGCGTCCGGCCCTTTGGCAATTTTTTGATGCACCCGCGCGGTGCCGGTGAGCAGGGGGGCAACCCCAGTGCGGCGCGTTCTTTTTGTTCTCCCGGACTGTAGTAAATTCCCGCAGCGGGCGTTTGAATCCGAACATTTTTTTTCTTCATGCAGACAATATCGTTCCGGCAATCGGTGAATTAATTGCGGTAATTATCCAGACGATGAGACGGTTGACAATTATTTCTTATTCAAACCTGTCGCGCTCTCGATCGGGTTTAATGCTGGGGGTACCCTGCATCGTGCCCATCAATGAATGCCGAGGCGGTGCTGGATTTCTTCCAAAGTAATCCCTTTAGTTTCGGGCATGACCATGAGGACCCACAGGAGCTGCCCCACCATGCACAACGCGTAAAAAGAAAAGGCATGCCCACCGGATACATCCGCAATGAGCGGAAAGGTCCATGAAATCAATGCCGCCATGATCCAATGCGTAAAACTGCCCAGGGCCTGCCCGCGTGCGCGGACACGATTGGGGAAAATTTCGCTGATGAACACCCAGATGACCGCTCCCTGGCCAAAGGCATGCGAGGCGATGAAGACCACCAGCGCCGCCAACAACAACTTGCCGCCGGTGCCTGAATAAAACGAATAAGCCGCCACCACCAAGCTAAGGATGTAGCCCACCGAGCCTGCCAGCATGAGCTTGCGCCGCCCAAAACGGTCAATCACCGTCATGGCCGCCATTGTGAAGACCAAATTGGTGAATCCGATGATGACCGATTGCCAGAGTGCATCCACGCTGTCATACCCCGCCATCTTGAAGATGTGCATGGTGTAGTAGATTACGGCGTTGATGCCGGAGAGTTGATTGAACATGGCGATGGCGACCGCCAACATGATTGGCTTCAGGTACTTTCGGCAGAAGAAGGGTTCCACCGCCCCCTTCTGGTCTCCCGATGCCAGCGATTCCTGGATTTCCCGCACCATGGCCGCAGCAGTGGCCGGGTCTTCACCGCAGCGTACCAAAACCTCTGTGGCTTCCTTCGCCCGGCCCTGTGCCACGAGCCATCGGGGGCTTTGCGGCGTGAAAAAGAGCAAAGCAAAAAACACCGCCGACGGCACTGCCATCACTCCAAACATCCATCGGCATGTCGAAGGTCCCAATTGCAGGCTGCCGATGAGGTAATTGGAGAAATAAGCGAGCAGGATGCCCAATACGATATTGAATTGCGTGATGGCCACCAGCCGTCCCCGCAAACGCGCCGGAGATATTTCGGCAATGTACATTGGCGAAACCACCGACGCCCCACCCACCGCCAGACCGCCGATGAAGCGGAAGATGACAAAGGAAGCCCAATTCCACGCCAGCGCGCATCCGATGCTCGTCACCATGAACAACACCGCCAGCGCAAAAAGCACCTCGCGGCGGCCATAGCGGTCAGCCGGACGCCCGACAGCCACCGCTCCTACGATGGTTCCCAAAAGCGCACTGGCCACGGTGAATCCCTGCATGAAACTGCCAAGCCGTTCCGGAGTCACCCACGTGACATGCGGAGCGAGCGCATTGGTGATTTGCTCCACAAATCCTTCGCGCAACCAGTCGGTGGTGCCTGAAATCACGGCCGTATCGAAGCCGAACAATAATCCACCCAGAGCAGCCACCAGGGCGCTGAAAAACAAGTAGCGGTTAAGTTTCATGGTTGCGCGCATTGGAGCCATGAACCCCGCAAAAAGCAAGAATTACATCATTCAGCGAGCTGCCCTGTGTGCGAGCATGCCTTGATCCGAGGGGAAGCAGGGAGGGGAGATATGGAACGGTTACTTGGCCAGTTCGATGCAGCGCGTTTCGCGGAGGACGACGACTTTGATTTGGCCCGGGTATTGAAGTTGGTCTTCGATTTGCCGCGCAATATTTCGGGCCAACACCAGTGCTTGCGCATCGTCCACGCGTTCAGGGTGAACGAGTACCCGCACCTCGCGGCCAGCCTGCACGGCAAAGCATTTTTCCACACCCGGAAAGGAGCGGCCGATGCGTTCAAGGTCTTCGACGCGCTTGAGGTAAGTGGTCATGGTCTCGAGCCGCGCTCCCGGGCGTGAAGCGCTGATGGCATCGGCGGCCGCCAGCAATGCGCTGATGGGGCCGTCCACCTCCACATCGCCATGGTGGGCGGCCACGGCCTTCACCACTACTTCGGGCTCACCATGGCGTTTGATGAGTTCGGCCCCCACGAGTGCATGGGCGCCTTCCACTTCGTGGCTGACGGCCTTGCCGATGTCATGCAGGAGGCCGGCACGTTTGGAGAGGGCGACGTCCACGCCCAGCTCGGCAGCCATCAAGCCCGCCAGATGGGCCACTTCGATGGAGTGTTCCAGGATGTTTTGGGAAAAACTATGACGGAAATGGAGGCGTCCGAGGACCTTGATGATTTCGGGGTGCAGGCTGTTCACGCCGGCGCGCAAAGCGGCCTGTTCACCGTGGCGGTAGATGGTTTCATCCATTTCCTGTGCCACCTTGGCCACCACTTCCTCGATGCGTGTGGGATGGATGCGCCCGTCTTGAATGAGGCGTTGCATGGCCTCGCGCGCGATTTCCCGGCGCACGGGATCAAAACCACTCAATACCACGGCGTTGGGGGTGTCATCAATCAAAACGGTCACGCCGGTGGCGTTTTCAAAGGCGCGAATATTCCGCCCCTCCCGGCCGATGATACGCCCTTTGATTTCCTCGTTGGGCAAGGCCAGGGTGGCGGTGATGGATTCAAAGGTCAGACTGCCCGCATACCGCTGGATGGCTAGACTTACAATAAAACGTGCCTTTTCATCGGCCTTAAGGCGGGCTTCGTCCAAGATTCGGCGGGCCAGCGCAGCGGCCTCTTGAGCGGTTTCATTTTCCACCTCGCGCAACAATTCGGCGCGGGCGGCTTCGGCGCTCAGTTGGCCGAGGGATTCCAGCCGCTCCCGCTGTTGGCGCATGAGGGCGGCCAAGTCCTCCTGTTGCTGGGCCAGGATTTCGGCCTTGCGCTGGCACTCCTGCTTTTGGGTTTCGAGCTGGGCTTCGCGTTCGAGGGCGACTTGAAGTTGGCGGGCCAGGAGACTTTCGCGTTGGGCCAGGCGTTCCTCGGCGTCCGAAAGCTCACGCCGACGGGCGGCCAAGGCCTGCTCGGTTTGCTCGCGCAGCTTCATGGCCTCCTCGGTGGCGGCCAGCCGCGCTTCACGGGTGATGGCTTCAGCCTCGCGGCGGGCGTTTTGAAGGATGTTTTGCTCCTGCTGTGCAAGCGCTGCGCGGGCACATTTCTCCCGCCAGCGCGCCAGCAGCCAACCTATCAACACGCCCCCGGCCAGGGCTGCCAACCCGATCGGGGTTTCAATTCCGGCCAATAACATTATGTAATGCCTGCGACCTTACACATCCGCAGGCCTGTCGGTGTGACCACAACTTGCATGGCCACATCCTGTGGTTCTCCTGGAAAATCCAGGTCCACCTGCCAGGTATATCCCACGCCCCACTTCCAACCGGCAAAATCCGCCAGCAGCCGGTCATAATACCCGGCCCCGCGTCCCAAACGGACGCCATCCTTATTAAATCCTAGCCCAGGTACCATAGCCAAGTCCAGTAACTTTAACGAAATTTCTGGGGCCGAGGCCGCCGGTTCCCGGATGCCGTAACGGCCTACCACCCAACCCTCCGAGGGATCTTCCACCTCTCGAATAACATAGCGGTTGGTATCGGGCTCGTAAGCCGGGCAACCAACACGCTTGCCTTGGGCCAACGCTGCTTTGAGGAGATCGTCCAAATCCAGCTCGTCCGGCAATGCTGCATACAACAACACTCCTGTTGCTTCCTGCCAACCCCGATGCGCCAAAACCACTTGCACCACCGCCGAGGATGCGGCAAGTCTTTCAGCCGCAGCCACCGTCCGAAGACGCTGACGCATCTTTTGCCGCCACTGGGCTTTGATTTCCGCCGCCGTCATGTCCCTTGCCCCGTTGGCGCAGATGAATCCGGTGGGGCCTGTTTTTTGAGGGCGTCCAACTGGGCCCGCCAAGCTTCCAGGCGCTCTTTGATTTTCTTCTCCGTTCCCAAGGTGCCCGGTTCGTAATAGTGGCGGAGGGCTCCCAAGTAGTCTTGGGCGACGAAATGTCCCGGGTGGTCATGGGCATATTCGTACCCTTGCCCATGCCCCAGCCGTTCTGCGCCGGCATAATGGGTGTCCTGCAAATGCCGGGGGACGGGCAAGGTGCGCCCCGAGCGCACATCCTCCAAGGCTGCATCTATGGCCATGTAGGCGCTGTTGCTTTTATAGGCCGTGGCCAGGTAGATGACGGCTTCGGCCAGGGGGATGCGGGCCTCCGGCCAGCCAATGACCTCCGCCGCTTGATGCGCCGCCACTGCCAGTACCAAGGCCATTGGATCGGCCAGTCCCACGTCTTCCGCGGCCAGAATCATCATCCGCCGCGTGATGAAACGGGGGTCTTCCCCGGCATGAATCATCTTGGCCAGCCAGTAGAGGGCGGCGTCGGGGTCACTCCCGCGCACCGATTTGATGAAGGCGGAAATGGTGTCGTAATGGGCGTCGCCGTCGCCATCGTACACGATCGCTTTTTTTTGAATGCTTTGTTCGGCCACCTCCACCGTCAAGGGAATGCGTCCATCCCCGCCCGCCGGTGTGGTGAGCACGGCAATTTCCAGTGCGTTGAGGGCCTTGCGCGCATCGCCGTCGGCCACGCGCGCCAGATGTCTAAGCGCGGCTTCTTCCGCCACAACTGGCATCCCGCCCAAGCCCCGTTCCCGGTCCTTTAAAGCCCGTCGCAAAACCACCAACAATTCCTCCTCGCTGAGCGGCATGAGTTCAAAAATTTGTGAGCGGGACACTAGTGGCGAATTGACAAAGAAAAATGGATTGTGCGTGGTGGCACCGATGAGCCGGATGGCCCCGCTTTCCACTTCCGGCAACAACACATCCTGTTGGGCCTTGTTGAAACGGTGGATTTCGTCCACAAACAAGATGGTGGGTTGGCCGGTTTTCTCCAACCGCCACGCCGCCGCCGCAAGCACGCGGCGCATGTCGGCCACATTGGATTCCACTCCGCTCAACCGTTCAAAGTGACAGCGAGTGTGCCGCGCAATGATTTGCGCCAGTGTGGTTTTCCCCGTTCCCGGCGGGCCGTAGAAAATCAGGGATTGAATCCGGTCGGCTTCAATGGCACGCCGCAACAACTTTCCCCGTGCGAGAATGTGTTGTTGCCCGACAAATTCCTCCAACGTCCGCGGACGCATCCGGGCCGCCAGCGGCGCGGCATGCATTCCGCTGTCCGCCGTGCCTGCGCCTTGGGGCGTGGCCGGGACGGCTTGGGGCCCGGCAAACAAATCGTCCTGAGACATGCCCTCAACTTACTCCCAATGCAGCCCCGGCAAAAGCAAAATGGAATGGCCGGCGATGGCCGGTCAATCCATGAGGGCCGCCCGCAAAAACGGACGGTACAAATGCGGTTCCAACAAAAAAGAGTCGTGCCCTTTGTCGGAGTGCACGGTGATCCAAGTCGGCTCGATGCCGGCCTTCTTGAGCGTGCGGACCATGTGCTCCTGTTCCTCCGGCCAATAGCAGACATCGGTATCAATGGTGAACACGAGGAATTTTTGATGCCGACAACGCTCAAACAGCGACACCAAATCCTCCGCCACACCCTCGCGGACGATGTCAAAGCGGTTCCAGGCGTCCAAGATGCGCAGGTAGGTGTTGGCGTCGAAACGCTGCACAAACTTGCTCCCTTGGTGCAGCATGTACGACTCGATGGAGCTCGTCAAATCGTACCACGACAAATCCTCTGTCCGCCTCACAATTTCCTTGCGCGCCCGCTCGGCCATGGCATCGAGGGAGACAAACGTCTTGTGGCCAATCATCCGCGCCAGCGCCATGCCGCGTCGCGGTTGTTGCAACGGGTCGTAATCGCCGCCTTTGAAATCCGGATCGGACTCAATGGCGTAAATTTGTTCAAAGTTGTGAATCCGCGTTAAAATCGGGACCAGCAACCCGCTGGCGCAGGGAATCACCGTCCGCACCCGGTCCGGGTAACGGGTGGCCAAGCTAAGCGACAGCATCCCCCCCAACGACGCCCCCATGACGGCGTGCAATTGCTTGATGCCCAAGTGATCCAGCAGCCGGATTTGCGTATCCACAATGTCCGAAAGGGTGATGTGCGGAAAACTGCGTCCCCACCGCCGGCCTGTGGCCGGGTTGATGGAACAGGGGCCCGTGGAGCCGTAACACCCGCCCAAGTAATTTGCGCAGATGACAAAAAAATGATCCGTGTCCACCGATTTGCCCGGCCCTACAAAACCGTCCCACCAACCGATATGGCATTCGCTCGTCCAACGGTTGTCCACGCCGGGCACGTGGGGATTGAAACCTGCTGCATGCGCGCTCCCGCTCAGGGCATGGAACACCAATACCGCGTTGCTGCGGTTGGAATTGAGCTTGCCGTAGGTCTCATACGCCAGTGTGACATCCGTCAGTTGCTCCCCATTGAACAAATCCAGCGGATTCTCGGGTGTCGCCACGCGCAGAAACTTTGTTTCGACTGTTGCTTTGCGATGCATAAGCCCTTGCATTGTAGTACAATTCCCCCGTAAGGAGCAAAGGTTTTACTAAACTGCTCATTGACAAGGGTTTGCCAATGAATAAGCGCCGTTTGTGCCAAAACAGCAGCATGAAAGACGGTGTGCCTTATGGCCTTGCACCTCCAATTATAATTTTTACTTAAGTCATTCCCTGCTTCTGCCGAAATAAAGTCGGGGCCAAAGTCAAAATGCCCTAATACATGAAGTGGATTGCCCGTACCTTGAGCCACCGCCTCCAAAAGCGGGTGCAGGGCCTTACAATGCTTGCCGCCTGTTTTTTCACAGGGACGGCATACGCTGCCTCTGCCGGTACTACCCCTCAGGTGGTAACCGGTGAGGCTTTGCTTGAATTGGATTTGGAACAACTCCTCCAAATGCGGGCTGGTGAGGTGGAGGGGGCCTCACGCCGCCGGCAGCGGACCTCCGAGGCTCCTTCTGCGGTCACCGTCCTTACGGCGGACGACATTCAAAAAAACGGGTGGCGCACGTTGTCGGACGCCTTGAACAGTGTGCCAGGACTTTACACCACCAATGACCGTGATTTTTGGTACTTGGGGGCTCGTGGCTTCAATCGCCCTGGAGATTACAACTCGCGATATTTGCTTCTCATCAACGGACATCGCCTCAACAACGCCATTTACGACAGCGCACCCGTGGGGCCGGAGTTTCCTCTGAATCTGGATTTGATTGAGCGGATCGAGGTAATCCCCGGTCCGGGGGCGGCCATGTACGGCAATAATGCTTTCTTAGGTGTCATCAATATCATAACCCGCAAAGGCCGCGATGTGGGCGGTGTGGAAGCTTCTGCCAGTGGCGGTAGTCATGTTTCCGGTGAAGGCCGCTTTACCTATGGACAATTTTTCACCAATTCCGGGGTGGAACTTTTGCTGTCGGGGGATTACGGGTACAACCCGGGCCCACGGCACTTGACCTTTACGGATGCAGCGGGCAACACTTGGACCTCCCGCCGGCGGGATTATGTGGAAACTGCCCGGTTTTTTGGTGCGCTAAGTTGGAAAAATCTTTCCCTCAATGCCGCCCTTAGCCATGCGCCAAATGGGCTTCCCAGCGGCGTTTACGCCAGCGACCCGGGCGACCCCCGTGCTGAATGGAAAGAACAATACGGGTTTGTAGAGGTGAAGTGGGAGCATTCTTCGGCGCATTTCAGTTTTTAGACAGGTGGGCGTGGCGGGTGTGGGGGAAGAGCACGTGCCAGCGTTCGTTACGCCAGAAGGTGTCCAGACACAGCAGGGCTTCATCCCCAGCCGGACTCCAGAATTGC
>Ga0209381_1001532_pt1 | contig 36485 bp, 31 predicted proteins | sample DewCreD2012metaG_FD_184111 | JGI IMG/M metagenome (GOLD analysis project Ga0209381, IMG submission 184111) | Hot spring sediment bacterial and archeal communities from British Columbia, Canada, to study Microbial Dark Matter (Phase II) - Dewar... ... | reverse complement strand
GGCGTCAGCAACCCAAAGGTCATGGTTCGCAGGCGGCGGATCAGGAAGTGGTCCCGGCCCACGGTTCCGGCCAGCACCATTCCGATCAGGTAGGCGGGCAGCACGGCCTCGCTGCCGGACCAGACTGCCAGTCCGCCCAAGGCGAACAGCAGCAGCAAAAGGAACTTCGTTTCGAACTCCGACACGCGTCCGCCGTAGTGGCGGAAGGCCCACGGGGTGAAGTAGGGCAGCAGGAAGAACGATACAAGGGCGGCGGCCAGGAAAACCGCGGTCTTCCAAGTGAAGGGCGAGAAGATCAGGCCCAGGGCGAGCACGGTCCCGATGTCGTTGATGAAGCAGGCGGCCAGGACGCCCTTGCCGTACTGGGTCTGGTTGAAACCCAGCTCGAGCATCACGGCGTAGACCACGGCGACGGAGGTTGTGGAAAGCGCCACCCCGGCCAGCCAGCTCGGCCTCCAAGCCCAGCCCAGAGCGAAATGGGCCAGGAATGCGGCGCCCAAGAACGGCGCCAAGAACCCGACCAGGCCCACGGCGGAAGATTCTTTCCATTTGGTGCGGAAAACGTCAGGGTCCAGCTCCGCGCCGGCGAGAAACGTCAGCACGATTGCCCCGGTTCCGGCCAGAAACGTAATCCACTCAGCGCGCGCGTTTAGGATGCCGGCCCCAAACCAAGACCCGAGCGCAAACTGGGCCAGGGTGCCCACCATGATCTCGGAGAGGGCGGTCGATACCCTGAACCAGTTGGCGGCGAGAACCGCGGCCAGCGCCAGCAGCAGCCAGAGAGCAGCGACAAACCAGACTTGATCCATAAGAACCGTTTCCTCGGCATGTGGCTTGCTGGGTTTGGCCTGGCGGGCTCTCCCACAGCGTCACCACTGTAGGAGTCATTGGCCGTAGGGCGTTACGCGAACTCCACCGCGTTCAACTTCAGTTTAGCGCGCCCGCGAACGGATTTCAAAACGGACACCGCCGGAGCTTCGGAAGGGCTTTACGGCGTGCCCTGATACTGGATGCGGCTGCTGACGAGAGCTTTGAGCTGCTCCGGAGTGATCTCGCCGGCGACGTAGACGACGCTGACTTCGAGCGGCTGGCAGGCAATCAGGACGAACGCCCGGATCTGATCTGCCTCCTTAAAGAGGTACATCTCCACGGTTTCTTTCTTCTCCTTGACGTTGAGAAACCGGCTCCATCCGCTGCCCTCGCCGAGCTGCTTGCGCACCGAGTCCAGGTCTTTTTCCGAGTACTCGCCTTCTTTGGCGAATTTGTAGTTGCGGATGCGCACATCTTTGGCCGAAGTGGGGGCGACATTCGCGAGTTTGCCGCCCTCCATCAACTTGCCAATCAGCGAGGGGTCCAGGTCCAGCTCCGCCTTCTCGGCTGCCTTGGAGGCAAGCCCCTCCAGCTTGAGCTCAATCTTCTGCGCATAACCCAGCGGCGCCAGCAGCAGGGCTAGAGTCAGAATCGCCAGATGCAGTGCAGTCCTCATTTCTTCACGGCCTTTCCGCCGGTTGCGGCCGGCACATTTGGTATCCCGAACTTGCCGCCTAAGCCGGCAAGGTCCTCCAAGGAGACCGGTCCGTCCAGGTGCACGATGGCCAGCTGCTTGGGCTCCCAGGCCAGGATAGCAATTCCGGCAGGCTTGCCCTGTTCGGTCCGGACGTAAATCTCGGCGCCTTCGTCCTTCTCTTGCGCGGCGATGATTCGGATCCAGCCGGGGGATTTAAGCTGCTCGCGGACCGGCTGGAGGTCGCTCTGCGAGTAGGCGCCCGGGCTGGAGAACTGGAAGGTGCGGACCAGGATGCCCCTCAACTTGCCGACGGTCTCCTTCAACTTAGGGTCGTCCGATTTGCCGTCAGAGAGAAACCGCCCGGCCAGTTGCAGCGTGGAGGCGTCCAGCGTGATGTCCACAGACTCGGACGCTTTGGATGCCAATTGGTCGAGGTTCAGCTTCAGTTGCGCGGTTGCGGAGGCCGCCATGGCCGCGCACAGGAGTAAGGAATAGAGCATACGTTTCATGGTTTCTCCAGGATGTTTAAAGCAATCGCCCGTTCTTGCAGGGCCTTCTGTTGGGCGTAAGTCAGCTTCGAGCTAGTTAATTCCAGGGCGTAGATCAACTGCTCGCGGGCCTGCAATCCGGCCTGCCTCTGCCGCCAGTGTTCGCGGACTTGGCCCACGGTCAAAAACAAGACCGCCAGGGCGGCCATGGCCGCGGCCCAGGTGCGGAGCGGGAACCAGCGCGCCCAGAGGGTTTGCCGCGAACGCAGGTCCTCCAGCGCCTCTCTGCGGACCGCCGCCAGGACACGTTGCTCGAACCCAGCCGGCGGCTGGCGCCGGCGAAGCGCTTGCCGTAGTTGATCTTCCAGGTTCATCGTTCTCTCCCCACCGCGCCAGGCTCCAGCTTGGCGCGAAGCATCTCCAAAGACCGGTGCAAGCGGCTCTTGACCGTCTGTGCCGGAAGCCCCAATACCGCGCCGATCTCCTCCAGGCTGAGATCTTCCTGGTAGCGGAGGACGACCACCGCGCGGAGTTTCTCCGGAAGGCTGGCGACCATTTTCCTAAGGCGCGCCTCCAGCAGAGGATCGGATTCCGGAGCTGAGGTTGCGGGCTCGGGCACGTCGTCCAAGCCGAGATTGGGGCGGAGCTTGCGGCGGCGGGACTGGTCGATACACCGGTTGACGGTGACCTTGCGGAGCCAGTTCTTAATGTGGTTGGCACCTTCCAGTCGATCCAGATTCTTGTGAAGTTCAAGAAAGACTTCTTGTGCGATCTCTTCCGCCAGTGCGGCATCCTGGAAGCTGTTCCAGGCCAAGCCGTACACCATCGACTTGTGTTCCTCAATCAGGCTCAGGAAGGATTCTTCTCGCTGGTCCGCCGTGCCTGCCACCACCGCCTGTGCCGCTGTCAGCATTTCCGCGCCTTCAACAGGGAATACGCACGGCGGGGGACATTGGGCCGAAATTTATTCCGCAAGCTGGAGGCTTACGCCACGGGCGGGCAGAGTTGGGACGTAGTACGGGCGCAAGTCTGGGGACAAATGGTACTTGGGCGGAAAGATGGCTCCGGAGCGGACCGGCGTGTCCGCCCCTACAGGACTGTAGGGCGGTTGTGTTTTGTGGTTGGTTGGGTTTTCTGGGCTGTTCTTTCTGCTGTTCAACCCCTAGCTGAGCTGTTGCTAGTTTCGGTTGCCTCTTTATTTTGTTTAAGTTGGGAGGCCTCCCCCGCCTGCTCACCCCCGGCGGCCGGCTTCAGGGACCGGAGCTCACCCCCATCCGGTGAGGGCTGTGGCTGTAAGCGTCGGCGCTGTTGCCCGGGACTTGCGCCGTCCGCAGTGCGGGCCCCCACGAGGGCGTCAAGCCGCACCTTTCACTTTCAACATACAAGACCCATGCAAGAGTAGAAGGAGGATCGTATTGGCAAGTGATTGAAAAGGAAAGGGAAAAAGATTTGGGGAACGGTGTGACTGGGGGTGGGGAGGACACAGAGGAAGGCGGAGGGCACGGAGAAGGAAAACCACAGCGCGGCATAGCCGCAACCAAACAGCGATGGCGGTTGTGGTCTCGCCGGCAACTCGATACCGTGGCGACATGAAGATCTTCGCGCGCGGGGAAGATTTCAGGGGTTAGTATTACAGAGGGCACAGAGGACACAGAGAAACACGGAGATGGGAGGAGAGGGCGCGGAGACGCCGGGGCAGCATCTACAGAGCGCAAGATTTCGCGGAACGGAGAGCAGTGGGTAAAGGGAACCAAGGCCGGCAGGAATGCCGGCCGACAGGCTGGAAAGCCTGCCCCACATCAGATGCTTGCCCCACAAGAAGAGTGTGCCCCACAGAAGGAGACGTACGCCACTCAAGGTGGGCTATGATCGAAGGTCGGCGGCAGAGCCGTCTTCTCGACGTCCCGCGATGAGGATTCTCATTCTTTCCGATCTTCACGGCAATCTGGAGGCGCTCAGGGCCATTCAGGCCAGCGAGCCGAGCTGGGACGAGCTTTGGGTGCTGGGCGACGTGGTGAACTACGGACCTGACCCGGCGGAAGTGGTGGAATTTGTGCGGCGTCACGCCACGCTAGTCATCCGCGGCAACCACGATCATGCGCTGGGCTACGGCGCCGACCCGCGCTGCTCGGCGGCGTTTCGGGAAATGGCGCGCGTCATGCAGGGCTACACGGCCGGTGTGCTCAGCCAGGAACAGAAGGAGTGGCTGCGGGGGTTGCCGCTCACCGCGTCGCGTGTAGTTGGGGGCGAGAGTTTCTTTCTGTGCCACGCGGCGCCCTCCGATCCCCTCTATGCTTACCTCCCGCCGGATCCGGACGTCTGGAGGCAGCAACTTTCAGACATCCCGGCCGGCACGGTTCTGGCGGGACACACCCATTTGCCGTCAGTGCTGGAGGCGAACGGCCGCCGGCTGGTGAACCCTGGCAGCGTGGGGCAGCCCAAGCAGGGCGTTGCCGAAGCCTGCTATGCGGTGTGGGAGGACGGGCAGTTGACGCTCAAGTCAAGCCCTTACGAGGTGGAGGCTACGGTCCGGAAGGTGCTTGCGCTACCTGTGGATCCGTCGGTGCGCGAGGCGCTGGCGGCGGTGCTGCGCAGCGCCCGGCCGCCCTCCAGCTAACGGGCTGACGCCGTAACTCGGGGCGCGGATGCGTTACCATAACAGTTCAGGCTCCATCCGCACTCAATTAAGGAGATCATCATGGAAATCATCAAAATCACCGGCAGAGAGATTCTGGATTCGCGCGGCAACCCAACCGTCGAGGCCGATGTTTGGCTCGCCGACGGGAGTTTTGGCCGCGCCGCGGTGCCATCGGGCGCATCCACAGGCGTGCACGAGGCCGTGGAGCTGCGCGACGGAGACAAGAAGCGCTATTTGGGCAAAGGCGTAAAGAAGGCGGTTGAGAACATCAAGGGAGAGATCGCTTCGGCGCTGGAGGGCATGGACGCCAGTGGCCAGGAGGAGATCGACCGCAAGATGATCGCGCTCGACGGCACGCCCAACAAGGGGCGGCTGGGGGCGAACGCCATCCTGGCGGTTTCGATGGCGACGGCGCGCGCGGCGGCCGCTTCGGCGGAAATGCCGCTGTACCGCTACCTGGGCGGCGTGGCGGCGTCCATTCTTCCGGTCCCGATGATGAACATCCTCAACGGCGGCGCTCACGCCGACAATTCGGTAGACCCGCAGGAGTTCATGATCGCGCCGGTCGGGGCGCCCTGTTTTGCCGAGGCGCTGCGCATGGGCGCCGAGGTCTTCCACACGTTGAAGGGCGTGCTCAAAAAGAAGGGTTACTCGACGGCTGTGGGCGATGAAGGCGGTTTTGCCCCGAACCTCAAGTCCAACGAAGAGGCGCTCGAGGTGATTCTGGAGGCCATCGAGAAGGCGGGGTACAAGGCGGGAGAGGAAGTCGCGATCTGCCTGGATCCGGCGGCCAGCGAGTTCTACGACGAGGACCAGAAGAAGTACGTCTTCAAGAAGTCTGACAAAAGCGAAAAGACGGCGGAACAGATGGTGGCCTTCTGGAGCAAGTGGGTCGAGCAGTACCCGATCATCTCGATTGAAGACGGAATGGCCGAAGACGACTGGGAGGGCTGGAAGCTGCTGACCGAGGCTCTGGGCGGCAAGATCCAGCTTGTGGGAGACGACATCTTCGTCACCAACATCCAGCGGCTCTCTCAGGGCATTGAGAAAGGAATCGCCAACTCCATCCTGATCAAGCTGAACCAGATCGGCACCCTCACCGAGACGCTGGAGTGCATGCGGGTGGCGGCGGCGGCCGGATACACTTCGGTGGTTTCGCACCGCTCGGGCGAGACCGAGGACGCCTTTATCGCGGACCTGGTGGTGGCCACAGGCGCGGGGCAGATCAAGACCGGTTCGGCGAGCCGCACCGACCGCATCGCCAAGTACAACCAGTTGCTCCGCATCGAGGAGGAGCTGGGCGGCGCGGCGAAGTTCCTCGGCCGCAAGGCATTCAAGCGATAAGGAGCCGGGCGCATGTACAAGGTCGTTTTCTTAAGACACGGCGAAAGCATCTGGAACAAGGAGAACCGGTTCACGGGCTGGACCGACGTGGACCTGTCGGAAAAGGGCATTGAAGAAGCCTGCGAAGCGGGCCGGGTGCTCAAGCGGGAAGGCTACGTCTTCGATGTCGCCTACACCTCCGTGCTGAAGCGGGCGATCCGCACTCTGTGGCTGGTGTTGGATGAGATGGATCTGATGTGGATTCCCGTCATCCGGGACTGGCGGCTGAACGAACGGCATTACGGCGCGCTTCAGGGGCTGAACAAGTCCGAGACGGCGGCCAATTTCGGCGAGCATCAGGTCAAGATCTGGCGCAGGAGTTACGATATTCCTCCCCCTGCGCTGGAGAAGAGCGATCCGCGCTACCCGGGCTCCGATCCGCGCTACAAGGATCTTTCGGAGGCGGAGCTGCCTCTCACCGAATGCCTGAAGGACACGGTGGCGCGGGCTTTGCCGTGCTGGCACAACCGGATTGTGCCGGACATCCGGGCGGGCAAGCGGGTGCTGGTGGCCGCGCATGGCAACAGCCTGCGGGCGTTGGTGAAGTATCTCGACAACATCTCCGATCAGGACATCGTCGAGCTGAACATTCCGACCGGCATGCCGCTGGTCTATGAGCTGGACGAGAACCTTAAACCGCTGAACCGGTATTATTTGGGCGATCCGGAGAAGGTGAAAGCGGCCATGGAAGCGGTGGCGGCGCAGGGCAAGGCCAAGCCGTAATCCTTCTCAGGCGGGGCCGCGGAGCGCAGCGGCCCCGCGCCCAAGCGCTTGTTTACATCTCCCGCCGCGTCCGCCGTGCTAAGGTAAAGGTAAGGTAACTTTCCGCCCGATGCGTGTCGTGGCTGCATTGCTGCTGTGCTGGGTTCTGGCGGCAGGATCGTGCCCCTTGTGCCCTGACGGCGCGCAGGGACCGCACGATTGCTGCCAGAGGGCTGAAACTACGCCCTGCGGCCACCCACAGACCCCACAGCCTGACGAGCGGCAGCCCTGCCCTGGAGGGCATGCGCTGTTCGCCGACTACGGCAAGACTCAGAAGGATCCCGGGGCTGTAGCTGCCGCATCCGCCGACGCGGGTCCGCTGCCGCCGGCAGGGATGTCCCCGGCGCGGATGCCGGAAGTTGTCCTGAACCCGGTTCTGGATCCGGGCCATTCTCCCCCGCCGCTGTTCCTGCTGAACTCCATCCTTCGCATCTGATCCTCTTTTCCGGCCAGAAGTGTTGTCGGAAAGGAGGAGGAGTGTGCGAAAGAGTGCATTTTGGGTAATTGCCGTTAGCGTATTCTCCGCTTGCGGCCTAAGCGGAGCGCAGGCGCCCGCCGCTCTGGATGAACTGGTGGCGGAAGCGCTGCGGGTGAATCCGGAGATCCGGGCGGCGCAGAAGCGCTACGAAGCGCTGCGGCAGCGGCCCGCGCAAGAAGGCAGTCTGCCGGAGCCGATGGTCTCAGCGGGCTACGCTAGCGTGGGCAGTCCGAGGCCTGTGGCCGGGCTGGGGGCTGAGCCGATGGCCCGGGCAGGGGTGATGGTGTCGCAAGAGCTGCCGTTCCCCGGCAAGCGGGGGTTGCGCAGCGCGATCGCGCTGAAGGAAGCCGAGGAGGCGCTTCAAGAATACCGGGCGGCGGCGCTGGCGGTGACCGCCCGGCTGAAGGCGGCCTACCACCGGTGGAACTACGCGCGGCAGCAGCTCCGGGTGCTGGAGATCACCCGCGATCAGCTTTCGGCGGTGATCGCCGCCGCCGAGGCGGGCTACGCGGCGGGGCGGGCCGAGCAGCAGGACATTCTAAAAGCGCAGACGCAGCTTGCGGTGCTGGAAGCGCGGCGGGTCCGCCTCGAGCAGGAGGCGCGGACCGCGGCGGCCGAGATCAACAGCCTGCTGGCGCGCCCGCCGGATGCTCCGCTGCCGCCGCCGGAAGGGATTGGGCCGGGCGCACTCACGGCCAGCCTGGAGGAGATTTCGGCCGCTGCGCTCCGGGATTCGCCCGCGCTGCGGCGGGGCCAAAGGTCGATCGAGAGAGCGGGGCTTGCGTTGGAGTTGGCCCGCAAAGACTATCTGCCGGACTACACCCTTTCGGCGGGTTACTACAACCAGGGGCGGATGCCGGATATGTACGAGGTCCGGGTGGACCTCAAGATCCCGCTCTGGTACTGGGGCAAGCAGCGGGCGGCGGTGGCGGAGCAGGTCAACCGCGCCAGCCAGGCGCGGGGGGAATACGAGGCCGCGGCGCTGGAGTTGAACTACCGGATCCGGGAGAGCTACCTGGCGGCGCAGGCCAGTTCCCGCCTGGTCCGCATGTACGCCGAGACGGTGATTCCGCAGGCGGCGCTGGCGCTGGAGTCTTCGCTGGCTTCCTATCAAGCGGGGAAGGTGGACTTCCTGACGGTGCTGACCAACCTGATGGCGAGGACCGAATACGAAGCGAACTATCACGAGGAGGTGCTGGCGTTTCATCTGGCGATGATCCGCCTGGAGGAGTTGACCGGGACCGACTGGTTGCGGTCCGAGAGAGGAGGTGTGAAGTGAAGACAAAGCTTTTCGTGATCGTGTTGGCGGCGCTGGCCGTGGCCGCGCTGGCCTGGTATGGGTACGGGCGCTGGTATGGACCGGCGGCGCATGGAAAACATGCCGAACCGGCGCCGGGCAAGAAGATTCTGTACTACCACTGCCCGATGCATCCGGAGTACAAGTCGGACAAGCCCGGCAGTTGTCCGGTTTGCGGGATGCACTTGGAGCCGGTCTATGCCGGCGAGAAGTCCGATGCGCCTGTGGGCGGCGCCATGATCAGCCCGGAGCAGCAGCAGAGGTATGGGATTGTGGTGGGCCAGCCCACGCTGGAGACGGTGGCGCTGACGGTACGGGCCCTGGGGGTGGTGCAGCCGGATGAGACCCGCATTGTTCGCGTGCACCCCAGAGTGGAGGGCTGGATCGAGGAAGTCCATGCGGATTTCACGGGCCGATACGTGAGGCGGGGCGAGCCGCTGGTCTCGGTCTACAGCCCGGAGCTGCTCGCCAGCCAGCAGGAGTACTTGCTGGCGCTGCGCGCGCGGAGTGTACTGAACACGAGCACCGTCCCGGGGCAGCGGGGTGGCGGCGAATCGCTGGCGCTGGCGGCGCGGCGCAGGCTGGAGCTGTGGGACCTGCCGCCGGAGGCGATCGAGGAGATTGCGCGGACAGGGCAGATCCGGCGCACCGTGCCGGTGTTGTCTCCGGCAGACGGCTATGTGATGGCCCGCAATGCTTACCCGCGGCAGCGGATCACTCCGGAGACGGAGTTGTATGCGCTGGCCGACCTCAGCCGGGTGTGGGTGATGGCGGATGTTTTTGAATCCGACATCCGCTCCATACGCCTGGGCCAAAGCGCGGCGGTGCAGTTGGCCTACGCGGCTTCACGCAGCTTTGCGGCCAAGGTGCAATACATTCAACCGGCGCTCGACCCTGCCACGCGGACTCTCAAGGTGCGGCTGGAGGTCGAGAATCCCCGCATGGAGCTGAAGCCGGACATGTACGTGAACGTGGAGATCCGGGCGGGCGGGGGGCGCGGGCTGTTCGTGCCGTCGGACGCGGTGCTGGATACGGGGCTCGCCAAGCGGGTGTTCGTGGTTCACGAGGACGGGCATTTCGAGCCGCGGGAGGTGGAGACCGGCCGGGAGTGGAACGGCAAGGTGGAGATCTTACGCGGACTAACGCCTCAAGAGCGGATCGTAACCTCCGGAGTGTTTCTGGTGGATTCCGAGAGCCGCTTGCGGGCGGCGGGCGCGGGGCACAGCCATGATCAACCGGCTCATTGAGTTTTCGGCGCGGAATCGGTTTCTGGTCTTCGTGATCACAGGGGCGGCGGTGCTGGCCGGCTGGTGGTCGATGAAGAACGTGCCGCTGGACGCCATTCCGGACCTCAGCGAGACGCAGGTGATCCTGTACTCGCGCTGGGACCGGAGCCCGGACATTATCGAGGACCAGGTGACGTATCCCATCGTCACCGCGATGCTGGGCGTGCCGGGGGTGCGGACGGTGCGCGGGTTCTCGGACTTCGGCTACTCCTACGTGTACGTCGTGTTCGAGGAAGGCACAGACATATATTGGGCGCGCTCGCGGACTCTCGAGTACCTCTCGGCGGTGCTGCCCAAGTTGCCGCAGGGGGTGCAGGCCGAGCTGGGGCCGGACGCCACCGGGCTGGGCTGGGTGTTCCAGTATGCGCTGGTGGATGAGAGCGGGCGGCACAGCCTGGCCGAACTACGCTCGCTCCAGGATTGGTACCTGCGCTATCACCTGCGAACCGTGGAAGGAGTAGCGGAAGTTGCGCCGGTGGGCGGCTTCGTCCGGCAGTATCAGGTCAATGTAGATCCCAACCGGCTGCGCGCCTACAACATCCCCATCAGCGCCGTAGTTCAGGCCGTGCGGAGCGGAAACAACGACACCGGCGGGCGCCTGGTGGAGTTCGGCGGGGCCGAGTACATGGTGCGCGGACTGGGCTATGCGCGCTCCACCGAGGATTTGGCGCGGATCGTACTGGCCACCAGCGCCAACGGGATTCCCATTCGGGTGGGAGACGTGGGCCGGGTGACGCTTGGGCCGGACATCCGCCGGGGAGTGGCCGACTGGAACGGCCGGGGCGAGGTGGTGTCCGGGATCGTGGTGATGCGCCAGGGGCAGAACGCGCTTCAGGTGATCGAGCGGGTGAAGCAGAAGCTGCATGAGATCGAGCCGGGACTTCCGGAGGGCGTGCGCGTGGTGACGGCGTACGACCGCTCGGAGCTGATCCTGCGCTCGATCGAAAACCTAAAGTCGACGCTCATCGAAGAGCTGGTGGTGGTGTCGCTGGTGATCCTGGTGTTTCTGTGGCACCTGCCGAGCGCCCTCATCCCGATGCTGACCATCCCCATCGCGATCGTGATCTCCTTCATTCCGATGAAGGCCATGGGGCTGACCTCCAACATCATGTCGCTCGGCGGCATCGCCATTGCGATCGGGGCGATGGTGGACGCGGCGATCGTGGTGGTGGAGCAGACGCACAAGCGGCTGGAGGAGTGGGAGCGCGGAGGACGGCAGGGAGACTACCGCGAGGTGGTGATCGGGGCGGTGAAGGAGGTGGGCGGGCCGAGTTTCTTCGCGCTGCTGGTGATCGCGGTGTCTTTTCTGCCGGTGCTGACGCTGGAGGCGCAAGAAGGGCGTCTGTTCAAGCCCTTGGCTTATACGAAGAACCTGGCCATGATCGTCGCCGCGGTGCTGGCGATCACCCTGGACCCGGCGATGCGGCTGCTGTTCACGCACGCCCGGAACTTCGAATTCCGCCCCCGCTGGGTGGCGCGAGCGGCCAACGCGGTGCTGGTGGGCAAGATCCACTCCGAGGAGCGGCACCCCGTCAGCCGGCTGCTGATCCGCCTGTACGAACCGGTCTGCGCCTGGACCTTGCGCTGGAAGTGGGTTGTCATCGGCGGGGCTTTGGCGGTGGTGTTAGCGACGATTCCGGTCTATCAGAAGCTGGGGTCGGAGTTCATGCCGCCGCTCGATGAAGGCAGCATCCTCTACATGCCCTCGACGCTGCCGGGGATTTCGATCGGCGAGGCGCAGAAGGTGCTTCAGGCAACCGACCAAGTGCTGGCCAGTTTCCCGGAGGTGGCCAGCGTGCTGGGCAAGGCCGGGCGGGCGGAAACGGCGACCGACCCGGCGCCGCTTTCGATGCTCGAGACCGTCGTCGTTCTTAAGCCGCAAAGCGAGTGGCGCAAGGTGGACACGTGGTACTCGTCTTGGGAGCCGGAGTGGGCCAAGCGCATCTTCCGGCACATCACGCCGGACCACATTTCGACCGAGGAGCTGATCCGGCAAATGAACGAGGCGCTGCGGGTACCGGGCGCCTCCAATGCCTGGACCATGCCGATCAAGGGCCGGATCGATATGCTGACCACCGGGATCCGGACGCCGGTGGGGATCAAGATCCAGGGGGCGGACATCGGGCAGATCGAGGCGATTGCCCTGGAGGTGGAGCGCCTGCTGCCCCGCGTGGCGGGGACTCGCAGCGTGTTCGCCGAGCGCACTACGGGAGGGTTTTACCTCGACTTTAAGTGGAACCGGGAAGAGCTGGCCCGCTACGGGCTGAGCATCGACGAAGCCCAAATGTCGGTGATGAACGCCATCGGGGGCGAGAACGTGTCCTCCACGGTTGAGGGCCGGGAGCGTTATCCGATCAATGTGCGTTACATGAGGGACTTTCGGAGCGAGATGAAAGCCCTGGGCGAGGTGCTGGTCCCGGCCATGGGGGGACGGGTGCAAGTTCCGATCCGGCAGCTTGCGGAGGTGCGGCGGGTTTCGGGTCCGGGCATGTACCGCAACGAGGACGGTCTGCTCACGGGTTATGTTTACGTGGATGTGGCAGGCCGGGACGTGGGCAGTTATGTCAAGGAGGCTCAAGCAATTACCAGGGAAAACTTAAAGTTGCCTCCGGGCTACTCGCTCACCTGGAGCGGGCAGTTTGAAGCGATGGAACGGGTGCGGCAGAGGTTGTGGGTGGTGGTTCCGCTGACGCTGTTTCTGGTGCTGTTGCTCTTGTACATGAACACCCGCTCGGCGGTCAAGACGACGATCGTGCTGCTGGCGGTGCCGTTTTCGGCGGTGGGGGCGATTTGGTTGCTGTACTTGCTGGACTACAACATGAGCATCGGGGTGTGGGTGGGTTTGATCGCGCTGATGGGGGTGGATGCCGAAACCGGCGTGTTCATGCTGCTGTACCTGGATTTGGCGTACGAACAGGCCCGCAAGGAGGGCCGGCTGCGCAGCCTGCGCGAACTCCAGGAGGCGATACTGCATGGGGCGGTGCGGCGGATCCGGCCGAAATTTATGACTGTGGCCACGATGTTCGTCGGGCTGCTGCCCATTCTGTGGTCGACGGGAACGGGGGCGGACGTCATGAAGCGGATTGCGGCACCCATGGTTGGAGGGGTGTTCACTTCGTTCATTTTGGAGCTGCTGGTGTATCCAGCGATCTATGAGGTTTGGCGATGGAACTTTCACGTAAAAAAGAACTTGCGCGCTTCCTAAGCGCCGCGTTGCTTGCGGCGTTCGCTATTCAGGGGGCTGAGATTCCGGCCGAGCATGAGCACTGGCGGAAGGGGTGCCCGGGAGTGCTCCAAATTGACGAGCGGGGGATCCGGTTCCTCCCGAAGGTCACCGGGCCGAAGGCGCACGAATGGAGTTGGGCGTGGCAGGATGTCCAGCGGTTGGAGCTATCTGAACAGCAAATCGTAGTGGTGACCTATGAGGATATTCGCTGGCGGTTGGGTGCGGACCGTGCGGTCCGATTCCGGGCTTTGCAAGGGCAGAGCTTTCTTGATGGGTATAATCTTCTGCGAGACAGGGGCGACGTGCGCTTGGTGGCCCAAGTGGCCGACAAGCTGGAGCCGCTGCTGTGGGAAGTTCCGGTGAAGCGGCTGGGGCGGGTCCAGGGTTCGCAGGGGCACTTGAAGGCGGGTCAGTCGAGACTGATCTACGAATCTAGTTCTCCGAATCGATCAATGACTTGGAAGTATAAAGAGATCCAAAACATTAGCTTATTGGCGCTGGACCGTTTGGCCGTGGCGACTGCCGCCGGGCAGTACGTTTTCCAATTGAAGGCCCCGATCGATGAAGCTCGTTACGATGAGCTATGGAGACGGGTGCAAGCGGCGCAAGGGTTGAGATTCGGCCCGGCTACCGCTGGGGTGCAAGGCGTCCGGTAAGGGTCAGCGTTCGCCGTTGACGATTTTTCTGCGGAGTGCGGCGTTGGCCTTCTCCAGATCGCGGATTCTGGCGGCTTGCTTTTCGACCGTGGCGCGGAGCTCATCCAACTGGTTCTGTGCGGCTCGTTCGGCCTCGGCAGCGGCTGCGGAAGGCGGCGGCGGTCCGGTGAATCTGGTGATGCCTTCCAGGGCTTTGCCGCCCGGCAGTTTGGCCTGGAGGCGCACAAAGACATCTCCGCTCTGGCGGCTATAGACGGCGGTTCCTTTCTGGAGCAGTTCCGGGGTCAAGGAAAGAGAGACCTTGTTGCCGCCGTCGAGGATCTCCAGAAGTCCGCCTTCTGCCCCGCGCAAGGGTTCGGCCGAGCGGCCCCAGCCGATAGTAAGCTGGCCATCGAGGTCGTAGAGGCCAACCTGGAGGGGGGCCGGGGGTTTGGGCAACCAGAGGTCACGGAAGGAATAGCCGGCGCTTGCCAAAGCCACGAACCAGGCCAAGATGAGCCAAAACCATCTGGGGCGGCTGGGGCGAGGGGCAAGCTCGGCCTCGAGCGGCGGCCGGTAGAAGAACTCCGGCTGCGGGCGCGGAGGTTCCCGCTCTTCGGCAGCGGGCGCGGCGGCAGCGGCTTGAGGCTGTATGGGCGCAGGGACTGGAGCGGGTTCCGGCCTCGGTGGTTCGGGGGCTGACGAAACTGGTTCGGGAGGCCGAGTGGGCGGGGGTTCGGGCGAGGGAGCTGCTGCCGCATGTCGCGGCTTTCGCGCAGGTAGAAGCTCAAATTCACCGGCGGATTGCCAGGCGCCGGACTCATCCAAGTGATAAAACTGCGCCCGGACCGGACGCGCTCTTTCGGGGCGGAGGATGAGGACCAAGCCACCGCCGTTGGGGAACAGCGTGGCGTGGAGGGTCAAGTCCTCGGAAGTAAGTGTGCCGGAACTGCGGGATGCGGAGCGGTACCAGCCGATCGGCTGGAGTCCTTTCAGGAGGCGGTCGCGCTGGGGCGCCCGCAGAAGGTCTTCGAAGCGGACTTGGTCGTTATCGGACAGGAAGAACCCGGGTCCGAACAAGTGCTCGCATTGCAATTCGCGGGCGGCGAGGATTTCTACGCCGTCCTCTGTCTTTCGGCCATAAAGCATGCCTCCGATTTCAAGGCCGCCGTGGGGGAGCGCGTGAAATGCTTCGAGCGCCGCGAACCGGACCTGTTCGAGCACTTCCGGCTTGTAGCGAATTGATACTGTGCCTGCTTCCATGCAGAGCCGTCCCGTCTCCGCTCAGGATACCCGCAGCGCGGCATGGCCGCAAGCGAACCAGTGCGCGGAGGGCGCCTCTGCCAAAAGAGGTGTGCCGGGCAAAGCGCTTGCCGGGGCGGATGTGCTGGGCTCAGAAAGCCCGCTGTTAGAATGATGGGTGAATGGGAGACGCAGCGCCATCTGCGTATCGTCTGGCGGATCGATTCTCCCGAGTTGCGCTGACGGGGCTTCTGTTTGCCGGCTTGGCGGCGATGGCATCGCCGGGCTATTTCAGTTGGAAGGTGTTAGCGGCGGCGGGGTGCGTCACCCTGGCGTTGTTGTGGGCGGTTTGGAGTATGGACCGGCGCTGGGGGTGGGCCGCGGGGGCGGCGATCGCCGCAGCTTTCTTGGAGCTTCTTACGGCGGCGCTGGTTTCCGCTAGTCCGGCGTTTTTCCTGTACCTGGGGGCGTTCCTGGTGCTGCTGGGAGGGGCGCTGGCAGCGGGCGAGATCCGGCGCGCCTCGCGCGGGCTCCGGGTGGCGGCAGGGACAGGGCTGGAGCGCTTTCACCTGAGGCTGGCGGGGTTGGTGGCGTGTGCGACCGCGAGTGCGCTGCTGCTGACGGCGTTGCTGTTTTTCGCGCTGCCGAGGACGGCGCGGGCGGCCTTTCAGCGGCTCTTCCAGCAGCAGCGGGCGCTGGCAGGGCTATCGACGGAAGTGCGGCTCGGGCAGATGGGGCGCGGCTTGGGCAGGGACGCAGCCGCGATGCATGTGCGGATTGTGGACGCGGCGGAGCCGGTGGAGTTGAAGTGGCGCGGAGCGGTGTTGAGGACGTTTGACGGAAGGAGCTGGCAGGCTTCGGATGCGGTTGTGGAGCGGCTGGCGGTGAGCCAGGACCGGGTCATTGTGGCCAAAGATGAACAGCGGCGGCGTGCCGGACGGCGCATCACCTATGAGGTTCAATTAGAGCCGTTGGGAACGGAGGTCCTGTTTCTGGCAGGTTTTCCGGAGGTGCTGTGGATCGGCGAGCCGTCGGTGAGGCGGAACGAGGCGGAGTTCTACCAACTGAACCGGCCGCCGAGGGAGCGGTTGCGCTATGGAGCAATCAGCTATCTGGACCCGGTGGAGACGGGGAAGCAGCCAGGGGCGGAGTGGTTGCAGTTGCCGCCGCTGGATCCGAGGATTGCGGAGCTCGCCCGGCGGGTGACGGCCTACGCCACCAGCGATGAGACACGCGCTTTTGCGTTAGAGAGATACTTGATGCGCCATTACCAGTACAGCGGGGAGGCGACGCCGAGCCGGTCGAAAGATCCTCTGGCGGAGTTCCTCTTTGAGCGCCGCCGTGGGCATTGCGAGTACTTCGCTTCGGCCATGGCGGTCATGCTGCGGACGCTGGACATTCCGGCGCGGGTGGTCACGGGGTTCCAGAGCGGCGCCTGGAATCCTTTGAATGGCTGGTACGTGATGCGGAATTCGGACGCCCATGCATGGGTGGAGGCGTGGCTGCCGGGGCGGGGCTGGGTGACCTACGACCCCACGCCGCCGGTCTCGCGGGGCCGGACGGCGCTCAAAGGCTTGTACGCGTATCTGGACGCGGCGGACATGTTCTGGCAAGAGTGGGTCATGGGATACGACTTCTCCCGCCAAGTGGCGCTGGCGGCGCGCGTGCAAAGCTCAGGCCGGGACTTGGGAACGCTGTGGCTGGAGCGGACCAGGCGGGTAGCGGGCGCGGCATGGTCGGAAAGCGTGGCATGGGCCAGGCGCGCGGGATGGGGCTTAGCGGCGCTGGGAGTGGTGGCGGTGCTGCTGTGGTTCACCGGGCCGCAGGCGCTGCGCTGGGTGCGGGCGCAACAGAAGGTGCGGCTGGCGCGGAAGGGCAGGGGGAGTTGCTCCGATGCGACGGTGATCTATGAGCGGATGTTGAGGCTGCTCGAACGCCGGGGCTACGCCAAGCCCAACTGGTTCACTCAGGACGAGTTCGTGAGGGTATTGCCGCAGGGGGCGGCGGCGGAGCGGGTGGTGGAGTTCACGAGGGCGTATCAGGCGGTGCGGTTCGGCGGCAGGCAGGGTGAGCTTACGGCACTGCCGGGGTTGCTGGAAGAGGTGCGGAGAGCGTTGGGCGAACTGGGGCCAGCGGACGCTCGGAAGATGAAGTGGGCGCGATGACGGGCGCAGCACCAGAGCAGCTCATGACGGGGCGGAGACAACAGGGGATGGCAAGAGGCGGAGGCCGACAGGAATGTCGGCCGCAGGTCTGAGGGCCTGCCCCACGTCAGAACCGAGCCGCCGGCAGGAGTGCCTGGCGCACATAAGAATGCTTGCACACGGGGCGTACATGCTGGTCCGCCCCTATAGGGTGCGAGTTGGTGCTTGGACACACGCAACGCGCAGCGCAGGGTGGCAGCTTGCGCCCTGCGCCGCGGTTAGCGGGAGCGGAACAGCATGGGGGCGAATTCGCTGAGGTAGATCCGCCAGTTAAACCACGTGTGTCCGCCGGAACTCTCACGGAAAGTCGGCTCAATGCCCGCCTGCTTCAGGAGGCTTACCAGCGTCTTGCTGCCCTCATAGGCGAGTTTGTCGTCCACGCCGCAGCCGACATAATACAGCCGGACACCGGCGGTCTTAACGGCGGAGAGCTGTTTCACGATGGTGTCACTCGGCTGGCGGACGCCGGCGCTCCAAACCCCGATGTAGCTGAACGTGCCTGGGAACGTATTTGTCGCCGTCAGCGTGTGTCCGCCTCCCATGGAGAGGCCCGCAATGGCGCGGTTGTCCTTGTTTGGGATGGTCCGGTAGTGTTTGTCGACGAACGGGATGATGTCCTTGACGAGGCTCTCCGGGAATGCGGAGGCCATCGGGGGCGCGGCTGCGCCTTGCCGTCCGGGAGCGGCCGCGGGCGCGGCGGCAGGCGGTGCTACTCCGCGACCGACGGTTTGGCCGGGCACCGGTCCGGAGCCCGAAGCCATCTTCTGGTTGGCATTGCCGTTGGGCATGACCACGATCATGGGCACGGACTTCCCTTGTGCGATCAGGTTATCCAAGATGTGGTTGGTCCGGCCGAGGGTGTACCAGGCGTCCTCGTCGCCTCCGCCTCCATGCAGTAGGTACAGCACGGGGTAGCGGCGGTTCCCTTGCGCGTATCCGGGCGGGGTGTAGACGTACATGCGGCGCGTCAGTTTCAGCGTGGGGGATTCATACCAGACCATGGAGACCGTGCCGTGAGGAACGTCGTTCACCTCATAAAGGGAGGACTCCGGGCCTGAGATCAGAAGGATGCTGTCGAAGCGGACTCCGTCGCGCTTGACGTTGCCGTTGCGCGGGTCGAGGGTGCGGACTCCGTCGACGGAGAAGGTGTAACCCCAAAGCTCCGGCTTCAGCGGGCCGACCGTGACCGACCACAGTCCCTGTTCGTCCTTGGACATCGGCACGTTCATTCCGCCCGGCCAATCGCCGTTGAGGACGACCTCGGAGGCCTTGGGGGCCATCAGCCGGAAGGTGACGGTGTTGTCGGGGTGAATTTCGGGGGAGGGCGGACCCGCGGCCGCACCCATCATGCCTCGGCCGGGCGCTGCGGCGCCCGGAGGAGGGGCGGCCTGTTGAGACAACAAAGCAAGAGGCGCCAGCGCCAGCAAAACAACGGCGCAGGCAAGAATCAGTGATTTTCGCTGGACCATAATCTTCACTCCCTTCTGATGCCTGACCATCCTTGTGTGCAGCTAGGGCTCCGGCGTGCTTGCCAAACCAGTCTCCGGCTTCCCTAGAACATAGGCAGGCGGCCAGGACGGAACGATTGTATCCCTTTTGCCAGGCCCGAGGTTTGTGGCGGCTCCGGGACCAGATTCCTGCGGGGTCCGAAGGATTGTTTCGCCGGGCGCCTTCGACAGAAGCCGGGAACTGTTCTGCCGTTACCGCCGCCGCCCCATCCGGCTCGTCAGTTCCCGAAAGCCTGCCGCGGATTGATCACCATCAACTGTTTGCTCGCCTCCGCGCCCAGCGCCGGCAGGAAATCCGTGTAGATGTAGGTGTAGCCGCGGTACTCCCCTCCAACGGGCTCGGCGGGGTTGTACCAGCCCGAGTCTTGCGAGACCAGCGTGTGGTCCAGCAGCCCTTTTCCCTCCATGAACCGCACGCAATCGAGGTGCCAGTCGCGGGTCTTCGGCCCGATCGCGTCGAATTCCACCCACGCCCCGGCGCGCGCCACGCGCTCGTGATAGGAGTGGTCCTTTTCGCTCTGGGCATGGACCCACACGAACTTTCTCAACGGGCAACGCAACTTGTCCAAAATCTCGAGCTGCGCCTCCGCGGCTTTCCCCCCGCCGTTGGTGTGCGAGGCAATCGTCATGCCCGTTTCGAGCGAAGTAAGCGCTGCCGCCTCGACCAGCCGGCGGTCCAGTTCATCGAGCGGATAGCCGTTCACCGCGGTCTTGATGAACCGCGGGCGCACGCCGTCCACGCCCTTCTTCCACTCGGCGACGAACCGCCGCGCCATGTCCCGCGCGCTCTCTTTCCAGGCCCACTGCGGGACGGCGCTCCGGTTGGCCGCCCCGTAGACGCCGGTGTTCGTCCAGATCTCCAGCCCCGTCGTTTGGGCGAGCAAATCCATCAGCAGCGGATCGCGCCCCAACCCCTGCGGCGTGCACTCAAGCAGCCGGACGCAGCCGTACTTCTTCACGTCCTCGAGATGCGGGCGCGCGGCGCGGAGCACTTCGCTGCGGTCGTATTTCGACGGGTTCTTCACTCCGCCGAAGTCCACCAGAATGTGTTCATGCACCAGGACCGACTCCGGGATCACGTACGCCGCACCAGGCGCCGGCGCCGCCATCAGTCCCATCAGGAATTCGCGTCTTCGCATCATGGCTTTAGCTCGGGATCACCATTTTTCGGACTCTGTACAAGCCGGGTATATACCGACTCCACCGGCACACAGGTCGACGTCAACATTCTACTTGGCGCGCACAAGGCCAGGGGGAGCACCCGGTGAGCCAGGGACTCGGACGCGAAGTAGGTAGTGTATATTGGATCTGTCCTGGGGCCAGGAATGGAGATTTCAAGATGTACGAGTTTGAGCGCAGCGAAGATAAAAGGAGGTTGCCCAAAATGATTTCAGGATGCATCGGTTCGCGGCGAGCGCTGTGGATTGCGGGCGCAGCCGTCTATGCGGTTTTCTGGCTGGGTTCTTTGAACGCCCAGCAAGCGGCTCCGGCGCGGGGCGAACTCCCAGCCGCCCGGGGCCAAATGCCTCAAGTCCCGGCGGTAACCTCGCCAGAGGTCTTGCCGGACAAGCGGGTCGCGTTCCGGGTCTACGCGCCGCAGGCGCAAGCGGTCCGCCTGACGGCGAGCGACATTCCGAACCTGGGGGCGGCAGCGCAGATGACCAAGGGCGAGAACGGCGTTTGGGAGACAACAGTTGGACCGGTGGAGCCAGGCGCTTACCGGTACAACTTCAACATCGACGGGGTGTCGGTCATCGATCCGCGGAATCCCACGGTGAGCGAATCGAACAACAATGTCTGGAGCTTGGTGTACGTGCCCGGGGCCGCCTTCATGGACACGAGGGACGTGCCGCACGGGGCGGTGGCGGAAGTGACGTACTACTCAAAGGTGCTGAAGCAGTTCCGCCGGCTGCATGTCTACACGCCGCCGGGCTATGAGACGAGCACGGCAAGATACCCCATTTTTTATCTGCTGCACGGCATGGGCGACAGTGACGACTCCTGGTCCACGGTGGGCCGGGCGGGGTTCATTCTGGACAATCTGATCGCCGAAAAGAAAGCGAAACCGATGATTGTGGTGATGCCGGCGGGGCACACCAGCCGGATCACGGCGGGCCGGGGAGCGGCGGGCGCGCCGGGACGCGGAATGAGCTTCAACGATGAGTTTGTTCAGGAGTTCGTCAACGATATCATGCCGTTCGCCGAAACACGTTACCGTGTGCTGGCGACGCGCCAAAACAGGGCTATCGCCGGGCTTTCCATGGGCGGGGCGCACACGTTGAACATCGCCATTCCGAATCTGGAGAAGTTTGCCTATATTGGCGTGTACAGTTCCGGTTTGATTGGGCGCTTCCCTACCCCGGGCCGCGGAGGGGCTGCACCAGCCGCGCCAGCCAGTTCCAGTCCGAGCTGGGAGGAGATGAACAAGGTCAAACTGGAAGACGCCGCGCTTAAAAAGGGGCTGCGGCTATTCTGGTTCGCCACCGGCGTAGATGATTTTCTGATCGGCACGACACGGCAGACGGTGGACCTGCTCAAGAAGTTCGGGTTCAATCCCACTCTCAAAGAGACTCCCGGAGCTCACACCTGGATTAACTGGCGGATTTACTTGAACGAATTCGCTCCGATGCTGTTCCAGTAGGGACGGTGCTCCGGCGGACGGCTGCCGGGGGCAAGCGATAGGGTGGAAGAACCTCGTGCAGCAAGCAGCACGCTTAGGCATGCGAAGTGCGGGTTCCGGAGTCCGACAAGAGGCTGTGGGAGTCTTTCTCCGGTCTCCGGATCGATCTGAAAGCCGTTGGGCTGCGGGCGGACTCAGGGGCTGCGGCGGACCTTAACCGTTCCAGCCTAAAGCGAGCCGGGCCAGCGTGCGGACGGTGACTCCGGTGGGCCCCTTGGCCATGTAGGGTTTGGCTTCTTCGAGCCAGGCCGTGCCGGCGATATCCAGGTGAACCCAGGGAGCGGTCTCCACAAACTCTTTCAGAAAAATGGCCGCGGTGATGGCTCCGCCCCAGCGGTTGCCGACGTTGGGGATATCGGCGAAGGCGCTCTTGAGCATCTCCTTATATTCGTCATCAAGCGGCATGGGCCACATCTTCTCGCCTGCGGCTTTGGACGCGGCAAGGAGTTGGTCCCGGAATTCATCGTTGTTGGAGAAGACGCCCACGTTGACATAGCCGAGGGCGACGACGATGGCGCCGGTGAGAGTGGCCACGTCGACCAGGTGCGTGCAGCCAAGGCGCTTGGCGTAGGTGATGGCGTCGGCGAGGATAAGCCGGCCCTCAGCGTCGGTGTTGAGCACTTCCACGGTTTTGCCCGAAAGCGTGGTGACGATGTCGCCGGGGCGCTGCGCCCGTCCTCCGGGCATGTTCTCGACGGCCGGGACCAAGGCGGTGACGGGCATGGCGGGTTTGAGCTGAGCTAGCGCGCGCATCACGCCCAGCACGGCCGCGCCGCCGGCCATATCGTACTTCATCTTCTCCATGTTGTCGGAGGGCTTGATGGAGATGCCGCCGGTGTCGAAGGTGACGCCTTTGCCCACTAGGCCCAAGTGCGCGCCGTCCGGGGCAGGCGTCTCGGGCTTGTAACGGACGATGATCAGCGCCGGAGGGTTCTGAGATCCGGCGGCCACGCCGAGCAGAGCGCCCATGCCGAGCTGAGCCATACGCTCGCGATCCAGGATTTCGCATTCGAGCCCGTACTCGGAGGCCATCTGCCGGGCCCGTTCGGCCAGAACCAGAGGGGGCAGAAGGTTGGCCGGCTCATTGACCAGATCCCGGGTGAAGTTTTGCGACTCGGCCAGGATCCGGCCACGCGCTACTGCCTGTTCGTGCCCGGAAGTGACGGCGGTGAGGACAACGAGCTCCCGGTCGAGCGGCTTGCGATCGTCCTTATCCTGGGTTTTGTAACGGTCCGTCTCGTAATCGCCGAGGATGGCGCCTTCCACGGCAGCGGCGGCGTGTTCGGGCGCGTCGAAGGGCGCGTCGAGCGTCAGCGCAAACGAGCGGCAGCCTTTCCCCTTGAGCATGCGCGCCGCTGCTCCGGCCAGGCGGCGCAATTCGGCGTGGCCGAAGCTGCCCGCCTTGCCGCCGCCGATCACCAGCAGCCGCGGAGAGCGAAGCCCACTGGGGCGGTAGAACAGGGCGGTGTCCAGCATTTTGCCTTTGAACTCGCCTGAGGCGTACAAATCGCCGATCCATCCGGCGGTAAGCCGGTCGATCTTGCGGGCCAGCGGCGGCGGCTCCTGGCCTTCCTCGTTTTCGAACAGCACGAGGGCGAGAGCGTCGGTTTCGATCGTCTCGACTGGTGCGGCGGTCATTTGGATCTCCATAGGAATCTCCTTGTGAGGCTGCGTTCAGGACCGACGGCGCAGCGCAGCGCGGGCTTCGGCTTCCTGCGTGCGAGTGCGTTCGGCTTCGCGCTTGTCGTGCAGTTTCTTGCCCCGACCGAGCGCCAGCTCGCACTTGATGCGGCCGTGTTTCAGATAGACCTTCGTGGGGATAAGGGTCAGGCCTTTTTCCCGGGTCTTGCCTTGGAGCTTGTCGATCTCCTGGCGGTGGAGCAGGAGCTTGCGGCGGCGGAGCGGATCGTGGTTCTGGCGGTTGCCATGGGAGTAGGGACTGATGTGAGCATTGACGAGCCACACTTCGCGGTTGAGCACTTCGGCGTAGCTGTCCTTGAGCTGAATTTTGCCGTCCCGGGCGGACTTGACCTCGGTGCCGGTGAGGACCACGCCCGCTTCGAACCGCTCCATAAGGTGGTAGTTGTGAGCGGCATGGCGGTTGTCGGCCAAAATTTTGATCTTGTTTTCCACGACCGGGGCCCGTTTTGGACTGCACGTCCTCGCGCGGCGCTGCGTCCATGGCTTATGTGAGCAGCGCCGCGGCATGCGGCAGCTCTATCTTAACACAGGGCTTGGAAACGGGACTAAGATGCCTGGAATGAAAAAGTTAGCACTAGTTCTGGCGGCTTTCGGGCTGCTGGCGGGGGGCGCGTTGACGCTGGAGGCGCGCACCAAGAAAGGCGATCAGTTCTACGCCCAGGGGCAGCAGGCCGAGCAGCAGAGGGATTTCACCAAGGCTTTGGAAGCTTACGAGAAGGCCCTGGCGGAAGACCCCGGTGACATCTTGTACCAGATGGCGGCGCGCCGGATGAGGTTTCAGGTGGGCCAAGCCCATGTGGACCGCGGCGAGAAGCTGCGCAGCGAGGGGAACCTGGAAGAGGCGCTGATCGAGTTTCGGCAGGCTTTTGAGATCGACCCGGCTTCGCCGATCGCCGTGCAGGAGATCCGGCGGACCTTGGACATGATTGAGCGGCAAAAGGGACTGAAGGCGCCGCTGCCGCCGGAGGAGCGGGGCATGACGCCGGCGGAGCGCGCGCGGCGGGAGGCGGACCGGCGGCTGGCTTCGGCGATGTCAATTCCTCAGCTCAAGCCGTTGTCGCCCACGCTGATGAGCTTCAAGGCAAACAACCAGCCGCCGCGGGTGATCATCGAGACGATCTGCAAGCTGGCGGGGATCAACCCGATCTTCGATCCGGACCAGGCGGTGCAGGGACAGTTCCGCACGCCGGTGATGAGCGTCGAATGGACGAACATCACCATTGAAGAAGCGCTGAATTTCATCGCCACGCAGGCCAGGCTGTTCTGGAAGCCGATTTCACAGAACGCCGTGTTCATCACGGTGGACAATCAGAACAAGCGGCGCGAGGTGGAAGAGCAAGTCACGCGGGTGTTCTACATCAGCAACGTCAGCGCGCAGAACGATCTGAACGAGATCCGCACGGCGATTCAGCAGATGACGGGCGCGACGCGCGTGGCGGTGTCGATGGCGCAGAATGCGATCATCATCCGGGGCACGGCGGACCAAGTGGCGCTAGCGGAGATTCTGGTGCGGAACTTGGACCGGCCGAAGGCGGAAGTGGTGGTGGACGTGGTGTTGATGGAAGCCAGCCGGACGGGGTCTCAGACCCTGACGGCGGCGCTTAGCTCCGCCGGAGGGACGGGGATCAGCATACCGATAACGTACACGCCCAGGGGGGCGGCGGCGAACAGCACAGGCACGCGCCTGAACCAGCTTTCGCGCACCAGCAGCGCGGATTTCTCGGTGGTGCTGCCCGGCGGAATCCTGGAAGCGCTGATGAAGGACGGCAGCGTGAAGATCTTGCAATCGCCGCAGGTGCGGGCGGTGGATGGGATGAAGGCGACGCTGAAGGTGGGCGACCGGGTGCCGTATTCCACAGGTGGGTTCCAGCCGGCGTTCGGGCAGGTGGGCGGCACGGGCTTCGCATCGCTGTACAACCAGTTCCAGTTCATTGATACGGGCGTCACCGTGGACATCACGCCCAAGATCCATGGAGATGACGAGGTGACGCTGCATGTGGAGCTGACGGTGTCGAGCGTCAAGGAGCGGATCGATATTGCGGGCATCAGCCAGCCGGTGGTGGGCAACCGGAATATCGTCCACGACATCCGGCTGCGGGAAGGAGAGGTGAACCTGCTGGGCGGGCTGGTGCAGTCGCAGGAGAGCAAGACGATCGCGGGCGTGCCGGGGCTTTCGAGCATTCCGGTGGTGCGGCGGCTGTTCACCAGCGAGAAGATCGAGCGGAGCGAGAGCGAGCTGTTGATCGCGCTGATCCCGCGGATCATCCGGACGCCGGATTTGGACGATCTGAGCTTCAAAGGAGTGGCCGTCGGCAGCGAGACCAGCGCGCCACGGCTGACGTATGCGCCGCGCAGGGACGATGGCGCGGCGGCGGGCGGGCAGACGGCGCCCGCGGGGGTGGTCTCGGCGGCGCCCGCGGAGCCGCCCAAGCCGGCCGGGCCGCCAGCGGTGAGCTTCTCGCCCGCCACGGTGGAGGTTCAGCCAGGCGCAGAATTCACCGTGGCGCTGCGGATGGAGAACGCGGCGGACCTGTTCTCTGTTCCGATCGCGTTGAAGTTCGATCCCAATGTGCTTCAGCTTGAGGACGTCACGCGGGGCGATTTTCTGAGCGGGGACGGCCGCGAGGTGCTGTTCACGCGGAACATTCTCAACACGACCGGCGATGGGAAGATGATGCTGAGCCGGATGCCGGGCACGGGCGGGATCAGCGGCTCAGGGACGCTGGTGACGCTGACCTTCCGGGTGGTGGGTCAGGGGGTGACGACGGTTACGGCGCCGCAGCTGGTGTTCCAGGATTCGCGCGGGCAGACGCTGTTGACAGCCTCGCCCCAGTTGCGAGTCACAATAAAGTAGGGAGGTGATTCGGAGGTGCGTTGGGGAAGCAGGCGAGGGATGACGCTGGTGGAGCTGATTGTCTCCTTCACCATTCTGGCCCTGCTTACGACCATGGCATTGCCGCTGGCGCGGTACAAGGTGCGCCGGGACCGGGAGCGCGAATTGCGCTACGCGCTGCGGGAGATTCGCACGGCGATCGACCGCTACAAGGACCTCGCCGACCAGGGCCAGCTCGGAACCCAGAGCGTGGATTCGGACAATTACCCCCAGACTCTGGAAGTGCTGGTGGAAGGAGTGACGCAGACCGGGACGGTGGACAAGAAGATCCGGTTTTTGCGGCGGATACCGAAAGACCCCATGACCAATTCCTACGACTGGGGGCTGCGCAGCACGCGGGATGACCCGAAGTCCACGAGCTGGGGCGGGCAGAACGTGTTTGACATCTACACCAAGAGTCAGGAGAGGGCAGCCGATGGCACGCCGTATTCGGAGTGGTGAAGGCCGCCGGGGCTTCACGCTGGTTGAGCTGATGATCGTGATGACGGTGATCACGATCATCGTCGCGGTGGCGGTGCCCATCTATCAGCGCTCGATCGTGCGGGCCAAAGAGAGCGTACTGAAGAACAACCTGTTCACCTTGCGGACGCTGATCGACGAGTACACCTTCGACAAGCAGAAGGCGCCGCAGACGCTGGAGGATCTGGTGCGGGAGGGTTATCTGCGGCAGGTGCCGGTGGACCCGATGACCGGATCCAACCAGACCTGGCGGATCATCATGGAAGACGCCATGGCCAGCGTGAATCAGACGGAGCCGGGGATTTTCGATGTCCGCAGCGGTTCGGACCAGATCAGCCTGGAGGGCACGCCGTATTCGGAGTGGTGAGGCGCGCTTGGGGCGTGCGAGGCAGCAAGCGAGCTCGTTCGTGGCGCATGGGCCCGAGTTGAGGATCACACTCCTTTTCTTGACAAGGGTCCCGGGGCCACGATCTTGAAGCCCCGGACGCCGCTTATTTCTTTGGAGGCGTTTTCTTGAGATAGGTTTCCGGGGCGGCGTCAAACTTGCGTTTGCAGTGGTCGGAGCAGAAATAGATGGTTTGGCCTTTGTACACGCTCTTGGCCGCGGCTTTGGCGGGGTCGACCTGCATGTTGCAAACAGGGTCGATGACTTTCGCCGGAGCCTGCTGCTGTTTCTTCTGAGCCGCTCCGGGCTGCGCCAGCGCATCGCCAACCCAGCTGAAGAGAATTGTGGCCAGGGCCAAGCCCAGCATGGCGTGAGAGAGGTTGCGTGTCATGAAGTCTCCTTGCAAGGGCCGCGGTCCATTGGGTCGGCATCGGCCCCTCCGTTCTTTTGATGATGTGGCCTTGGTTTGGGATGCGGATCCGCGGCGCTGCGGAGGGGCACGGTCCGGAGCGGCTTTAGAGAGGCACACCGGTTGGATCCGGTCCGGCGGATGGTAAAATACGAGGTAGAGCCCCGGCGGGCAGCCGAAGCCTAGCCGGGGCAAGATCCCCGGTCGTCTAATGGTAGGACAGCGGCCTTTGGAGCCGTGAATCGAGGTTCGAATCCTTGCCGGGGAGCCACACCCCAAAACCGTAACTTCCCGCCGCCCCGTTTTGCTTGACGCCACCGCGGTTTGCCCCGGCCCGTTATCCCAAACATTCTCGGGCATTTGCGTTCCGGCGGGGAGGTTCTTGTCAAGCGTCAGCAGGACATCGAAGTGCGGATCAATTCCACGCCGTGGTCCCCTGTGGAAACCCGCGAGCGCATCGCCTTTCAACGGGCCGCCTGGGGTCGGCTGTAGGTCAGAGCGCTCTCACCGGTTCGAACTCGATGGTGTAGACGCGCCCCGCTCTGACGGTCAGCCGCGGCGTGGCGCCGCCCGCGGAGGGCGTGGGCAGCGCTCGGCGGCCCTCGCGGATGGCCCGGATGCGCGTTCCTGGGGGATGCCGGAACTGGTGCACGCCGTCCACCGTCGCTCGCAACGTGGCCGTGGCGGGCAGCCCGCCTTTCCATACCAGGTCGATCTCCGCGCCGCCCCGGACGCGAAGCCCGGTGACCTTGCCGCTGTCCCACGCCTTCGGCAACGCGGGAAGAAGCGCTATCTCGCCGGCGTGGCTTTGTACGAGCATCTCGGCGAAGGCAGCGGTCCCGCCGAAGTTGCCGTCAATCTGAAATGGAGGGTGATTGTCGAAGAGGTTCGGCAGCGTGGACTTGGCCAGCAGCGCAACCAGGTTTTCGTAGGCCTTGGCGCCGTCTCCCAGGCGGGCCCAGAAGTTGATGATCCAGGCGCGGCTCCAGCCTGTGTGCCCGCCGCCTTTGGCCAGCCGCCGCTCGAGCGTCGTGCGCGCGGCGCGAGCCAGCTCCGGCGTCTTGTGCGGCGTGATCTGGTCTCCGGGAAACAGGGCGAAAAGATGAGAGATGTGCCGGTGTCCCGGCTCCACCTCCTCATAATCCTCAGGCCACTCCTGTAACTGGCCGTAGCGGCCGATCCGCGGCGGAACCAGTTTCGCGCGGGCTGCCGCCACCTGCGCACGAAAAGCCGTGTCGATTCCCAAGATGGTGCTCGCCTCAATCACCCTGCCGAAGAGAGCCTCGAGGATCTGGGTGTCCATTGTCGGCCCCATGACGAGAACGGCCCGCTGGCCCGAGGGGAGCCGGTATTCGTTCTCCGGCGAGGTCGACGGCCCCGTGACCAGGTGCCCCTTGCCGTCCGGGACCAGGTAATCCAGGAAGAACTGGGTCGCCTCCTTCATCACCGGGTAGCCCCGCCGGGCGAGGAACTTGCGGTCGCGCGTGAAGTCGTAGTGTTCCGCCAGATGCAGCGACAGCCAGGCAGCGCCCATAGGCCAGACGCCCCAGCGCGCGCCGTCGATCGGCACCGCGTGACCCCACAGGTCGGTGTTGTGGTGCAGGACGAATCCTCCGGCGCCGTAATAGAATTTCGCCACCCGCCGGCCGTCTTCTCGTCCGTTCTCCAGCAGGTCGAACAAAGGTTCATGCAGTTCCGAGAGATTGCAAGTTTCCGCCGGCCAGTAGTTCATCTGAGTGTTGATGTTGATGGTGTACTTGCTTCCCCACGCCGGCGTCAGGCTGTCGTTCCAGATCCCCTGAAGGTTGGCGGCCATGCTTCCGGGGCGGCTGCTGGCAATCAGCAGATACCGCCCGTACTGAAAATAGAGCGCCAGCAGATCGTCGTCCGCCGCTCCGCCCTGTACGCGCCGAAGCCGCTCGTCGGTGGGCAGGGCGCGCAGCGAAGCATCCACCGGAAGCTCGAGCCGCACGCGCCGGAAGAAGCGCTGGTGATCCGCAACATGCTCTTTGAGCAACGCTTCCCAGGAGCGGGAGGCGATGACAAGATCGCGCGCGCATGCGGCGGCCAGGTCCTTCTCCCGATAGTCGGTCGCGGCCACGATGGTCAGCGTCACGCTGTCCGCGGCGGCAACGTCCACATGATCCCCAACGCTATCCACCCGGCCGCCGGACACGGCCACCCTCACCTCGGCACGAAAGCGAACGCCAGTGTTGTTCTCGCCTGGGGCCTTCTTCGGCAACGCCTGGCCAGTCAGGATCAGTCGCCCCGGCGCGGTTTCACTCGCCGCGTCCGCCGGCCGGCTCATCGTGGCGCGGAACGAAATGCTGCCCGGCTTGTCGGCGGTAAGTCGCACGACGATCGCCCGGCCCGGCGCCGTTGCGAACACTTCTCGCACAAAGCGGACTCCGCCGGCCGTATACCGCACCGATGCGATGCCAGTGTCGAGGTCAAGTTCGCGGCGATAGTTCTCCGGCTCCGGCACACTACCGAAATCGAGCCACAGGTCTCCGAGTGTCTGGTAGACGGGCAACGCCCGAGGGATGCTGATCATCGTCCGGTCGGCCATCGCCTGCGCTTCCGCGGGCCGCCCTTCAAACAGCAGCCGGCGGATCTCCGGGATGGCCTTTGGCGCCTCAGGATTGCTCCGGTCGCGTTTCTCGCCCGACCAGACGGTGTCCTCGTTGAGCTGCAAGCGCTCGCGGCGGGTATCGCCAAAAACCATCGCCGCAAGCCGCCCGTTGCCCACCGGCAGAGCCTGCGTCCACGCCGCGGCGGGTTGCCGATACCAGAGTTTCAGCGCGTTCTCTTCCTGGGCTTGGCACACGGCCAAGCCCGCCAGCGCCACAAACAGCCAGACACTGAACAAAGATCGAAGCCGCACCGCTCCACCTCCTCTCTAACAGTTGCAAAACTCCCTCACGTCCAGTAGGGTTCGCCCGCGCGGACAAGCTGGATCGGAATCCCGGTGACAAAGCCGCGCCGCCCGCGGACATCTTCATTGTAGGAAACCGGCGGCTCCATAATCACGGTTCGCTGGGTCATTTATTCTTCCTGACCAAGCACATGGTAACCCACCCCGATTGCGGATTTTCGGGCCGCGCTGGTGGAAGGAAACAAAACAGATGGTCCGGCAATGACAGGGTTCGGGGTGGAAGGAGCCGAAGCGGAGCGGAGTCGGACGGAAATCAGCACTCACGGTGCGCTGGTCAGTTTTGGTTTGACTGCATTGCCCCCTGCATCTGCCCGTTCCGCCCAAGACATCTTGTGGATCTTCATTTCGGCGCGGTTCTCCGTTTGGAAACGCCTCCAACCGGGCAGCACGCTGAACCATCATGGTTCAGTTCGTTGGCCTCTCTGAACCCTCCAAACTCTCCGTTTTCTCCGTTGACAGGTCCGCGTTTGTTGACAGGCCGATCCAGAGAGGCCGGCCGGTTGGACACTTTCGAACCCGCCTGAGAATCTATTGACAGAGAGGGGCGGGACGCCGACGCATGCCTGGATGGAGGCGCCCGCCCGAGGAATGCGCACCGGAACTTACTTCAGCGCGACCTCGACGTCCACATTGGCGCCGCTCGTGATCGTGTTGAAAACCGGTGAGAAGGAGGCCAGCTCCTTGATCCGCGCAACGTCTTCGGGCTTTGCCTTGACGCGGAACTTGGCGCGGATGTTGGTATACCCCTTGGGCACGTCCATCGCCAGGCCGAGAAAGCCACGAAGGTCGAGATCGCCCTCCAATTCGGACTCCAGTTCCTCAATCGCGATGCCCCGCACCGCGGCGTGAGCCACCATGCTGGTGGTGAGGCAGGAGGCCAGTGCGTGAAGCAGGTGTTCGACCGGATTGGCGCCTTCGTCGTTGCCCGCCAGGATCTCGGGTTCGTCGGCATCCATTGTGAACGTCTGCTTGTGCTGGATATCCTGCTTCGCGCCATAAAAGCCCTTCACGGTCGTCCGGTTACGGGTACCCGCCAACCATGTGTTCCGGGCCTTAAAGCGGCAAGCGCCGAGTTCCGGTTCCGCCTTGATTGCGTTGACAGTTGCCATCAGCTTGTCGAGTTCCACGCCGTTCATCCGGCGGCTCGTTGTCGTTTCGACATTCTTCGTCGAGGTCATGGTTCTTTCTCCTTTTGGATTTCGTCTGAGCGGCTGCGCCGCTCATCGTGATTTCAGTTTGAGGCATGACTCGCAACTGGACAAGATTCAGAGATGCCATAAAGATGCTGTTTGTGCCACAATCGAAAGCATGAGTGCCGATCCAAGAGCATGTTTGCCGATTGACGTGCTAATTGTGGCCGTCCGCGAAACAGCCGGTTCCGCCCTTTATGGCATGGTTGATGTGCTCATGGCCACTGGGAATATCTGGCAGACGCTGGTGCGCTCCGGGGACGAGCGGCAGTACTTCCGTGTGCGCATTGTTTCGCCCGACGGCCAGCTCTTCACTTGCGGCAACCGTATCCCCGTCAACCCGGACTTTGCTATCAGAGATGAACCGACAGCACCGATTGTGATCCTGCCCGAACTCTGGCTGGGACCGGATGAGACTATGACCGGTCGGTACCCAGATCTGATTGAGTGGATCAAGCGTCGTCACGCCGAGGGCTCGACAATCTATTCCGCCTGCTCGGGCGCGATCCTGCTGGCCGAGACCGGGCTGCTGGACGGTTGCCCGGCGACGTCACACTGGGGCTACCAGGATCTTTTCCAGAAGCGCTTCCCCAAAGTGCGCTTCGACCCCGCCCCTAATCTGGTCTACGCCGACCCGAACGGACGGGTTGTCACCGCCGGCGGCACCACTTCCTGGCATGACTTGGCGCTCCACCTCATCGCCCGCCATGTTAGCCCCACCGAGGCGCTGCGCATCGCCAAGGTCTACCTGCTGAAGTGGCACGAGGAAGGCGAACTTCCCTACACCGCGCTCGTGCGGCCGTTGCCGCACGGTGATGGGACGGTGCGCAAGATTGAGGCCTTTCTCAAAGAGCACTTCCGGAATCAAGACGCTATTGTCCGGGCCGTCAAGGCCGCGGCCATCCCTGAGCGCACCCTCAAGCGGCGATTCAAGGCTGCCACCGGGCTCCCCCTGATCGATTACTTGCAGAACATCCGCATCGAGCACGGCAAGCATCTTCTGGAGACCACCAGGCTGCCGGTGGAGGAGATCAGCGCACAAGCCGGCTATTCCGATGTTTCCTTTTTCCGCCGGCTGTTCAAGAGGTTAGTGGGCCTGACACCCTTGGGCTACCGGAGGATGTTCGGCAAATCCTTCGTCAATTGAGTGGGGTCGGTTCGAATCCCTGCTGGGGGACCGATTAGACACTTTCGAACTCGCCTGAGTATCTATTGACAGAGCCAGACGACGCGCCAGGCCGCGAAGCGGAAGCCGTTGTGGGCCGGAAGGACCGGCACCCATGGATTTCCGAGATCGCACCACGCGCGACGCTGTCGCCGAGATCGCTCAGATCCTCGCCATCGCTTACCAGCGTTACCGGCGCGCCCGGCGCATCGAAACTGCCGCCAACAATGCGCCCGAATCCGTCAACGGAGAACTTGATAACCCGCGCCCGGAGAGGCTTCATGTCAGTGAGGTCGACGCATGAAGAAGACGCTCCGAGAGCGCATCGCCGCGCTGGCCGCGATGAACGTGCCGGCGCTGCGCGAACAGCATCGCAAGGTCTTCGGCAAGGAGCCGGTGAGCTCGCACCGGCAGTTCCTGTTCCGCAAGATCGCCTGGCGATGGCAAGCCGACGAAGAAGGCTGGCAAGCTGACAAGCTCCGCGAACTGGCGCGCGCCATCGCGCGTGACACGCCGTTGCGGCAGCGGGTCATCACCAACGCGGGCAAACGCCGTGCCGGCCTCCCGCCCGAGGAGACGGCGGTTGCGACGATCGAGCCCGATCATGATCCGCGCCTGCCGATGCCCGGCGGCTGGATCATGAAGCACCACAAGGGCAAGACCCACGTCGTGAAGGTGCTCGACGACGGGCGCTTCGAGTACGACTCCGAAGACTTACACATGAGAGGGAAAAGCGGGCCCAGTCAAACCCTTCTCACGTTGCGGTTCTGTGCGGCCTCCTCTTGGCCGGCGATGAGCTGGTTTAAAATATAGGCTTCAGAGACAATCGCACGAAGGAGGGGCAATTTCCGTGAATCAAGAAAGCAAATGTCCGTTTCCCATCGCCGGACTCGGGCGTACGAACCGGGACTGGTGGCCGAACCAGCTGCGGCTGGACCTGCTGCACCGGCATTCTGACAAGTCGGACCCGATGGGCAAAGGGTTCAAATACGCGGAGGAATTCAAGAGCCTTGACTACCAGGCGTTGAAGAGGGACCTGGCGAAGCTGATGACCGAATCGCAGGATTGGTGGCCGGCGGACTTTGGCCACTACGGGCCGCTCTTCATCCGCATGGCCTGGCACGCCGCCGGCACCTATCGCATCACCGACGGGCGCGGCGGCGGCGGACGCGGCCAGCAGCGTTTCGCGCCTCTGGACGCCTGGCCCGACAACGTCAACCTCGACAAGGCGCGGCGCCTGCTCTGGCCCATCAAGCAGAAGTACGGCCGGAAGATCTCCTGGGCGGACCTCCTGATTCTGGCGGGCAACGTAGCGCTGGAGTCGATGGGCTTCCAAACCTTAGGCTTCGCCGGCGGACGCGCCGACGTGTGGGAGCCGGACGAGGACGTGAACTGGGGCGAGGAGATCGCTTGGCTGGGCGATGACAAGCGCTTCACCGGCGACCGGGATCTGGGGCCCTTCGGCGCCACCCACATGGGCCTCATCTATGTCAACCCGGAGGGGCCGAATGCGAGCGGCGACTTCATGGCCGCCGCCAAGGACATCCGCGCCACCTTCGGCCGCATGAGCATGAACGACGAGGAGACGGTCGCGCTGATTGCGGGCGGCCACACCTTCGGCAAATGCCATGGCGCGGCCCCGGAATCCCACAAGGGCCCCGACCCGGAAGCCGCGCCTCTTGAGACGCAGGGACTGGGCTGGATCAGCAATTACGGCTCGGGACACGGCAAGGACACCATCTCGAGCGGCCTGGAGGTGACTTGGACCAAGACCCCGACACAGTGGAGCAACAACTTTCTCGAGAACCTTTTCAAGTATGAGTGGGAGATGGTCACCTCGCCCGCCGGCCTCAAGCAGTGGGTGGCCAAGGATGCGCCGGAGATCATTCCGGACGCGCACGTCCCGGGCAAGTTCCACAAGCCGACCATGCTGACCACCGACCTGACGTTGCGCTTCGATCCGGAGTTCGGGAAGATCTCGCGCCGGTTTCTTGAGGACCCGCAGGCCTTCGCGGACGCCTTCGCGCGCGCCTGGTTCAAGCTGACACATCGAGACATGGGCCCGCGGGCACGCTATCTCGGCCCGGAAGTTCCGGAGGAAGAATTCATCTGGCAGGACCCCATTCCCCCAGTCAATCACCCCCTGATCGATTCGCAGGACATCGCCGCGCTCAAGGCGAAGATCCTCGCTTCCGGCCTGCCGGTCTCGGATCTGGTGTGGACCGCCTGGGCTTCGGCGTCCACCTTCCGCGGCAGCGACAAGCGCGGCGGCGCCAATGGCGCCCGCATCCGTCTGGCGCCCCAGAAGGACTGGGAAGTCAACGAGCCTGCGCGGTTGGCGAAGGTGCTCAAGACGCTGGAGGGCATCCAGCAGGAGTTCCACAGCGCGCAGACGGACGGCAAGAGGGTCTCACTGGCCGACCTGATCGTCCTGGCCGGTTGCGCAGGGATCGAACGGGCCGCGAAGAATGCCGGATACGAGGTGACGGTTCCTTTCAAGCCGGGGCGCACGGATGCATCGCAGGAGCAAACCGATGTGGCCTCCTTCGCCTACTTGGAGCCGATGGCCGACGGGTTCCGCAACTACACCAAGCAAAGTTTTGGCGTCTGGACCGAGCACATGCTGGTTGACAAGGCGCAACTGCTCACCCTGACCGCGCCCGAGATGACGGTGCTCATCGGCGGCCTGCGCGTGCTGAATGCCAACTACGGCGGATCCCGGCACGGCGTCTTCACCGAGCGGCCGGAGACGCTGACCAACGACTTCTTCGTGAATCTGCTCGACATGGGCACGGAGTGGAAGCCTGTTTCGGACGCCCAGGAGGTGTTTGAGGGGCGCGACCGCAAGACGGGCAAGGTGAAGTGGACCGCCACGCGCGTCGATCTCGTCTTCGGGCACAACTCCCAGTTGCGGGCGATCTCCGAGGTTTACGCAAGCCCGGACGCCAAGGAGAAGTTCGTGCAGGACTTCGTGGCGGCTTGGGACAAGGTGATGAACCTCGACCGCTTCGATCTTGCCTGAGGGTGGAACCTCTTCTTCGTTCGCTTGAGGAGGTCCTAGAGATCCGCCGTCAGCACATCGAATGCTACGGCGGCGCCTTGCGAGTCCCGTGCAGCGAAGAGGCGCTGCGGCGGATCTCCAAGACCGTGCTCCGGGAGAACGGGCCAAGGGCCCGGCGGTAACTATTCGGCGAGACTGAGGCGCCGGAGCAATTCGGCTGTCGTGTACCACTCAATCCCGGCGGCCTCAAAATCGTTGTCGTTCGACCACAATGGCCATCCCAGATGTAGCGCAAGCGCCAGGATCTCGACGTCGTCCGAATCGCGTTTCCCGATCTTCCTTCGGGCGCGTGGGAGTGCAGCCTTGTACTGCTCTCTGGGCACGATGGTGGCGGGCAAAGCTGCCACGGCCAGCAAAACCAGCTTGAGGTCCAGCCGCTTCTTCTGCGCCAAGTGACTGGCGTACTCCTGAACTTCCTCGAACGTGGCCGCTGTCGTGACCACACTTTCAACGGCGGGATGCTCCAGGACAGCTTTCGCCTGCCCGCCGATCACGGCTGAGAGCAGGACATTGGCATCAGCCACGAGGCGCACGGCGGGCCTTTCGCCAGCTCTCGAAATCCGCCCGGACCTCTTCCTCGCTCACCTTCCGCTTCTTGAGCTCACGGCCCAACGCGGACGACAGAACGGAAAAGAGCTCCTTTTTGAACTCCACGGGCAGGCTTTCCTCGGGCCAGGGGAAGAAGACCCCAGCCAGGCGTCCCCGCCGTGTGACCAGGATGGGGGCTTTGGAGCGCAGCAGCCCGGTGGCGTTGTCGCGAAACTCGCGGACCGTGGTGATCCTCATGTGGCCACCTCAGTGACCATTTTACCAACGGGAGGGCGAGCAGGCCAGCGGCTGCCGATTTCCACGTTTCCTATCCAGGCACATGGTGACCCACCCCGGCTGCGGGTGTTTGCTGCTGGGGTCTGGGAGAAGCTGCGGGAGCAGGCCCATGCCGGCGGGGTGGGGGT
>Ga0209381_1001531_pt1 | contig 36488 bp, 29 predicted proteins | sample DewCreD2012metaG_FD_184111 | JGI IMG/M metagenome (GOLD analysis project Ga0209381, IMG submission 184111) | Hot spring sediment bacterial and archeal communities from British Columbia, Canada, to study Microbial Dark Matter (Phase II) - Dewar... ... | reverse complement strand
CGAGCGGCTGGAAGCGCTTCGGGAGATGTACTCGACCATCCCCAAGCACAAGGGAACCGAGAAGCTCCAGGCCGACCTCAAACGCAGGATCAGCCAGTTCCGCAAGACCATCGCCAAGAAGCCTGCCAAGGGGGCCGATCCCTACCACGTCCCCCGCGCCGGGGCGGGCCAGGTCGTCCTCATCGGACCTCCCAACACGGGCAAGAGCGCCGTCGTCGCCAGGACCACGCATGCGGCCGCCAAGGTGGCCGACTATCCATTCACCACCGCCATCCCGCTGCCCGGCATGGCGCATTACCAGGACGTGCAGATCGAACTGGTGGACACGCCCCCGGTCACGGAGGGGAGCATGCCCGGCGGACTCTATGGAACTTGCCGAAACAGCGACATCATCGCGATCGTCGTCGATGCGTCGGACGAGCCCCTGGAGCAGGCCGAGCTGACCCTGGCCCTGTTCGATCACCGCGGCATGACGCTCAAGTCGCTGCCCACCAGCCAGCTCGATCCATCCCGGCACAACCAGCACTGCGGCCTGATCGTCGCCAACAAGATCGACGCCGCAGACCCCCAGACCATCGCCGCCCTTCGCGAACTGTACGCCGATCGCCTGGAAGTCTGGCCTGTCTCCGCCCAAACCGGCGAGGGGCTTGACGCCCTGATCCAGCGATTCTGGGAACTGCTGGCCGTCGTTCGCGTCTACACCAAGGAACCCGGCAAGCCGCCGGACCACAGCAAGCCGTTCACGCTGGAGGCCGGCTCCACCGTCGAGGACCTGGCCCGCGAGATTCACCGCGAACTGCCCGAGAAGATGAAGTTCGCCCGCATCTGGGGCGATGGCCGGTTCGCCGGACAGCAGGTCCATCGCACCGAGGTGCTCCATGACCGGGACGTGGTGGAAATCCACCAGTGATGGCACCGGCCTATAATCCGCCGATGCGTTTGACGATGTTTCTGTTTTTCGCGGCGATGCTGACGGCCGGCTGCGATCGGCCGACAGACGCCGTGTCAACGCCTCGTCCCCTGATCACAAGACCCGCCATGCAGGATAAAGTTGTCAAATCCGAGGCCGAGTGGCGAACGATCCTGTCGCCCGCCCAGTACGAGGTTCTCCGCCGCAAAGGCACCGAGCGCCCCTTCACGGGCCAGTACACCGACCTGTTCGAACCGGGCACTTATTACTGCGCCGCGTGCGGCGCGGAGCTGTTCCAATCCGATCACAAGTTTCATTCCGGCTGCGGCTGGCCCTCGTTCTACACGGCCGCCGCCGGCGATCGCGTCCGGTTCGTCGAAGACCGTTCGCATGGAATGGTCCGCACCGAGGTGCTCTGCGCCCGCTGCGATTCGCACCTGGGCCACGTCTTTGAGGATGCCCCAGATCAGCCGACCGGCCTGAGATACTGCATCAACAGCGTGTGCCTCAGGTTCGTCCCCGGGCCGACCACCCGGCCGGCCGAAAAGTAGTCTGCGCCTCCGTGATTCGCGGCCGACGGCCCGGGATCGTGCGGGCGGACGCGGTGGCACGGGCATCCTCGCCCGCGCCCCAACACAACTCGCGCCCCGCTTCCCGCAGCACGGGCATCTTGCCCGTGCCCCAACACAACTCGCGCCCCGCTTTCCGTAGCACGGGCATCTTGCCCGTGCCCAAGCTTCGTGAAGGCACCGACGTGCAGAGAACCTTCAACATCGCCGCGCCATCCGCCACCCAACACCGAGACCGTTGCGGACCCTTGCGTCAACAACGCCCGGCGGGTTTGCCCCCGCCTTCATAATATCTAAACTCTCTCCTCCATGACCACCGCGCGCGCCACCCTTCTGGCCGACCCGCAGCCGGACCAGAAGAGCCTTTTTCCGGAGCAGAATGTCGGCTTTGACAACGACAAGTACGTCACCGAGCAGAGTGCGGCCATCCTTCGCCGCGTCAACGAGTGTGACGGCAAACTCTACCTCGAATTCGGAGGCAAGCTTCTGTGGGACATGCATGCCTCCCGCGTGCTCCCCGGGTTTGATCCCAACGTGAAGATGCGCCTGCTCCAGCGCCTGCGCGATCAGATGGACATCATCCTCTGCATCCATGCCGGCGACATCGAGCGAAAGAAGGTCCGCGCCGATTTTGGAATCACCTACGACGCCGACCTGCTCAAGCTCATCGACGACCTGCGCGATTGGAACCTGGAGGTGACCGGCGTTGTCATCACCCGCTTTGACGGCCAAAGCAGCGCCGTCGCCTTTCTCAACCGGCTTGAACGGCGCGGCATTCCAGCCTTCACCCATAAGGCCATTTGCGGCTACCCGGCCGACGTGAACCTGGTCGTCAGTGATCAGGGATTTGGGGCCAACCCTTATATTCCCACCACCAGGCCGCTGGTCATCGTCAACGCGCCCGGGCCCAACAGCGGCAAAATGGCCACGTGTCTCTCGCAAGTCTACCACGAGCATCGCCGTGGCACGCCGGCAGGCTATGCCAAGTTCGAGACCTTCCCCATCTGGAACCTGCCGCTGCGACACCCCGTCAACCTGGCCTACGAGGCCGCCACCGCCGACATCCGCGACTTCAACATCATCGACCCGTTCCATCTGGAGGCCTATGGCGAGCAGGCCGTCAACTACAACCGCGACGTGGAGACTTTCCCCGTTCTCAAGGCCATTCTCGAGCGCATCACCGGGCGATCGGGCTACAAGTCCCCGACGGACATGGGCGTGAACCGCGCCGGGTTCGCGATCGTCAATGACGCCATCGTGCGGTCGGCCGCCACGCAGGAGATCATCCGCCGCTACCTCCAGTACACCTGCGAGTTCACCCAGGGCAACACCGACCAGGAAACCGTGCAGCGGGTCGAGATGCTGATGAACGAACTGCACGTGACGCCGTTGAAACGGCCGGTGCTCGTGGCGGCCCGGCAGGCAGCCGACCAGGCCCACCAGCGCCCAACCAAGGGCGACCAGCACATCTACTGCGGTGCGGCAATCCAGCTCCGTGACGGTGCAATCCTCACCGGCGTCAACTCGCCCCTGCTGCATGCGGCCTCCAGCACGGTGCTCAACGCCATCAAGCGCCTGGCCGAGATCCCGCCGAAACTTCACCTGCTTTCGCCCAAGATCATCGAGTCGGTGTCCAACCTCAAGCAGCGCATTCTCAAACGCAGCACGGTGAGCCTGGACCTGGAAGAAACACTCATTGCCCTGTCGATTGCCGCGACCACAAATCCCACCGCCGAACTGGCGATGGAACAGCTCAAGCACCTCCGCGGCTGCGAAATGCACATGACCCACATGCCCACCCCCGGCGATGACACCGGCCTGCGTCGGCTGGGGGTCAACCTCACCTGCGACCCGCAGTTCGCCAGCAAGCGGCTGTTTGCGAGCTGAACGACGGATCAATGTTCACGTTCTCCCCCGTCGTGCCTCCAGGCCGCGCAGATCGGAAACAGTCCCCAGGCCGATCCTGCCTGTGCGGCAACTCTCGATGACCAGCGCTTCGTTGGCCGCGCTATCGAGAACGCCCCGCTCTCCCCGTAACGCGCGATCCTGTTTGGCCAAGATGTGAATGACCGCGGACATCGCACTCGTCAATCAGGCATTCTGCCGCCACGGCGTTGGCGGCGTTCGCCGAAAACGGTCATTTGGCGGCTCGCCTGCGCTTCGACTTGGTCTTGGGCTGCCAGATCGGGGCCTGCTCATCGGCGGTCTTGGTGCCCTGGAAAGAGCCCTGCAACTCGGGGACGCCTTTCAACTCCCGGATTCTGTCGCGCAGCTGGGCGGCCCGCTCGAATTCCAGGCTGCGGGCGGCCTCCATCATCTCCTCCTCCAGAAGCCTGATCAGTTCCGTGCGGTCCACCTCCTCGTCCGCGGCGTGAATCGCGGCCGCCACCGTGCGGCGGGCCTTGATCTCGCTCTCCAGCGAGTTGCGGATGGCCTTGACGATGCTCTGCGGCGTGATCCCGTGCTCCTGGTTGAAGGCAAGCTGGATCCTTCTTCGCCGTTCGGTTTCGTCGATGGCCTTCTGCATCGCGGGCGTGATCGCGTCAGCGTACAAATACACCATCGCATTGACGTTGCGGGCGGCCCGGCCGATCATCTGGATGATCGACGTCTCCGAACGCAGGAATCCGGCCTTGTCGGCGTCGAGAATGGCGACCATCGACACCTCCGGCAGGTCCAGGCCCTCGCGCAGAAGATTCACGCCGACCAGCACGTCGAAATCGCCCTGCCGCAGGTCGCGCAGAATCTCGACCCGCTCCAGCGTCTCGATTTCGCTGTGCAGGTAACGCCCGCGGATGCCGGCTTCCTGGATGTAGGCCGACAGATCCTCGGCCAGACGCTTGGTCAGCGTCGTGACCAGCGACCGCTCGCCCTTCTCGGCACGCTTCTTGATCTCCGCCAGCAGGTGCGGCACCTGCCCCTGGGCCGGGTGCACCACGATCTCCGGGTCCACCAGGCCTGTCGGGCGGATCACCTGCTCGACGACCTCGCCGCCGGTCTTTTCCAGCTCGTACCTGGCGGGAGTGGCCGAAACGAAGATGCACTGGTTGATCATCGCCTCGAACTCCTCGAATCGCAGCGGCCGGTTGTCCAGGGCGCTGGGCAGGCGAAAACCGTGCTCCACGAGCACCTGCTTGCGGTTGCGGTCGCCGTTGAACATGGCGCGGATCTGCGGGATCGTCACGTGCGATTCGTCGATGATCAGCAGAAAGTCCCTCGGGAAGTAGTCGATCAGCGTGTAGGGCTTCTCGCCGGGTTGTCGGCCGTCGAGGTGGCGCGAGTAGTTCTCGATGCCCGAGCAGTAGCCTACCTCCTGGATCATCTCCAGGTCGTACTTCGTGCGGGCCAGCAGCCGCTGCGCCTCCAGCAGTTTCCCCTGCCCTCGCAGATGCATGACCTGCTGCTCCAGTTCGGCCCTGATCGATTCGACGGCCGCGGCGACCCGATCCTCGGGCATGACGTAGTGAACCGCCGGGTAGATGAAAAGCTGCTGGTTCTCGGCCAGCAGTTCGCCGGTCAGCGGGTTGATGGTGTGCAGCGCGGTGACCTCGTCGCCGAAGAATTCGATGTGATAGGCGAACTCCTCGTAAGCCGGGTGAAGCTCGACGACATCGCCTCGGACGCGAAAGGTGCCGCGCTTGAAGTCGATGTCGTTGCGGGCGTACTGGAGGTCGATGAAGCGGCGAAGCAACGCGTCTCGCTCGATGGCCTGGCCGACCGCGATCGAAACGACGCTGGCCCGGTAGCTCTCGGGGGAGCCCAGGCCGAAAATGCAGGAGACGGACGCGACCAGCAGAACATCGCGGCGGCTGATGAGGTTGCTGGTGGCCGACAGGCGCAGGCGGTCGAGGTCCTGGTTGCGGGAAGCGTCCTTTTCAATGTAGATGTCGCGCTGCGGAATGTAGGCCTCGGGCTGATAGTAATCGTAGTAGGAGACGAAGTATCCCACGGCGTTGTTGGGGAACAGTTCCCTGAATTCCTCGTAGAGCTGGGCGGCCAGGGTCTTGTTGTGGGAGATCACCAGCGTCGGACGGTTGACCCGGGCAATGGTGTGGGCCATGGTGAATGTCTTGCCCGAGCCGGTCACGCCCATGAGGACCTGGTGCTTCTTGCCGGCGAGGATGCCCGAGGCGAGCTTGTCGATGGCCTGCGGCTGGTCTCCCTGGGGCTGGTAGGGACTGACGACCTGGAACTGCTCCATGCTGGGGGCTCCGTGTTGACGGGAGATTATAGGGTATCGCCGGATGGAAGCGGGTTGGCCGCCCCGGCGACTACGGCCAGTCCCTGGCATCGCGAAGGGATTCAATCCGCTCCCGGGTGTGGGTCGGGCCCCGGTTCATGCCGGGGCATCGGGCGGCGGCCCGGTCCCAGTTCTCCCTGGATTCCAGCAGCCCTTCCCAGAAGGGCCAGGTGCGACACTGAAGCGGCCGGTGGTCGTAGATCGTGCAGACGCGGCGGGAATAGCTCACCTCCCGATCGCCTTCGCGGCGGGTGGCCGGAATCTCCCTCAGGAAAACGCAGTCGTAAAGACCCTGGGAATTCCGGTGTTCCTGAAGGCTGGTGCGCGAGCCGATGCGTCGGCAGTACTGGTCAATCACCTGCTGCTCGGTCAGGTCCAGGTGATCGGCCAGGCGGGCGACTTCCTCGTCGCTGATCCAGACGAAGCCCGGGCCGCCTGTGCAGCAGTTGCCGCACTGGGTGCAGGCGAACCGCAGGCCGTCGGCGTACCAGGGTTCGGTGGCGGGCTGATGGATGACGGTCAGTTTCAAGTCGGCTCCTTGCCGGGTGTAAAACGGCGCCGCGGTCATGCAGCGCTGATTTGCGCGCCGACGGGAAAATGATCGCTGGCGTACCTGGCCAGACGATCCTGTTCGATCCAGGCGCCGCTCACCTGCCGGGGCCGGAAACCCCATGCCAGGATGTAATCGACGCGCTGCCCGGGCGTCTGGGTGGTGAAACTCCCGGCGTGGGCGGCCGCCTGGGGATCGACCAGGGCCAGGGTGTCAACGTAGCCGGCGTCGAACAGCGCCTGCATGACGCGGCGGGGAATCCGGCCGCCGTTGTCAAGATACGCCTGTCGCGTCTTTTCCTTCACACAGGCGGGGTTGATGTCCTGAATCGGGGAATTGCTGTTCAAGTCGCCGCAGAGGATGTGGGGGCGGCCGGCGCGGCGATGGTCGGCGAATGCCTCCAGCAGCGCGGGCAACTGGGTTTCGCGCTGGCGTTCGTCATCCTCGCGTGCGCCAGCCGGCAGGTGAACGGCGCCCACGACCCAGAGCGGACCGTCGGGCTGCTGAATGGCGGCCTCGAGCAGGCACCGGGGCTGGCCGCGAATGGCCGCGTGGTTGATCGAATGATCGATGACCCAGCGGCTGAATATCGCCACGGCATGGGATGAACCCTCGCCGCGGACGTAATCCATCTCCAGACGGCGCGAGATGCGCTCGAGCACGTCGATGTTGTCGGCCTCGACAAGGACGACGATGTCGGGTTTCTGCGCCAGGAGGGTTTCGGCGATGGGGTCGGCGCGGCCTTCGCCGCCGTCAAGGATGTTGTAGCTGACAATTCGCATGGGTCGGCAGTTCCCAGTGAGCGGGCGGTTCATCTTACCGGACGCGGGCGTTTATCCGGACCTGTGCAATCGTTCATTTATCATTGCCCGTGGTTGTGGGGAATGTAAAGTCATCAGCGGCGTGGTTGCAAGTCACGCACTGGACCCGAAGTCGCGGATTTGTACAGGAGCGCGCATGAGCCATCAACTCATGGGTCAGGTCCTCAGCCGGATGGGAATTGTCAGTGCAATCGATATCGACGAGATTCTGACGGAACAGGAGCACAGCCGCAGACGCTTCGGGGAGATCGCGCTGGCGTGGGGATTGTGCCAGCCGGAACACATCGGGGAGGCGTGGTTCGAGCAGTTGATCCAGGAAGGGGGACGGGTGGACCTGGACACCATCGGGATCGACCCGATGGCGCCGGCATATCTGGGCGGGAGCACGGCGCGGCGCCTGGGGGTGATTCCGATCCGCATGCTGGGAGCGCTGGCGGTCGTGGCCGCCAGCCGCGACATGAACAGCTTGCAGTACGCGGAACTGTCTCAGACGCTCGGGCGGCAGGTGCGGATCGTTCACGCGGACGCGGCGCAAGTGGAGGCCGCGATCGAACGACATTACCCGCTAACGGCGGTGGCGTAGATGCCGGCTCACCGTGGCGCGCCGCCGAGTAACGCGACGGCGCAAATATGCACGAGTCAAGTGGACCGGCCGGTCGCACTGAACGTCGTTCCGTCGCGGACACTCGCTCGCCGACCGCCCGGCCCTCGTGTGGCCGCCCTGCGCATCGGGAAAAAAGAGCGGGCCGAAGGGGAGCCACCACCTTCGGCCCGTCGCGAAGATTCTGCTTCAACACACAAAAGATAACGCGATTTTCCAGATCGTCAACTCTGCATCGGGGATTTCAACAGCTTTCGACGAGCGCGGCGCGCTACTCGCCGCGCAGCAGTGACTGGATCAGCGGCGCGATCTGCTTCCAGAGTTCCGCGTCGCGCCGCGCGAAGATCAGGTTGGTCCGCAGCCAGTCGATCGGGTTGCCGATGTCGTGCCGCCTTGCCTTGAGAATCAGGCCGTGAATCGGCTCTCGCTCCAGCAGCAGGCGCAGGGCGTCGGTCAGTTGGATTTCGCCGCCGGCGCCCGGCGTCGTGCGATCGAGACACTCGAAGATCGCGGGCGTGAGGATGTATCGGGCGGCCACCGCGCAGCGGCTTGGCGCGTGCTCGGCGAGGGGCTTTTCAACAAGCGTGTTCACGCGCATCAGGCCGTCGCCGATCCATTCGCCGCCCACGATCCCGTAGCGCCCGACCTTTTCCGGCGGCACTTCTTCCAGCCCGATGACGCTTGTTCCAAGCCGCCGGTGCGCCTCGACCAGTTGCCGGCAGGGAAGGGGATCGCCGCTGAAGATCGTGTCGCCCAGCAGGCAGAGGAAGGCCTGGTTGCCCGCGTGACGCTGCGCCTGAGCCACGGCATGGCCCAGGCCGCGCTGCTCGGACTGGCGAACCGCGTGCACCGTCACCCGGGCCATCAGGTCGTTGATCGACGCCAGCAGCGCCTCCCTGCCGCTGGCCCTGAGCCGCGCCTCCAGTTCGGCGCTGCGGTCGAAGTGATCCTCGATCGCCCGCTTGTCCTTCGCGGTGACCAGCAGCACGTCATCGGCGCCGGCGTCGGCCGCCTCCTGCACGACATACTGGATCGTGGGCCGATCGACGATCGGCAACAATTCCTTGGGGGTGGCCTTCGCGGCGGGAAGCATGCGCGTCCCGAAACCCGCAACCGGTATGACTGCCTTCATGCCCATGACGTGTCACGCATCAGGATTCAAAGATCATCGGGCGAATCACCGTGCACCGGATGGCCGCCAGGGCGTCGGAAATCTGCTGGTAGTGGCGGCCGTCCCGGTAGAGCCCGACGATGGCGCCGCCGGACCCGCTGAACTTGGCGCTGGCGCCGACGCTTCGCGCCGCGTCGATCATCCGCTGATTCTCCGGCGCGATCTTCATGAAGGTGCGGCGGAGGTCGAAGTTCTCGTTCATGACCCGGCCCAGGGTCTCCCAGTCGCCGTCCATCAGCGCGGCGCGCGCGATGTCCGTGATCTGGCGATACCGCTGCATCGCGCCGAGCACCGTCGGGTCCCCCTGGTCAAACAACTGCCGAAGGCTCCGGTGCGAGACGTCGCTGACCTCGGCACGCGCCGGATCGTACGCGACGTACAGCGGGGGCAGCCGGGGCGGGTTCAGCGGCTCGTAGATGCCGTACCCGTGCTTCTCCAGGTGTTCGCGGTCAAAGTCCATGTAGACGATCCCCTCGTAGACCTGGATGACCCGGTCCTGCAGGCCGGCGTTGATCCCCAGCTCGTCGCGTTCGGCCGACAGGATCAGCGAGGGAAGCAGGTGCCTGGGTATCTGCACCTCGTAGAACTGCATCAGCGCACGCATGGTGGCGGTGACGATGGCGCTGCTGCCGGCAAGCCCCACCAGCCGGGGAATGTCCGCCTCGTAAGAGATGGTGAAGTTGCGGTCCGGAAGCTGCAATTCGTTCCGGCGGCAGTGCTCGTGGAATTTCTTGATGGCGGCCTTGATCAGGCGCATGCCGCCATAATAGCCGTGCAGCTTCTGGTCGCGGAGAAACTCGGCGACGCTGGGAAAGCGGCTGAAATCCCCGGACGAGGGAACAATCTCAAAGTGCGGGCTCTCCCAGAGGTGGACCGTGGCCTTGAAGTTGCGGATCAGGAAGGAAATCGTCTTCCCGAAATATCCATCGGAGGGGTTCCCGATGAGTCCCGCCCGCGCGTAAGCGTGTCCGGTGATGATCATGAGGACTGGTCGGTGTTGGAGGTGTTCGTTTGCGCTTCCGCCGCCAGAACATGGCGAAGTTGCCCGGCTGGAAAGGCGATGCGCATGGGTCGGCCGGTGCGGGCATCGCCGCCGATGACCAAGATGGTCCCGTCGTGGCCGAGCGCCAGTTGACCGCTGATGTACCGCGCCATTTCCGGTCCTACCCGCAGGCCCAGCTTTTCCCGGATCAGAGTCTGTTCCCTGCTCTCAGGCACGGGCGTCTCCTTCCGCGGCTCATCCTAACGCCCCCCCGCCCTCAGGTACAGCCGCCCGGCGGCGTGTTGCGAACCCGATTTTCCCGTTGCGTTTCGTCGTTGCTTCTGGTTTGCTTTGAGCACGGTTCGCACCGGAGCAGGCTGTGCCCGAGACTTCAAAACCGTCAACCGCTACGCCCGTCCGTCCCCGGCGCAGGCGCAGGCGCAAAGCCTCCACCAGGCCGCGCAAGCTCCCGCCCTACAACGTGGTGCTGCTGGACGATGACGAGCACACCTATAGCTACGTGATCGAGATGCTGGTCGCCCTTTTTGGCTTTGACCGGACCAAGGCGTTCCTCAAGGCCAGGGAGGTCGATACCCAGGGTCGCGTCATCCTGCTGACCACGAGCAAGGAGCACGCGGAACTCAAACGCGACCAGATCCACGCTTATGGCCGCGACACCCGGATTGCCAGTTGCCGGGGCTCGATGACAGCCCTGATCGAGCCCGCGTCCGCCTGATAAACCGACGCCAACTTTCATCCCCGGCCGATGTCTAACATCACGGGAGCGCTCCGCCATGAAATACCCGCCCTTCCTCCTCGTGTTCCTCCTGGCCGCCGCGGTCCGCGGCGACATTGTCACCCTCAACGACGGCACGCGCCTGGAGGGATCGCTCAAGCGGGAGGAAGGCGGATGGTCGATCACGGACGCCGCCGGCAAGGTCATTCGTGTGACCGACGACCGGATCAAGGGAATCGAGAAGACCAGCGGGTTGTCTGCCGCGGCAACGGCCCAGAACCGCCTGGGTGCCCTGCGCCGGTTTGCACAGACCAGCGCCGACCTGAACCAGATCATCGACCGATACGCCAGGTTCATCGCCGAAACCCCGCCTCTTCCGGCCAGGGATGAAGCCAAAGCCGAACTGGCGACATGGGAAGACCGCAAGGCCAAGGGCATGGTCAAGGTCGGCGGCGCCTGGATGACCCCGCGTCAGCGGGCTGAGTTGCTCGGCAAAACCCTGCCCATCATCGAGGAGGCGCGCACGCTGATCCGCGACAATCGCCCAAAGGAGGCCGCCGCGGCGCTGGATAAGCTCCTGTCGCTGGACCCCGACAACGTCTCCGGGCTCTATCTCCGCGGCGTTCTGGCACATCGGCAGGATCAGGTGGGGCTGGCCAAGAAGTCCTTCGAGCGCGTCCGCGAACTGATGCCCGATCACGGCCCGACGCTCAACAACCTTGCGGTCATCCTGTGGCAGCAGAAGCAGCGGCCGGCGGCCATGGCCCTCTACGACCTGGCGATGCAGGCCTCACCCGTAAACCGCCGCATTCTCGATAACGTCGCCGAGGCACTGTTCGCGCTGCGCGACGAACGGGAGTCGGCCTCGATCAAAAAGGTCCAGCGACGTTTTGAGGAGCAGGATGCGCGGCTTCAGAAGGAACTGGAACCGCAGGGACTGCATCGCTGGGGCGGCACCTACGTTACCACGGCCCAGAAGGCCGAACTGGACAAGGCGCAGCAGCGGATCAAGGCCAGGCTCGACCTCCTGGTCGAGGAGTACGACAACACCCGGGCCCGGCTGAAGGAAATCGACAGCCTCATCGAGAGCAACCAGCGATCCATGCGCCGGATACGCGACAACGCCGAGTTCGTCGATCCCGTCAGTGGACGGGTGGCGCGTGCGCCGCTGCCGTCGGCCTACTGGCAGATCAAACGGGAGAACGACGCCCTGGAGGCCGAAGAGGACACGCTCACCGCAAAACTGGACACCTTCAAGGAACGGGAAATGGCGATCTGGCGGGAGGCGCCGATTCCGCAGTACACCGGCAGACAGCAGATTTTCGACGTGGAAGGAACGCCGCTTGAACCGCTGCCAGCGCCCGGATCAGCGGACCAAAAAGTCCCACAAACCCAGCCAAGCCATAACTCTATTTTTAAAGAATAGTTGCATTGTGATCAGGGAAATGAATCCGCACTATCCTGGACCGAAAAAGCTTGCAATATCGCCCTGTTTTGGTAGGGTATGTACCGTGGCGGGAAGATCTCCTTCTGCATGGGCAGTCGAAGCGGCCAACTGAACTTCTGCGCCGGCGCCTTGCATCACGTCCGAATCGCCGGTGCCGTTCAGTCATGCCGTCGCGCAGTGCGATTCTTCCCATCCACGGGCCTAGTATTTGCGTAACCGCGCTCACCTCAGCGGATCGATTGATTATGAGCCCCACCCCCACCACTTCGGCCGAAGGCCAACGCAGGATCGTCAAACTCCCGACCGTCACAATCCGATTCGCCGGCGACTCCGGGGACGGCATGCAACTGGCCGGCACCCAGTTCACCGACACCTCGGCGCTGGTCGGCAACGACATCTCCACGTTTCCGGATTTTCCGGCCGAGATTCGCGCCCCGGCCGGCACGCTCGCCGGTGTCAGCGGCTACCAGATCCAGTTCTCGTCGCAGGACATCTACACGCCGGGCGATGATGTGGATGCCCTGGTGGCGATGAACCCGGCGGCCCTGAAGACGAACCTCAAGGCGCTTCGCAAGGGCGGAGTGCTGATCGTTAACGAGGATGCATTCACCGCCACCGATCTGAAGAAGGCGGGCTACGACGTCAGCCCGCTGCTGGACAGTTCGCTGGCCGGCTATCGCCTGATCAAGGTCCCGATCAACAGGCTCAACGAGGAGGCGGTAAAGGAGTCCGGACTGTCGGCCAAGCAGGTGGATCGCTGCAAGAACTTCTTTGCGCTGGGGCTGGTCTACTGGCTCTACAGCCGCCCGCTGGAGCCGACCCTCCAGTACATTCAGCAGAAATTCGGCAAAAAGGCGCCGGCGGTGGCGCTGGCCAACTCCCTCGCGCTCAAAGCCGGTTATCACTACGGCGAGATTTGCGAGCTGTTTCACGAGCAGTACCAGGTTGACAAGGCGAAATTGCCGCCGGGAACCTATCGCAAGATCACCGGCAACGAGGCGGTGTCGCTGGGTCTGGTGGCCGCCGCCCATCTGGCCGGAAAGGACCTGTTCTACGCCAGTTATCCCATCACGCCCGCCAGCGACATCCTGCACAACCTCTCGGAACTGAAGAACTACCGCGTGGTGACCTTCCAGGCCGAGGACGAGATCGCCGCCATGGGCGCGGCCGTGGGCGCCGCGTTTGGCGGCGCCATGTCCTGCACGGGCACGTCCGGGCCGGGCGTGGCGCTCAAGCAGGAAGCAATCGGGCTGGCGGTCATGGCAGAACTACCCGTCGTCATTGTCAACGTGCAGCGTGGCGGGCCATCGACGGGCCTGCCAACCAAGACGGAGCAGGCGGACCTGCTCCAGGCGGTCGTGGGTCGAAACGGCGAGTGCCCCGCACCGGTGATTGCACCCGTGTCGCCCCCGGACTGCTTCAACGCGGCGGTGGAGGCGTTCCGGATCGCAGTGAGGTACATGACGCCGGTTTTCGTGCTGTCCGATGGATACATCGCCAACGGCTCCGAGCCGTGGTTGATCCCGGACGTTGCCAAAATGCCGCCCATTCCCGCAACCCATCCCACGCAGGCCAACGATCCCAGCGGTTTCATGCCCTACAAGCGCAACGAGGACCTCTGCCGGCCCTGGGCCATTCCCGGGACGCCCGGCCTCGAGCACCGCATCGGCGGCCTGGAGAAGGCGGAGAACACCGGGCAGGTCAGCTACGACGGCATCAACCACGAGCGCATGGTGCAGCTGCGCGCCGCCAAGATTGCGGCCGTCAAGCCCGCGGGCGATCCGTACCTCTGGACCGGCCCGCAGCGAGGCGATGTGCTTATGGTCGGATGGGGTGGAACCTATGGCGCAATCAAGGCCGCCACGCTTCAGCTCCGCGAGCAGGGGTACCAGGTATCGGCCTGTCAGATCCGCTATCTCAATCCCCTGCCGGAGGATCTGGGACCGCTGTTCTCGCAGTTCAAGCATGTGCTGGTGGCCGAACTGAATCTGGGTCAGCTTCGGATGCTTCTCCGGTCGCGGTTCCTTCTGGATCTGAAGGGATTCAACCGCGTGAAGGGGCAGCCTTTCACGATTGCCGAGCTGGTTGCCGCCGCAAGGTCGCTGATCAGCAACAAGAGTGAGCCGCAGTACCAGGCCCATGACCCGGAGGCCGAGGCGCCCCTGGCCGCCGGCGGCTGAAAAAGCCGCGAACGCCGTTGTTCATTGAGTACAGCACCTGACCCAGACAGATCGGACTGAACCATGAGTTCCGCAATCAACCCATTACCGCAGCTCAAGCCAACCGATTTCGCCAGCAACCAGGATATCAAGTGGTGTCCCGGCTGCGGCGATTACTCGATCATCGCCCAGACCAGGAAAGTGCTGGCCAAGCTGGGCGTCAACAAGGCAAATACCGTGTTCGTGTCGGGCATCGGCTGCTCCAGCCGCTTCCCGTATTACATGGCGACATACGGGTTTCATTCGATTCACGGCCGCGCGCCGACGATCGCCACGGGGCTGAAACTGGCCCGGCCGGACCTCGATGTCTGGATCGTCACCGGTGACGGCGATGCCCTTTCGATCGGCGGAAACCATTTCCTGCACCTGATCCGCAGGAATCTGGACGTGAAGATCCTGTTGTTCAACAACCGGATCTACGGCCTGACCAAGGGTCAGTATTCGCCCACCAGCGAGCAGGGCAAGAAGACCAAGAGTTCGCCCATGGGTTCGCCGGAACACCCGATCCGGCCGATCTCGATCGCCATCGGCGCCGAGGCCACCTTCGCCGCCCGCGCGCTGGACATGGATCCCAAGTACCTGGAGTACGTCCTGGAACGGGCCGCCAAGCACAAGGGCACGGCGTTTGTCGAGATCTATCAGAACTGCAACATCTTCAACGACGGCGCATACAACTACGCGGTGGACAAGGAAACCCGCGCGGACACCACCCTCAACCTCGAACACGGCAAACCCCTGATCTTCGGCAAGAACCGCGACAAGGGCATCCGCCTCAACGGCATCACGCCGGAGGTGGTGAGCCTCAAGGACGTCCGCCAGGATGATCTGCTGATTCACGACGAAAAGGCGTCCGACCCGACGCTGGCGTTCATGCTCAGCCGCCTGCAATACCCGGAAATGCCCGAGCCGCTGGGCGTCTTCCGAGCGGTCGAGGATGCCCAGTACCAGGAACTGGTGCACGGGCAGATCAAGGAGGCGGTGGCCAGGAGGGGCAAGGGCGATCTTCAGAAACTGATCACCGGCAGCGAGACCTGGACGGTCGCGTGACGGACCCGTTTCAGCTTCTGCCGATGGCGGACCTCCGGGGCCGCCTTTCTCCCTGGTTCTTTCATTGAAACGGCCGGCAAGGGTCTGTGGCACCGCCGCCGGCCGGGCCTATAATCAGACTCCTCTTTGGGAGTCTGTCCAACATGCAATCAAATAATGGAAACACGGTGCGCAAGTTCGCAATGGGCTGCGTGGAAGACGCCCTGGAAGACTGCCCGGCCGAGCTTGCCTCGATTGACATTCCGCGGATCGAGCGGGCCGTGCGGGAGATCCTGCTTGCCGTGGGGGAGGACCCGGATCGCGAGGGCCTGCTCAAGACGCCCAACCGCGTGGCCCGCGCTTACGCGGAACTGATGGCCGGCATGAACCAGGACCCGCGCCTTCACCTGCGCACGGTTTTCAAGGAGCGATACGATGAGGTGGTGCTCCTGCGCGACATCGAGTTTCACTCGCTTTGCGAACACCACCTGCTGCCGTTCACCGGCCGGGCACATGTCGCTTACCTGCCCGACGGCAGCGTGGTGGGTCTGAGCAAGCTGGCGCGGCTTGTCGAGGGATTCGCCCGCCGGCCGCAGGTCCAGGAGCGGCTGACCGGCCAGATCGCCGACGCGATCATGGAAGAGCTCAACCCCCTGGGGGCGGCCTGCGTCATCGAGGCAACGCACACCTGCATGACGATCCGGGGCGCCAAGAAGCCCGGGTCTCTCATGGTCACCAGCGCCTTGCGCGGCGTTTTCAAGGACAACCCCGCCTCGCGCCAGGAAATCCTGTCGCTGATGTACGGGCATACGCATCCGAACACCTGAGGCGTCATGGGCGAGCGAAAAAGACCAATCAACCGCAAAGAGCGCGGAGGACACGGAGCGAAAAGAGAGCATGGACGATTGAAGATAGTGGATAAAATGGACCGTTCTCCTGTCCTCTGTTCTCCATCTTCCGTCTTCTCCGTGCTCTCCGTGTCCTCCGTGGTGATCGGTTTGCTTCTCTGTTGCGTATCCTGCGATGACACCAATCGCAATAATTCACGCTCCGCCTTTCGCGTGGCCATGATCCTCCCGGGATCCGAGACCGACCAGGGGTGGAACCAGATGGCCAGGGAGGGACTGGACCGCATCAGGGCCGAACTCGGCGCCGACACGCGCCTGGTGACCAACATCAAGAGCAGCGAATTCGCGGCCCAGATCGAGTATTTCGCCGCCGATGGCTACAACCTGGTCATCTGCCACGGCGGGGAGTTCCAGGAATCCGTCGCGTCGGCGGCCAGAAAGCACCCGACGGTCGGGTTCGTCGTGGGCGGATGCCCGGCCGACATCCCCGGCGCGGTGTCCGTGGAGTTCGTCGCGGGCGAGGCGTCGCGCCTCGTGGGCGTGGCCGCGGCGCAGGTCACAAGGAAACGCGCGGTGGCGTTTGTCGGTGCCATGCCCGTGCCGACACTTGAGGCGTGCTACGCGGGCTTGCGCGACGGCGTGACCAGTGTTGCACCGGATGTGAAGGTGCTGCCGGCGCTGTGGACCAACAGTTGGGATTCGGCTTCCCGCGCCAAGGAAAAGGCCGAGTCGGCAATCAACGACGGCGGCGCGGATGTGGTCTTCCAGAACGTGGACGCGGCCGCTCGCGGCGTGTTTGAGGCGGTGAAGGAGGCCAGCGCCCGCGGCAGGCCGACTTTCGCCTTCGGCTGCAATTCCAATCAGAATCAGCAGGCGCCCGATGTGATCCTCGGCTCGGTCGTTCTGGAAATCCAGCGGACCTACCTGGAACTGGCCAAGGAAGCACAAGCGGGCACGCTCAGGCCCGGTCATCGCAAGCTTGGCCTGGCCGGCGGATATGTGGATCTGGTGCTCAATGACGCCCATCCCCAGATCACCGACGCCGTCCGCCAGGCCGTGGCCGCGGAACGATCCAGACTGCTGGCGCAAAAATGACCCGGCCCGACTTCTCCCGCACCGCGACCGACTACGCGGCTTGCCGCCCGGAGTTCCCGGCGGAACTGTTTTCGCGCCTCGTCCGCTTCGGCATCGGCCTGCCCGGTCAACTCGTGCTCGATGTGGGCGCAGGAACAGGCCTGCTCGGCCGAACATTGGCCCGCAACGGCGCGCGCGTCGTTCTTGCGGACCCCAGCGACGAATTACTCGGCCGTTCGCCGCAACTGCCCGGCGGCGAACTCTGCGAAACCGTTGTCGCCCTGGCCGAGTTGCTCCCGTTTCCCGATCAAACCTTTGACGCCGCCACGGCCGCCCAGTGCTGGCACTGGTTCGACCGCGCCCGCGCCCCGCGCGAGACCATCCGCGTCCTTCGGCCGGGCGCGGCGTTGGCCATCATCTACCAGATGTACCTGCCCCTTCCCGGCACCGTCGCCCAGCGCAGCGAATCGCTCATCCTCCGCTATCGCCCCAACTGGCCTCACGCCAACAGCACCGGCATCTCCGGTCAGGCGCTGCGCGACATGCAACTGGCCGGCTTTGTCCGCATCGAGAGCTTCTCGTTTGACGTCGCCCACCAGTTCACCCACGACGCCTGGCGCGGCCTGATCCGCACCACCTCCGCCGTGGGCGCTTCGATGCCTCCGGAGATGATCCAGGCCTTCGACGCCGACCACGCCCGGATGCTGGCGAGCGAACCCGCCACACTTGATATCCCACATCGCGTCTTCGTCGCCATCGGCAATGCGCCGTAGCGCGGGCCTCCCGCTCGCGCCCTCAGACCCCGACGCATCGCACTTCCGTAGCACGGGCGTCCCGCCCGTGCCCTCCAACCCCGACGCATCGCAACTGCGTAGCACGGGCGTCCCGCCCGTGCCCTCCAACCCCGACGCATCGCAACTGCGTAGCACGGGCGTCCCGCCCGTGCCCTCCAACCCCGACGCATCGCAGCTTCGTAGCACGGGCATCTCGCCCGTGCCCTCCAACCCCGACGCATCGCAGCTTCGTAGCACGGGCGTCCCGCCCGTGCCCTCCAACCCCGACGCATCGCAGCTTCGTAGCACGGGCGTCCCGCCCGTGCCCTCCAACCCCGACGCATCGCACTTCCGTAGCACGGGCGTCCCGCCCGTGCCCAACAAATAATAGTTTCTATATATGCCTGTTGCAGTTGCCGATCGCACACTGATCCGGTTCAAGCCGGTACGTCTTCTGTTGGCCATTTTGCCACGCTATCCTATTGCACCAGATGAGCACCCTGCTCCACGACATCCTTGCTCCCGGCGGGGCGATCGACCGCCGTATGGCCGGGCGGTATGAGTTCCGCCCCCAGCAGCTTGAGATGGCTGCCGCCGTGGAGGCCGCGCTGAGCGACGGCGGCCACCTGCTCGTCGAGGCCGGCACGGGCGTCGGCAAGAGCTTCGCCTACCTTCTCCCGGCCATCGACTTCGCCGTTCGCATGCGAAAGCGCGTGGTCATCTCCACCCACACCATCTCTCTCCAGGAACAGCTCATCGACAAGGACATCCCGCTTCTTCAATCCGTCTATCCGGATGAATTCACGACGGTGCTGGTCAAGGGAAGAAGTAACTATCTGTGTCGCAGGCGCTTAAGGCAAACAGCGCAGCGCGTTTACTCCCTCTTCGAGCACGACCGGCAGAAGGATTCGCTGTTTGCCATCGAGCAGTGGGCCAACAAGACCACCGACGGCTCGCTGGCCGATCTGCCCGTGCTTCCCGAGCCGGATGTGTGGGACAAGGTCTGCGCCGAGCACGGCAACTGCTTGGGCAAAAAGTGCGATTTCTACGAGCATTGCTTCTGGCAGTCGGCCAGGCGGCGGATGCAGTCGGGCCGAATCCTCATCACCAACCACGCGCTGTTCTTCTCGGACCTGGCGTTGCGGATGGCGGGGGTGAACTACCTGCCCAAGTACGACGTGGCCATTCTCGACGAGGCCCACACGCTGGAGGATGTGGCCGGCGATCACTTTGGCCTGAAGATCAGTGAGTCCGGGCTGCGTTATCAGCTTCGCTCACTGTACGATCCAAGGCGAGGCAGGGGGATGCTCAGTACCCACGGTGCGAATGCCAACGACGCGATTCGCGATGTGGAGGAACTGCACGATCGCGTGGAGCGGTTTTTCGCTCGCTGCATCGAGTGGCACCAGCGGCAGGGCAGGAGCAATGGCCGAATCCGCGAGCCGCACTGGATCGAGAACGACCTGTCGCCGAAGCTTAACGCCCTGGCCAAGCATCTGAAGGCCATGCTGACCCGCGTGGAGGATGAGGCGGAGGTCGCCGAGATTACGTCGATGGCCGACAAGGTTTCCCTGTCGGCCGACGTTCTGGAGGCGCTGGTGGGACAGACGGTGGAGGACACGGTCTACTGGATGGAGGTTCCGCAGCGGGCGCGCCAGCGGGTAAGTCTCCGGGCCGCTCCGATCTGCGTCGCGTCGGGTTTGAAGCAGTGGCTTTTCGGCAAGATCAGGAGCGTGGTGCTGACCAGCGCGACGTTGTGTACGGCGAGGCAGCGCGACAAACAGGGGCACGGGCAGGATGCCCGTGCTACGGCGCAGGCTGCGCAACCCCGTAGCACGGGCGTCCCGCCCGTGCCCCCCAACCCCGACACATCGCAACTGCGTAGCACGGGCGTCTCGCCCGTGCCCCCCAACCCGGATGCATCGCAATTGCGTAGCACGGGCGTCCCGCCCGTGCCCTATCAATTGACCCGCCGCGAAGGTGCTTATCTTCCCCACTGGACGCGCCCCGGCGCCATCTACTCGATCACGTTTCGTCTGGCCGATTCCATGCCGGCAGAAGTGCTTGCGCGGTGGCAGGGTGAGCTTGAGAGCATCCTGGAGGGTCAGGCGATGACCGGTCGCGTTCTCACCGGTGACGAAAAGATCGCTCTGCATCGCCTGAAGGCCGAGCGCATCGACGGCTATTTGAACGCCGGCCACGGGGCGTGCGTTTTGCGCGATCCAGGCATTGCACCGATGGTGGCAGGCGCTCTTCAACGCTTCGACAACGACCGATACGTGCTGCTTGCGTGGTGCGTGATGCCCAACCACGTGCACGCCATCCTTCAGCCGCGGGACGGGTTTACGCTGCACGGCGTCATGCACAGCCTGAAATCGTGGACATCGAAGGAAATCAACCGGATTTTCGGACGCCGAGGTTCCGTCTGGCATGCGGAGTACTATGACCATCTGGTCCGTGACGCCGACGACCTGTTCAACCAGGTCAAGTATGTCTTGACCAACCCGGACAAGGCGGGCATGAGCAACTGGCCGTGGCGCGGCAGCAACGAGCAAGCCATCAGGGCCGCGATTGGCGAATCGGCGCCATGTGTCGGGGGGCACGGGCAAGATGCCCGTGCCACGGCGCAGGCTGCGCAACCCCGTAGCACGGGCGTCCCGCCCGTGCCCTCAAACCCGGATGCATCGCAATTCCATAGCACGGGTGTCCCGCCCGTGCCGTCCAACGAAGGCTCACCGGATTATCGTAGCACGGGCGTCTCGCCCGTGCCCAATTCACCGGCCACGTCGTCTTCAACCGCGTCCGCCGCGTCTTCCAACGCCTTCGACTACATCAAGTCGCGACTGGGCGTGGAGAACGCCGCCACTCTTCAACTCGGTTCGCCTTTCGACTACGAATCCCAGGCCACGCTTTACGTCGAAACCGGTCTTCCCGAACCGAACGATCCGCTGTTTCTTCCGGCCGCATGCGACCGGATCGTTCATTACCTGTCCATGACCAACGGCGGCGCGTTCGTCCTTTTCACCAGCTACGGCATGCTCGACGAAGCGCAGCGGCGGCTGGCGCCCGTGATCGAGCGGATGGGCCTGCCGCTGCTGGTCCAAGGCAGCGGCCCGCCCGCGCGCGTGCTGCTGGAGCGGTTCCGCGAAACGCCCAACGCCGTGCTCTTCGGCACCAGCAGCTTCTGGCAGGGGATCGACGTGCAGGGAGACGCCCTGCGCAACGTCGTGATCGTCAAGCTGCCGTTTTCCGTGCCCGATGACCCGGTGGTCGAGGCGCGCCTGGAGGCCATCCGCCGCGCCGGCGGAAACCCATTCATGGACTATTCCGTTCCCGAGGCCATTATCCGCATGAAGCAGGGATTCGGCCGGCTCATTCGCAGCAGGACCGACCGCGGCATTGTCGTCATTCTTGACAGCCGGGTGAAGACCAAGCGCTACGGCCGGCTGTTTCTCGATGCCCTGCCGGCCTGCCGACGCCTCGAGGTCTGAGGCTCACAGGTACTCGATGATGAAGTCCAGGTATCCCCTGGGGCCGCCGCTCCGGTTGTGACGCTCCACCGAATGAAGAACCTTGCGAATACTTTGTCGCACCTCTTGCCGCGAGAAATCGTTCATGCTGAGAAACATCCGCAGCGCCACCTGAATGCGCATGGCAAGGTGGTCGGTAGCTGGCACGGCCTCCGGGCAGTTCGAAAGATTCTTCAGGCTGAGCATGACCTCGCCGTCCGTCAGCCGGCGATCCTCGCGATAGGAGTTGGCGATTTCACCCTCGATGGCCATCAGCAGCGGAAGATACGTATCGTCGGTTGTTTGAACCGATTCCTGTCCTTGCCCCTGGCCATAGAGCTGACTTAGCGGCTTGAGGTGATAGCTGACCGGCCCCGCGGGCAGTTGCAGCTCAATCTCGCCGGTAAGGAAGTTCTTAAGCACCACCCCGAGCGTCATTTCCTCGTCCCCCTCGGGTTTGGGCATGATCGCCAGCAACTCCTGATCCATAATCACTCCGGTATAAGCCGTGTCAAACGTCAAAATACCTTGCCTGCGGGTGGTGCACAACAATCGCATCGGTGCTCTGTTCGGGCACCAGCATGTAGTTCTCGCTCAAGACAACGCCGATCTCCTCCGGCCCGAGGAGTTCGACAATCTTGGCCCGGTCTTCCAGGTTCGGGCAGGCCGGGTAGCCGAACGAATACCGGCTGCCGCGGTAGCCCTGCTGAAACAACTCCTTGATGGTGGGGGCGTCCTCGCTGGCAAAGCCCAGTTCTGCCCGCATGCGCTTATGCCAGAACTCCGCCAGCGCCTCGGCCGACTCCACGCCGAACCCGTGGAGATACAGGTAATCCTGGTATTTGTTTTCCGCCCGCAGCTGATCGGCCAGCTGCGTCGCCCGGTCGCCCACGGTCACCAGTTGCACGCCCAGCACGTCGAACTGCTCGCTCTCCACGGGACGGAAAAAATCGCTGATGCACAGGCGCCGCCGGCCGTCCTGGCGCGGGAACCTGAATCGCAGCCATTGCCGCGGCTCCCCCCTGGGCACGATCTGCTGGCCGCCGTGGCAGGCGCAACCCTGGAATTCCTCCACGTGATACACGATCAGGTCGTCGCCCTGGGCCTGCACGGGGAAGTAGCCGTACACCACCTTCGGCTCGATGAAGCCTTCCTCCACCGCGCGGCGCTGCAGCCCGTCGAACACCGGCCGGGCCTTCTCCAGGATCGACCGCTCGAACTCCTCGGCCGTGAGCTTGCCCTGCTTGTATCCCCACTGTCCGCGGAACAGCGCGTTCTCATTGATGAACGGGAAGATGTGCCGCGGCGACAGGTCCCGGATCACCCGCCGGCCCCAGAAAGGCGGAACGGGAACGGGATTGTCGCGCGCGATCCTCGGCGCCTGGGCCGCGTCGTAGCTGCCCGGCTTCACCGCCGTTTCGCGCAGGCGCCGCCGGCGTTGCGCCCGCTGGTGCTGCGCCGCCACGACGCCGTCCAGCCTGTTCGACGCGATCGCATCCATGACGTGCAGCCCGTCGAACGCGTCCTTGCAGTAGAGCACCGCGCCGCGGTAGAGGTTGGCCAGGTCCTCCTCGGCGTAGTCCCGCGTCAGTGCCGCCCCCCCCAGGAGCACCGGCGCGGTGATCCCCTGCGCGTTGAGCTCCTCCAGGTTCTCCTTCATCACCGCCACGCTCTTGACGAGCAATCCCGACATGCCGATGGCGTCGGCCTGCCGCTCGCGCCAGGCCCGGATGATGTCGCCGATCGGCTGCTTGATCCCCAGGTTCACCACGTGGTAGCCGTTGTTGGTCAGGATGATGTCGACCAGGTTCTTGCCGATGTCGTGAACGTCTCCCTTCACCGTCGCCAGCACGATCTTCCCCTTGGTCGAGCCCTCGACCTTCTCCATGAACTGCTCCAGGTGAGCCACGGCCGCCTTCATCGTCTCGGCGCTTTGCAGCACGAACGGAAGCTGCATCTGCCCCGAGCCGAACAGTTCGCCGACCACCTTCATCCCCTCCAGCAGGATGTCGTTGATGATCGCCAGGGGCGCGTATTTCCTCCGCGCCTCGTCCAGGTGGGCCACCAGGTCGCGCCGCTCGCCGTCGATGATGTGCCGCTTGAGAATCTCCTCGATGGAAAGATCGGCCGGCGGAGAACCGGCCGCTTGCGCCCCCGTCTCGCCCCCGTCGGGAAACAGCGACACGTACCGCGTCAGCGGGTCGAATCCCTTGTCGCGCCGATCGTAAATCAGGTCCAGGGCCGCCTCCCACTGCTCCGCGGGGATGCGGTTCCTCGGCAGGATCTTCGAGGCGTGAACGATCGCCGCGGTCAGGCCGGCTGCGCAGAGCTCGTGCAGGAACGCGCTGTTGAGCACCACCCGCGCGTTGGGTTTCAATCCGAAGCTCACGTTCGACAGGCCCACCACCGTGTGGCACTCGGGCAGCTCGCGGCTGATCCGCCGCACGCCCTCGATCGTCTCCAGCGCGTTGCGGCGATCCTCCTCCAGGCCCGTGCTGATCGGCAGCACCAGCGGGTCGAAAAGAATGTCCTGGTCGCGCAGGCCGTATTTCTGCACCGCGATGTCCCGGATGCGACGCGCGATCGCCAGCTTGCGGTCGGCCGTGCGCGCCATCGCCTGCTGCTTGTCCTCGTCGATCGTGCCGGCCACCACCGCCGCGCCGTACTTGCGCGCCAGGCGGCAGATCTCGGCCACCCTGTGCTCGCCCTCTTCCAGGTTCATCGAGTTCAGCACGCACCGCCCGCCCACCAGCCGCAGTCCCGCCTCCATCACCTTCGGGTCCGTGCTGTCCAGCATCAGCGGCGCCGGCAGGGCGTTGACGAACCGCCGCACCACCTCGTGCATGTCGCGCACGCCGTCCCGCCCCACAAAATCGACGCACACGTCCAGCATGTGCGACCCGTCGCGCAGCTCATCGCGGGCCATGGAAACCAGCGCGTCCCAGTTCTCCTCCTGCAGCAGCCGCTTGAACTGCCGCGAGCCGTTGGTGTTCGTCCGCTCCGCTATGATCAGGTAGCTGGTCTCCTGCCGGATATCCGTCGCGCTGATCAGGCTCGACACCTGCGGCCTGACGACAGGCTCCCGCTTCGCAAAGGGCCGACCGCCCGCCATCCTCACCAGTTCCCGGATATGCGCCGGCGTCGTGCCGCAGCACCCCCCGACAATGTTCACGCCGAATTCCTCCACGAACCGCCGCATTCCCCTGGCGAAATCCTCCGGCGACAGCGGGAAATGCGCCTTGCCGTCCACCATCAGCGGCATCCCCGCGTTGGGCAGCACGCTGATCAGCCGCGGCCAGTGCCTGGAAAAGTACTGCACGTGCTCGGTCAGCTCCGTCGGACCCGTGGCGCAGTTCAGCCCCAGCACGTCCACCTGCTCATACGGCAGAATCGCCGCCACCACCGCGGACGCGTCCGATCCCAGGAGCATCGACTGGCCGGCGTTGTTGTCCATCGACACCTGGACCATCAGCGGCAGCCGCACCCCGGCGTGCTGCATCGCGTGCGTCGCCGCGTTGATCGCGCACTTGACCTGCAGCAGGTCCTGCGCCGTCTCGATCAGCAGCGCGTCCACCCCTCCCGCGATCAGGCCGCGGAACTGCTCGGTGTAACTCTCCTCCATCGCGTCCCAGGTCGTCTGCCCCAGCGTCAGCAGCTTGGTTCCCGGCCCGGCCGCGCCAACCACGTACCTGGGCCGGTCCGGCGTCTCGAACCGCGCGCAGGCCTCGCGCGCAATCATGGCCGCCCGCTTGTTCAGCTCATACGTGTGATCCGCCAGGCCGAACTCCGCCAGCACGATCCTGTTGGCCCCGAACGTGTTGGTCTCCACCGCGTCCGATCCCGCTTCCAGGTAGCTCTCGTGGATTTCGCGGATCACGTCCGGTCGGGTCTGCACGAGGATTTCCGAGCAGTTCTCATGCCCCAGCCAGTCCTTCTGCAGGTCCAGCGGGTACGTGTGGATGCTCGTGCCCATTGCACCATCGAGAATCAACACGCGCTGGCGAACGATATCAAGAAACGACGGACGCACGATAGACGTATCCTTCGGTCAGGGACTGCCGTGGCGGAGCGGACAACTCAATCCGCCGCAACCGGTTGCATACATCGTAGCACGGACGCCTCGCCCTTGCCCGCAATGACGCCTGGCCGCAAGTTCGCAGGGGGTGCATACCACTTTCCACGGTCGGCGGTCCGGGATCTCGGGGGCGGACTGCGCGGTACGGGCTTCCTGGTCCGTGCCGTTGTCCCCGGCAGCGTTCCCCGGAGCAGACGGCTCCTCCCCCTTCCGGCCAAAACTTGAAAACGAAAACACCCCCCGACGACATTCAGATCAAGCCACAGGCAGGCCCCATTCTCCAAGGCACCGGGCAGTCCCAATGTGGATCGAAAAGTCCCTTTCTTTCGAATCGCGCGGTCAGCGGTCGTGCCAGGCCGGGTCTTCCTCCGGGGCCGTGTATTCGGCGGGCATCACCGGCTCGCTGGGAAATCCATAGCTCGTCTTCCCCTGCCCGGCCTTCTCGCGAAGGAAGCGCGCGAAATCGACCAGTTCATTGAGGATCGGTTCGGGAACCTGCTCAAGCTCGTGCAAAAGATTCTGGCGTGCGTTCATCGGACTTCTCATGCTCAACCAACTCGGTACGAAATGCCCCTCCCCCTCCAAAAAAACACATCGAGGAAGGGAATGCAAGAGGAAAGTGAAAGATTTCACATTTTTTGTGAAAAACAGCACATTGTCGCAAACAATACCGCACAAAGACGATATAAATGGTGCGATATCCCCGGTCGTCTCGACCTGTCGGTCCCGCCCGCGACGCGTCTTCTTCGGACCACAGGACTTGCACTGTTGCCGAGGGTCCCCGGATTGACACCGGCCCCGTGCGGATCATTCCACGCGCACGCCACGCTCGCTCGGAGAGTTGATGGTGTCGGTCCGGTCGAAGGCGGCCGCCTCGGGCAGGTCCAGCACCTGCACGCACTCGACATACTTGGGAACCGAACGTCGCCGCAGGTTGAAAATCTGCGCCAGCTCGGCCATCCAGTTGGGAAAGCGGTCGGTGAACTTCAGTTCCAGGATCACGCCCTGCAACTGCGGGCGGTTTCTGGCCTTCTCCAGGTCGGGGGCAACCAGCTTCCCCGTCCAGAGGGTCGCGGCCAGACTCCTGTCAAGGGTCAGCCGCACGCTATTGTTCGTGGGGGTGACCCAGGCCTCGCGAAGATATGAAACAATGACCTTTGGCTGGCCGTCGATCCGCCGCCTCAGGTCGCAGAATTGCTGCAGCGAGTCATACGCACGCAGATCGTCGGGATTCAGCAGATCGTCGGGCCGTGGATCGTGTCCGTCGATCAGGCGCAGGGCCGCATCCCGGCGCACGGCGGCCCGCTGTTTCAGGATCGCATCGGTGACGCGACGCTTGATTTCAAAGAAAACCGGGTTCGAGTCATATTCGTCGTAATAGCGCACACGCAGCTTGAAGCGGTTCTTCTGCCCTTCGCACGTCGAGCGGCACAGGTGCAGGTCCGGGCTGTCCAGGTAAACGCTGTGGATCGGATAAGCATAATCGTACCGGGGATCGGCAAACTCGTCCCGGACCAGGTAACTGCGCGCAAAGTCGCGTATGGCCGTCGCCTGGGCCTCGGAGACCAGGAACTTGAACTCGAAGCGATTCTTCTGCAGTGGCCGAAACACGCCTGGTCTCCTCCGTCAGTGCGCAGAACACCCCTCATGGATATATAGGTCAAACCGGCGATCGGCAATTAGAAAAATGTCCCCGGGCGTATAACGGGGGGGGCGTAACACTGTCCGCAACCTCGCCGCGCGGTCCTCCACCCAACACTGGAACTGTCACGGACCCCGAACTCCGCCCTCTTGGTCTGGCACGACACTCCCCCTATGATTGTCACCGCCATGAGCATGCTCGAATACATCCCGCCCTTCGCCATCCTGATCCTGCTGGTGTTCGGCATTTCGCTGACCACGGTCGCCTACCTGATCCTCATGGAACGCAAGGTGGCCGCCTATGTCCAGGATCGGCTGGGACCCAATCGCGTCGGGCCCTGGGGACTGTTTCAGTCCTTCGCCGACGGCATCAAGATGTTTGTCAAGGAGGACTACCGGCCCAAGGGCACCGACAAGGTCCTGTTCAGTATCGCCCCCGCTGTGATGATGGCGGTGGTGCTCACGGCCTACGCGGTCATCCCCTGGGGCGGGACAATGCTCAGCGGGAGCAGGACCATCAACCTGCCGGCCGGGCAGGATGTTCAGGCGGCCGTTGATCAGGCCATGCCGATGTTTCGTACGCAGGTCGGCCAGCCGGTCGTCCAGGGCAGCCAGGTAACCTTTCACTATGGCTGGCCTGTGCAGATCGCCCCGCTGAACATCGGCGTGCTGTTCCTGATCGCTGTCTTGTCCCTGGCCGTATATGGCGTGGTCATTGGCGGGTGGGCTTCCAACAACAAGTACTCGTTCCTCGGCGGCTTGCGGGCGACCGCCCAGATGATCAGCTATGAGATCCCCTTGGCGCTGTCGCTGTTGACGGTCGTCATCCTGACGGGCACGCTGGACCTGGCGCAGATCGTCGATCGGCAGGCCCATTACTGGCTTGGGTTCATTCCCGCCTGGAACGTCTTTGCCCACCCGTTGGCCTTCGTCATGTTCCTCATTTGTCTTCATGCCGAGGCCAACCGGGCGCCGTTCGACCTGGCCGAAGCCGAACAGGAACTGGTGGGCGGGTATCACACGGAATACACGTCGATGCGGCTGGGGCTCCTTCTCCTGGCCGAGTATGCCAGCATGATCGCCACCAGCGCGGTCTGCGTGGCGTTGTTCTTCGGCGGTTGGCATTTTCCGGGTTTGAACGGCCCGGACCCGGCCAATCCGTCCGTCACCGACAGCCTGCTGGTGGTGATCCTCAGGTCGGGTGTCTACTTCCTGAAGATCCTGGGACTGATTTTCGTGTTCATGTGGGTCCGCTGGAGCCTGCCGCGCTTCCGGTTTGACCAGCTCATGATGCTGGCCTGGCGGGCGATGATCCCGCTGTCGCTGGCGATGCTGCTGGCGACCGGGCTGGTCGTCTTCTTCATGGGGCCGCGCGACCCGGCGTTTGTCTCCATGCGACGCCTGGGCGGAAGCATGGCCCTGGTCTTGCTGGCCGTCAACGTCGTGCTGATCGCGGGTGCGATGCTGATCAGCCGGCTGCTGCCCGCGCCGCCGCCAACCAACCGGCGGATTCGTGTGGAAGGCAGCCGATTCACCAGAACGCCGCTGCCGGCAAGCGCATGAACAAAGGATGCCGGGCGATTACGCCCGCCCAACAATTGTGGGACAAGTCCCACCCCATATATGAAAGACTCCGACGTCATCGTCTTAAGCGAGCCAAACCTGTCCCTGGCCGACCAGTTCTACCTGCCGCAGGTGCTCAACGGCCTGGGAACGACCATGCGCCACTTCTTCCAGACGCTGGTCGGCAGGCACAGGGTCATCTCCTATCCGGAGCAGCGCCGGGAGGACATACCCGTCGAGGAGGGCGGCTTTGAGGTCCGTACCTATCGCGGCGTGCATCGCCTGAACAAGGATGAGGAAGGCCGCGTCAAGTGTGTGGCCTGCTTCATGTGTTCGACCGCCTGCCCGGCCCGCTGCATTCACATCGAGGCCGGCGAGGCCCCTTGGCCCGATCGGGAAAAGTACCCGGTCAAGTTCGACATCGACGAGTTGCGCTGCATCTACTGCGGTATGTGCGAGGAGGCCTGCCCCGTGGATGCTATCGAGCTGACCCATGAATACGACCTGGTGGGGCTGACGCGCCAGGAGATGATCTTCGACAAGGCCAAGCTGCTGAAGATATTTGATGAAACGGTGGAGAAGGAGCCCATGTAGGCGTCCGGGAAATGTCTCACCTTGCCAAACCAATGCGCCCCTCTTAGACTTCGCCTCGTTTGCCTGAGTCCTGATTCATGAGCGTGTGTGCCACGACAATCGCTTTGCCTTTGGCGGCCGGTGTGGTTCCGCCGCTGGTGGTGCTGGTTTTATGCGCCCTCGCGGGGATCGGCACGGCCCTGTGGCTGCCGGGCCCGCGGGAGCGGTCGCTGCGGCGAATCGGCGGGGTGATCGTCTGCGTGGCGCTGCTGATCCTCGCGGCGCTGGTGGTGCGACAGGCGGGCGTGGCAACGGCGGGGGATGCCTACTTCTGGGTCTTCTCCGCAATAGCCGTCTTCGCCGCCTTGCGTGTGATCACGCATGACCGGCCGGTCTACTCGGCACTCTATTTCGTGTTGACGGTGGTCGCTTCGGCCGGATTGTTTGTGCTTATGTGGGCCGAGTTTATGGCCGCGGCGCTGATCCTGATCTATGCCGGGGCGATCCTGGTGACCTACGTCTTTGTTATCATGCTGGCCCAGCAGGCTGGAAGCACCGGCCAGACGACGGATGCGATCCAGTCAGTAGCACGGGCATCTTGCCCGTGCCCAGATGGAATCACCGGCCAGACGACGGATGCGATCCAGCCCGACTACGACCGCAACAGCCGTTCTCCCGCCACCGCCTGTGCCGTGGGGTTCGGGCTGATGGCCATCCTGCTGTTCGTGATCTTTGATCGCATGGGGCCACTGCTGTCGGCCAAGGGTGGAAAGACCGGTGCCACAGTGTCGGAATTGGCAACTTATCTTTTTTCTGAACAAACGGTTACGTTTGAGTTGGCGGGCGTCGTGTTGACGCTCGCCGTGGTGGGGTCGATCGTGATTGCGCGCCGGCGGCTGCCGCCGGCGGCAGTCTTGCCGGAGCGGGCATCGGCCGGAACAACCCCGCAGGGTCCGGATGACAACCCGCATTCGATTCCGGTTTACGGGACGGAGAATCCCACGGCCAAGGCTTATCCGGAAAGGTGATTCACGGGCACACCGCCCGTGCCGCATATGACTGAGATGGTCCTGCAACGATTCCTGGCGGTTGGCTCGATCATTTTTGCGATCGGGCTGCTGGGGTTCCTGACCCGGCGAAACCTGATCGTGCTGTTTCTCTGCACAGAACTGATGTTCCAGGGCGCGGCCATCAACTTCATCGCCTTTGGACGGTTCCATGAAAACCTTCACGGGCAGGCGTTCGTGATTTTCCTGCTGGTGATCGCGGCGGCCGAGGCGTCGCTGGCGCTGGGTCTGGTTGTGCTCCTGTTCCGAAGGCGCAATACGCTGGATGCGGATGCCTGGAAAGAGTTGAAAGGATAGATGGAACACCTGTTCGCGGTCCAATACGCATGGCTGATCCCGCTCCTGCCGCTGATCGGCGCGGCCGTGGCGGGGTTCTTCGGCGCGCGATGGCTCAAGGGGCTGTCGCACTGGCCAATCTGGCTGACGGTCGGCGCCAGCGCCGTGATCAGCGTGATGCTGCTGGTGGGGATGATCGGGCACATGCCCCACGAGGCTTCCCAGCCGGTCGTGATCGACGGGCAGGTCAAGTCGATCCAGCCGCGCGACGGCGAGCAGTTCCTTCGCGAAGCGTTCGCCGTGTCGGTCACGCGGACGATCTACACGTGGATTTCCGCCGGTTCATTTCGGGCGGACGTGTCGTTCTTCCTGGACCCGCTGACGGCGGTGATGCTCTGCGTGGTGACGGGGATCGGTTTCTTCATCACCGTGTTTGCCAGGGGGTACATGGCCGGAGAAACCGGCTACTTCCGGTTCTTCGCGTACCTGGGCCTGTTCATCTTCGCGATGACGATGCTGGTGATGGGGGACAACCTGGTGCTGCTCTACCTGGGCTGGGAAGGGGTGGGCCTCTGTTCCTACCTGCTGATCGGCTACTACTACGACAAGCCCGCCGCGCGCGAGGCGGCCAAGAAGGCTTTCCTCGTCAACCGGATCGGCGACTTCGGTTTCGGGCTGGGGATCATGCTGCTGTTCACGGCCTTCGGGACCGTCAGCTACTTTGGGCAGCCGGGGCCGACTCCCGACGGCGTGCTGGAACTGGCGATGATTCCCCGGACGGACTTTCAGCGGCTGGCCGTGCAATGGGCGCCGTTTCTCCTGATGCTGGGCGCGTTCGGCAAGTCGGCCCAGTTTCCGCTCTATGTCTGGCTTCCCGATGCGATGGAAGGTCCGACGCCCGTCAGCGCCCTGATTCACGCGGCGACGATGGTCACGGCCGGCGTGTACATGATCGTGCGCTGCGGAACGCTGTTTGTCGGCAACGCGGCCGCCATGGCGCTGGTGGCCGCCGTCGGCATCTTCACGGCGTTGTTTGCCGCCACGATCGCCCTGCGGCAGTATGACCTGAAGAAGGTCTTCGCCTACTCGACAATCAGCCAGTTGGGGTTCATGTTCGTTGGCGCGGGCCTGCTGGCCCCGGTGTCGGCGATCTTTCACCTGGTCACGCACGCCTTCTTCAAGGCGCTGTTGTTCCTCTCGTCGGGCGTGGTGATGCACGCGATGATGGGCCACCTGGACATGCGGCGGATGAGCGGGCTGAGGCGCATTCTGCCGAAGACGAACATCCTGATGCTGATCGGATGCATGGCGCTTTCGGGGGTTCCATTCCTGGCCGGTTTCTTCTCCAAGGACGAAATCGTCATCTACGCCTGGTATTACAGCAAGCCGGCGGGGGCGCTGCTCCTGCTGACGGCGTTCCTGACGGCATACTACACCTTCCGTCTCTATTTCCGCGTCTTCCAGGGCCCGCTGGTGCAGCCGGCAGGCCCGGCCGAGGGGCATGGGCACGACAACCACGCCGGCCACTCCGATGATCATCATCCCCAGTCCCACGTCTCCCACGGTTCTCACAACCACGAACCGTGGGTGATGATCGTGCCGCTGGTGGTGCTGGCGCTGGGGGCGGTTTTGGCTGGGTATCTCAACTGGCCCGAAAGACACGCCAGCCTGGGCGGTTTTCTGGGCCAGAGCCCGTCCCTGCTCCTGGCCCGCGATGTGGCCCAGGCGCGCGTGGGTCCCTCGCTGGTGCCGGTGCCGTTCGGGGCCGAGGAATACGCCGACGGCGATGTCAGGGAGCGGATGCATGCCCTCCACACGCGCATGATGGCGATCAGCGCGCTGATCGCCTGCCTGGGCATCTACGTGGCGTACCTGCTGGACCTGAAGTATCGCGACCAGGGCGAGGCGCTGGCCCGACGCTATCCCCGCGTCGCGAGGCTGCTCGAAGCCCGCTACTGGGTCGATGAGATCTACCAGGCCGGAATTGTCGAGCCGCTGCGCAGGCTCGGGGCCGTCTTCTTCGCGATCGACCGGTACGTGGTGGACGGACTGGTAACGGGGTTCGGGCTGTTCCCGATGGGAATCGGGACCGTGCTGAAGGTTTTCACCCAGCGCGGGTCGTTGCAGGGTTACGCCCTGCTGATGCTGCTGGGCGTGGTGGTGATTGTGTTCCTGGTGCTCCGATGAATTCGGCCCGGGGATGGATACGGACAAACACGGATTGAAGTGCTGATGAACGTCCTGTTGGCCCTGCTTCTGATTGTCCCGGTGATCGGGGCTGTTGTCTGCGCGCTGAGCGGCGACCGCGCCGCGCGCGTCGCGGCGCTGCTGTTCAGTCTGGCGGAACTGGCGCTGACGGTCGTGCTCATGATCGGCTGGTACGGCGGCCCGGTGCCGGCGCTGACCCTCGGTCGGCTCGACGCCATCGGCTTCGGGTTTGAACTGGGCCTGGATACGATCAGCCTCTGGCTGGTGGCGCTGACGGCCTTCCTCCAGCCCCTGGCGATCGCCGCCAGCTTCGACAGCATTCGCGAGCGAGCCCGGGAGTATTACGCCTGGATGCTCCTGCTGCTGATGGCGATGGTGGGGGTGTTCATCGCCCGCGATGCCCTGCTGTTCTACGTGTTTTTCGAACTGACGCTGGTGCCGATGTTCTTCATCATCGGCATCTGGGGCGGGCCGCAGCGACGACAGGCCGCCGCGCGGTTCTTCCTGTTCACCTTTACCGGCAGCGTCTTCACCCTGGCGGCCCTGGTTTATGTCGGGGCGCTGGCCGGCACGTTTGACATCGCCTCGCTGGTCGCCTTCGCCCAGACGAAGCTCAGCTCCACGGCGCGATTCTGGGTGGTACTGGGCCTGATGGCCGGTTTCGCGGTGAAAGTGCCGCTTTTCCCGGTCCACACGTGGCTGCCGCTGGCGCACACCGAGGCGCCGACGGCCGGCAGCGTGATCCTGGCGGGCGTGCTGCTGAAGCTGGGAACCTACGGCATCCTGAGACTGGCGATTCCGATCGGCTTCGCGGGCGTGCCGTTCCCGCGGCTGATGGTCTTTGTGGCCGTCCTCTGCCTGGTCGGCATCATCTACGGCGCCCTGGTCGCGTGGGTGCAGCAGGACATCAAGAAGCTGGTGGCCTATTCGTCGGTGTCGCATCTGGGCTTCTGCGTCCTGGGGCTGGTGGCGCTGAATCACGAAGGCGCTGAAGGCTCGATCCTCTACATGATCAACCACGGGCTGTCGACCGGGGCGCTGTTCCTGGTGATCGGCATGATCTACGATCGCTACCACACCCGCGACATCAACGAGCTGTCGGGCCTGGCCCGGAAGATGCCGGTGATGTCCTTCTTCTTCGTCCTGTTCGTCCTCAGCAGCATCGGGCTGCCGGGACTCAACGGTTTTGTCAGCGAGTTTCTCACGGTGCTGGGCGCCTTCAAGAGCCCGCACCTGGGCATCGGCTTCGGAGCGGTGGCCGCCCTGGGCATCATCCTCGGCGCAGTCTACATGCTGCACATGACCGCAAGGGTGATCTGGGGACCGCTCAAGATTCCCGGCCACGGGGAACACGAAACGGGACATGGCCACACCGGTGAAACGGCCCGGGAGCATGGAACCCTGCCGCGCGATCTGAACGGGCGGGAAATCTCGATCCTCGTGCCCATCGCGCTGGCCGTGGTGATCCTGGGGGTGGTTCCCGGCAAGTTGCTGCGGACGTGGGATGGGCCGGTCGGGAAACTCATCGGATCGGCGCCGGCGCCGATTGTCGAGGTCGCCCAGAGCGGAGTGGAGGTCGAATGAACCAGCTTCTGACCATCCTCTCGCCCGAACTGATCCTGCTGGCGGCCGCCAGTGTGCTGTTCTTCATCGGCTGCACCGGGAGCCTGGCGGCACGGCGGTCGGCCCCCGTGCTGGCGCTGGTCGCGATCTTCCTGGCCGGGTCGGCCCAGGTCTTCTGCGTCCCGTCGCAGACGACGGTGGAGCAGTACAGCCTGAGCCTGCGTGCCGACGCCCTCTCGGGTTACATTCGCCTGCTGGCGCTGGCCGTGGCGGTCATACTTCTCCTGCTGGCCTGGCCCACGCGGCCCGACGGCTCGGGCAACACGGCTCTGCGCGTGGGAGAGGACATCGGCGAGTTCCTGGCGATGTTCCTGCTGTCGGTCGCGGGACTGCTGCTGGTGGCCTCCGCCAACAACCTGATCGTCCTGTTTCTCGCCCTGGAACTGGTGAGCATCCCCACCTACGTCATGGTGTCGATCTCCCGGCCGCTGGCGGCGGCGCAGGAGGCGGGCGTCAAGTATTTCTTCCTGGGGGCGATGAGCGTGGCACTGATGCTCATGGGCTTCGCCTTCGTATACGGCACAACCGGCCAGATCGAATTCGGCGCGATCGGCGCAACGCTTCAGGCCGGATTGCGCAACTCGGGGCCGGCCCAACAACTTCCGGCCGCCGCCATGCTGGGTGTGCTGCTCATCCTGCTGGGGCTGGCTTACAAGATGGCCGCATTCCCGCTTCATTTCTATGCCGGTGACGTGTATGAGGGGGCGGCCACGCCGGTAACGGCGTTCCTGGCGTTCGTACCGAAGGCGGCGGGATTCGTCGCCCTGGTTCGCCTGCTGACCATGGTGGGGGGAACCGATTTTGTGCTGGGTGCAAGGCTTGCGACGCTGCTCTGGTGGATGGCCGCCCTGACCATGACGGTCGGCAACGTGCTGGCCCTGATGCAGAACAACGTCAAACGCATGCTCGCCTACAGTTCGATTGCCCACAGCGGCTACATGCTCGTCGGCATCGCGGCCCTGCCGCTGATGAAGGAGCAGGCACTGCAGGGCGTTCTGTTCTACCTGGCGGCCTACGGCATCATGAACAGCGGGGCGTTTGGCGTGCTGATGCTCTTGAACAGCCGCGAGCGCGAGGACGATGCGGCCGAAATGATCGAGGACATCGCGGGCCAGGGCCGCAATCACCCGGCCCTGGGACTGGCCATGGCCGTCTCGTGCTTCTCGCTGATCGGCATCCCGCTGACGGTCGGTTTCTGGGGCAAGGCGTTTCTGATCCTCCCGGCGCTGAAATCAGGCGACAGCCGGCTGCTGGCACTGGCGATTGTTACCGTCATTAACGCGGCGGTATCGGCGGCCTACTACCTCCGAATCGTAACCGTGATGTTCCTTCGGCCCGTGGCAAACGGCCAGGGCGAGGTTCGATCCGCGGCCGGCAGGCCTGCGGCGATTGTCGCGTCGGTCATCTTGTCCGTGCTTGGCACACTGGTGCTGGGCACCATGCCTCAGGCGGCGGGGCATCTGTTGAAGCAGGCCAACAGCGGGGCGGCTCAGCCCCGGGCAGCGGTTTCGGCCAGCGCCGATGCCGGTCCATCCCTTTAGCGCTCCCCGGGAAAGATCCGCCAGCCGGGCCATGGTCCGATAACCGGTTGGGCGGAAAATACTGCACAAGTTGCTTAATCAAAACCGAATACGGGCTAAGCGACACGAAGTGAAGCGAATTGTGCAACACTGCTCGTGTCGGGGTTGGGGCCTGCACCGGGTGCCGCGTCGCGTCGGCGCGGCCAGAAAGAATGGCGGCTCTGTTTCCAGGAGCATCTGAAAGGAGAATGCTGAAATGTCACGTCGTCGACTCGCGTACCTCTCGTCAGCCCTGATGGGGATCAGTTTCGGTGCCGCCGTCGCGCAGGCCGATGCGAACTGTCAGTAATCACTTAAACCCCGCCAGGAATCATCACTTCAAATGCCGCCATTTTGGAGCGGGTTGGCTTCGGTCCGTAGGCTCTTGGGCATTTCGCCGCCGGGAGCTTGCGGATGGCCAATCGAC
>Ga0209381_1001528_pt1 | contig 36506 bp, 24 predicted proteins | sample DewCreD2012metaG_FD_184111 | JGI IMG/M metagenome (GOLD analysis project Ga0209381, IMG submission 184111) | Hot spring sediment bacterial and archeal communities from British Columbia, Canada, to study Microbial Dark Matter (Phase II) - Dewar... ... | reverse complement strand
TTCCTTGATCAGCGTGGTGATCTCATCCACCAGTTCCTGGGTGCGTTGCTGGGTGTTCTGGTTGCTTCCACCGCTGCCGTAGCTGCTGCCGCCGCCGTAGGACCCGCCGCCGCCGAAGATACCGCCACCCCCGCCGCCGTAGGAACCTCCGCCGCCGCCGAAACGTCCGCCGCCGCCGCCACCGCGCCGCCCGCCGCCCCCGCCGCCGCCCCCGCCGTAGCCGCCGCCGCCATAACCGCCGCCGCCCAGCATGAAGTCAGGGGGCTCGGTGAAGTCCGGGGCGATGATCAGCAGGTCGCGGATGTCGTAGACGTTGATGACGGTGTTCTTGTTCAGATCCTCGGCCGTGGAGATCGTGATGACGCCCTCGTCGGTAGTGTAACCGAGCTTGATCGCGCCCCCGCCGACATCCGAGAGGATCGTGTTCAGCGCCTTGGAGAACTTCACGTCGCGCAGGCGTGCCGTCACGGGGGCGCTGCGCTCGACGCCGGCCTGCTCGATGGTGCGCCAGTTCACGAAGATATTCGCGCCGGTCACGTCCCGCAGGAACTCGATCACGTCGCTGAGCGGGACCTGGTCAAACTTGATCTCGGTGAGCTTGCGGTCCAGCAGCGCCTGCATCTGCGCCTCCTGGGCACCGCCGCCCCGCTCCTGCTGAACCTCCCGATCACGCATGTCCGAAATATCCGGCCAGTTGGACGGATAGTTCATCAGGTCCATGTACGGGATCAGCTTCTCCTGGGCGCTGTTGAGCTGCTTCTGCACTTCCACCCGCAGCCGCTCGCGATGCATCCGCTGTTCGGCGATGACCGCCTGATCCTGCACCAGCTGACGCACCCCGATGGCGTAATCGTTGGTCGGATCGATCGCCAGGATCTGGTTGATCACGCCCAGCGCCGCCGGATAGTTGCCGTCGTAAATGAGCTGCCGGGCGGTCCGGCCCAGTGAGGCAACCGTGCGCCGGCGCTCCTCGTTTTCGATCTGCTCGCGACGCTGCGCATCCCTGGCAACCTGATCGGCCACCGCCCGCCCCTGCTCGGCCGAGGCCAGTTCCTGCGCCCGCACCAGGGCCATGCGCGTATCGGCGATCGTCGTGGTGAACGCGTTGAGCTCCTCCCGGCTGAACAGTTCCGGCGCCGAGTTGGCCGCTACCTGCGCTGAAAGCACCGCCTCGTTGGCCTGCTCGAACCGCTTTTCCGAGATCCCCTGCCGCGCGTCGGCAATCGCCCGGTCAAAACTATACCGGATGATCTGCTTGCGAAGCTCGATCTGGCGAATCTGGCTCTCAATCAGGGGCCGATCATTGCCGCCGGTGGTGACCAGCTGCGTCTGGGCCTTGCCATCCACCGCGGCCTTGTTCGCCGGGTCGAGTTCCACGGCCTGCGAGTACAGGTAATACGCGTCGGCCAGGCGATTCTCGCGCTGCGCCTCGACCGCCTTCTGCACCAGTTGCTGCGCCTCGTAGGCGCGCTGCTGACGACGAAGTTCTTCAACGCGGGCGGCCGTCTGAAGATCCTGGGCCGCGGGATTCACGGCAACCGGCTGCGCGGCCGCGGGCTGGATCGGTTCGGCGGGCTGAACGGGCGCTGACACCGTCTCCGCGGGCCGGGCCGCGGCCGCCGCCGCTTCCGCCGGGGCGGCCTTGGCTTCCTTGGCCGCTATCATCGACAGATACTTGGACGGCGAATCCTGGAACAGGCCCGGCTTGTAGCCCGCATCGCGGGCGGCCTCAAAGTGCTTGCGGGCGGCCGCGTAGTCGCCGCCGCGATATGCCGCCCTGCCCGCCTCGTACTCTTCCTTGCCGATGTTCCTCGCAGGCTGCTCCGCGGGAGCGGCGGCAACTTCGGCCGGCGCCGCCTGCGCGGCAGGCTGGGCGGCCGCCGCCTGCGTCGCCTCGGCAGCCGGCTGCGCCGCCGCCACGGCAGGCGGGGCAGCCTGAGCCTGCTTCTTTTCGATGTCTTTCAGGTAATCGGCCGGCTTGCGGTCGAACAATCCGCCCCTGTATCCCGCGTCGCTCAATTCCGTGAACTTGGCCTTGGCCGCATCATAGTTCCCCGCCTTGTAGTCCGCGACCGCTTCCCTGTACTTGCCCCTCAGGTCCGGCCCCTGGGCGGCGGCCTTGGCCACCGCCATCTGGCTCTGGGCCTTGCTTCGCGTCTGGTCGTCGGCGTACTTGCTGTCGGCCGCGGCGCGATAATGCCTGATCGCCTGATCGTAGTTCTTCTCGGCCAGCGCCGCCTCGCCCAGTTCGAACTGGGCACGGGCGTCCTTGCGCTGCGCCAGCGCCGCCTCGGTCTTTCTCATCGCGTCGGTGAGCTTGCGGCGATCCGCCTCGGGAAGCCCGTCAGGCCTTACCTGCTGGAGGGTCGCCTGGGCTTCCTCGAACTGCCCCTTGGCATACTGGTCCAGGCCGATGGCCAGGAGTTCCGGATCAGAAGGCTTGGCCGTCTCCGCCAGCAGCACCAGCGCCTGCTCGATTTCAGACATGGCGCGAACCGGCGCGGTCAGGGTCACCACCGGAGCGGCGGCTGCCACCGCCAACGCAATGGCGGCGGATCCTTTGCGGATGCGCCGCCACGATCGGGGGTTGACCGGATTGACCATCTGGGAAGCGTTGCGGTCGAAGCTGTTGAAGAACACGGCGTTCCTCCATTCACTGGGCCGGCCGCGCGCCACCGCGGCCCGGCTCAAATTCCGCGACGATCCACGTCGAACATCCTGACGATCCCGGCTGTACACCGCTTGGGCCGGGCAATCGCGAACGTGTGAATCGCTGGGGCATGCGCGGGAGAACCGTTCTGGAGCAAGTCTTCGGTGTCCAATTCAAACGTCGAGGTTGCCGACGTTCACGAGCCACACAACCACGCCGGGCAACAGCAGATGAGTCCTGATCCGAGTCCCTTCGGAGCCTTTGCTTTTTGCCCGAGCGGGGCAAAGTCTAAACGAACGGGCGAACTGATGCAAATGCGCCGGCGCACCCGCCGTGACCAAACCCGTCCGGCCTTCCCGATTCCTACCCGAATCGCGCCGAAACTCCGGCGCACACTTGGTTAAACGACCGGACGGGACAGAAAGCTACTCTCGCGCCCAGCAGATATCAATACTGCCCGCCAAAAAAAGCGGACCGATCGCGGCCGGGCCTGATTGAGACCCGTCTTTTCCCCTCGGCGCAGAGCGGCGGACTCGTCGGCGAATAGAGTGATGAAGGGTGGATTTTACCTCGCACGCGCGGACTGCGCAGGGCACGGGCGAGACGCTTGTGCTGCGGAGACGATTCGCCCGCGCACGAGCAGGCCGGGTCCTGCATGGAACTCAAACCTCCCCTTTACCCCCGTCTGCCGTCGGCTCGACAGCCGGCGGCAGACGCATTTGACACGGATGACCTGCCGCGCCGTCCGACTTGCCGCCGATGGATTGGCTTCACCGCCTGCCCGGCCTGGCACCCAGAACCACCGCCACGTCCATGTAAGCCTCCCCGCGACGAAGCCTCAATCCGATCCGTTCGCCCGGCCGCCGTCCCGACAACGCCGCGACCAGCGCGTAGCGATCCCTGACCTCGGCTTCGTCGATCCCGACAACCACATCGCCGACCTTGACCCCGGCCGCGTCGGCCGGCCCACCCGCGATCACCTGCTGCACGCTCAATCCATCGTTCCCTTCGCCGAAGCGTATGCCGAGAAATGCGCCATCCGGCCCCGTGCTATCGGCCGGCGGTGTGCGGCCCATCATCCACATGCGCCAATCGCGCTCGATCTCCGGCAGCTTCTTGCCCGTCACCTTCTCAAGGGCGGCCTTTCCGCTCTTGTCCTGGTCGTAAGTCGCCTTGTAGGTATCGTAGAAACCCCTCAGCCGCCCGGTTTCATACAGGTACAGCAACAGGCTTGCGGACTGCCCGTAGGTCAGGTTCACCACCGCGTTGACCGTGAAGGCCTTCTGGTCCATCGTCACGAGGCGCGACAGCGGAATCAGCCGTCGGCCGCGGGCAGCCGCCTGGACCGCCTCCAGCCGGAAACTGTCGCCCGGCAGGAGATCCTCTCCCTTGAACTGCGCCGCCTCGAACATCGCCGCAAGGCCCTCGCTGATCCACACCGCGTGCTCCTGGCCCAGCGGCTCGATGTCCGCGGCGTGCAGCGCGTGGGTGAACTCGTGGGTCAGCACCATGCCCAGCCGCTGAACGATCAACACCCGCTTGTCATGGCTGTGATGGTAGAAGCCGCCCACGCCCGGCCGGGAAACGATCTGGCGATAATCGGCCGGCGACGGCAGCACCACCGCAATGTACTGATCGGGCGCATGCTCAAACAGCATCCTGCGCTGGCTTGCGGCCTGGCGCACCAGCCATGAGCGAAGCGACTGGAGCGTCTGCTGGTCCGTGTTGGTCACGAAGACCAGCTTGTTCTGCTCGTCAATCTCGCTCAGATAACCCTCCCCCAGTTCGCTCCTGAGCCATGCAACGATGCGTTGCGCGTGCTGTCGCTGATACTCGTCCTTTTGCGCGACGATCTGCCGATAGCGATCGGCCTGGCGCAGCTCGGCAAGGTCCGGATCCCTCTCGATGTGAACGAAGTCGGTGAACCCCGCGCGCGCCGCCCGTTCCAGGAAATCCAGTGCCTGGGGAATGTTCCCCAGCCGGGCCTTCACGCACGCCATGTTGTAAAGGTGCAGGCTGTTGTTGGGAACCAACGCCAGGACCTGCCCGATGACCTGCTCGGCCTCGACGAACCTGTCCCGCTTGAGCAGGTCGAAATACCGCTGCGTCAGCGCGATCACCCGCTGAGAATCAACCTCGGCGCTGCGCGACGCCGGCATCGTCGCCGGACCGGCCGCATAACCCTGCGGCCCAATCAGGCCGATCAACAGGATAAGGTGAACAACCAATGCGAGGCGAAACGGTTTCACGACCGATAATACGCGCCTTTCGGGCGAAAGTTTGAGTTCCGCTATTAAACCTCCGGCCCCGACCGGGTATGCTTATCCCGACACTCGCGAAAACGTTATTGAGGAGAATCCCATGCGACCCATGACCGTTGCTCTGACAGTCCTGGCCCTGCTGACGACGGCCCTGGCGCCCGGCGCCGCGACGGCCCAGGATGCGGCCGGACCCAAACTCGCCGTCAAGGAGACGCCGCTGGGCAAGCTCTCGGAAACCGCCAGCCAGCGATTGGCCATCAGTCCCGACGGCAAACGCGCCGCCACGCTCGACAAGACCGCCGACGGCAAGATGATCGTCACCCTCGACGGCGTGGCCGGCAAACCGTACGAGTGGATCGTCGGGCCGAGCATCGCGTTTCTCGGCGACAGTTCGGCCATCGCCTACGTGGTCCAGCTTCAGGACAAGATGTTCGTCGTCGTGGGCGACAAGGAGGGCAAGCCCTATCACGAGGTGATCGGATCCACCATCATCATGAGCGCCAAGGGCAATCACCTGGCCTATTACGCCAAGGCCAAGCCCCGCGGCAAGACGATCGTCGTCTATGACACGCAGGAATCGGCCGAGTATGACCAGGCCGGGAACTTTTCGTTCAGCGCCGACGGCCAGCGCTACGCCTACGCCGCGGAACGCGATGACAAGCAGTTTTTCGTCATCGACGGCAAGGAAGGCAAGATCTTCGACCGCGTGGCGGGTCCCTCGTTCTCCTTCTCTCCCGACAGCAAGCGGTTCGCCTACGCCGGCGTCCGCGACAAGAAGGTGATCGTGGTCGTGGATGAAGCGGAAAGCCAGCCCTGCGACGAGATTGGGCGGATTCTTTTCTCCGCCGACAGCCAGCACGTGGCCTATGTCGCCAACCGCGACGGCAAATGGGCGGTGATCCTCGACGGCAAGGAGCAGAAGCAGTACCCGCGAATAGCCGCCGACACGCTTCGCTTCAGCCCCGACGGCAAGCGCCTGGCGTACGTCGCCGTCCGCAAGGATGCCGCCGGCGCCGACCGCATGGTCTGGGTCGTCGATGGCGAAGAGGGCAAGGAATACGACATGCTCGTGCGCGACTCGTTCACCTTCAGCCCCGACTCGCGGCGGATCGCCTTCATGGGCGTCCGCAATCGCGGCATCGTCGTCGTAATCGACGGCATCGAGGGCAAGGAATACGAGGATGTCCGCGCCGCCCAGTTCAGCCCCGACAGCAAGCACTTTGCCTACCTCGCCCGCCGCGAGAAGCAGGTCGTGGCCGTCATCGACGGCGTGGAGGGCAAGCCCTACGAGTCGCTGGGCAACCTCACCTACAGCCCGGACGGCAAGCAACTGGTCTTCGCCGGCATGCGCAACCAGAAGACCTTCCTGGTCGTCAACGGCGTCGAGGGCAGGGAATACGACGGCATCGCCGGCGAGGGCGTGATGTTCAGCTCGGACGGGAAACACATGGCCTATCGCGCCCGCCGCGGAGAAAAGACCCTGATCGTCGTGAACGGCCAGGAGACCGCCGAACATGACGCCCCCCTGCCGGGCAGCCGCCTGTTCTTCAGCAGCGAAACGTCCGTCAGCACCCTTGGACTTAAGAACACCGCCAACGACAAGGAGAAGCAGATCGTGCGGATCGAGGTGAACATCGGCGGATAGGGGCCGGCCAGGCAGCCATGAACGAAGCGGAAGCGAGCCTCCGGAAATGGGAGGCTCGCTTCCTTTATCGGCCCGCTCGACACCTCGGCGGCGCGTCTATTCCACTGTCACGCTCTTGGCCAGGTTCCGCGGCTTGTCCACGTTGCATCCGCGCGCCACCGCCGCGTGGTACGCCAGGAGTTGCAGCGGGACCACGCTCAGGAGCGGCTGCAGCGGCTCGACCACATCCGGGACCTCGATCACGTGGTCGGAATACCGATGGATTTGGCCGTCGCCCTCGGTGGCCACCGCGATGATCTCCCCGCCGCGTGCCCTGACCTCTTCGATATTGCTGATGACCTTGTCGTACTGCAGGCCCTGGGTGGCGATGAACACCACGGGCATCCCCTTGTTGATCAGGGCGATCGGCCCGTGCTTCATCTCGGCCGCGGGCATGCCCTCGGCGTGGATGTAGCTGATTTCCTTGAGCTTCAGGGCCCCTTCCAAGGCGATCGGGTAGTGATACCCGCGACCCAGGAACAGCCAGTTCTCCCGGTCGCAGAACTTCTGCGCCACCTCGCGGACTTTCCGGCTCTGCTCCAGCACCTTCTTCATCTGGTCCGGGATGTTGCAGAGCCCCTCGATCAGTTCCTGGCACTGCGCCTGGCCCATGAAACGCCGCCGTCCGATGTACAGCGCAAGCATCGTCAGCACGGTGCACTGGCAGGTGAACGCCTTGGTGCTGGCCACGCCGATTTCCGGTCCCGCGTGCAGGTAGACGCCCGCATCGGTTTCGCGGGCGATCGTCGAGCCGACCACGTTCACGATGCCCAGCGCCAGGCTGCCCTTTTCCTTGGCCTCGCGCAGCGCCGCCAGCGTGTCGGCCGTCTCGCCCGACTGGCTGATCGCCACGCACACCGTCCCCTCCTCCACGATCGGGTTGCGATATCGGAACTCGCTTGCGTAGGTGCATTCGGTCACCACCTTCGCAAGATCCTCCATCAGGTAATCGCCCACCAGCCCCGAGTGCCAGGCCGTCCCCTGCCCCGTCAGGATGTACCGCCTGGCCCTCACCAGTTCGCGCGTGTACTTGGCGATGCCCCCCAGCACGATCCGCCCTTCCCTGGCATCCGCCCGCCCGCGCAGGCAGTTGCTGATGGCCGTCGGCTGCTCAAAGATCTCCTTGAGCATGTAATGCTCGTACCCGCCCAGTTCGTACTCCTCGAGCTTGTTCTCAAGCTGCGATACCACCGGGCTGATCGCGATGTCGTCGATCGTCGTCGTGCGGAACGAGCCGGGCCTGAGCACGGCCATCTCGTTGTCGTTCAGATAAACCACCTGCGTCGTGTGCTCCACGATCGCGGACGCATCGGACGCCACGACGTACTCGTTCTGACCGATGCCGATGATCAGCGGACTGCCCTTGCGAGCCACGACCAGCGTATCCGGCTCGTCCTTGCACATCACGGCGATTCCGTAAGTCCCCTCGACCTCATGCAGCGCCCCCTGAACCGCCTTGGCCAGCAGCGACGTCCCCGGCGGGACGTGGTTGCGCGCCTTCATGTCGGCGTACAGGTCGCCGATGAGCATCGCCAGCGCCTCGGTATCGGTCTGGCTGGCGAACTTGTGCCCCTTGTCCGTCAGGAACTTCTTCAGCGCCGCGTAGTTCTCGATGATGCCGTTGTGAACCAGGGCAATGGTGCCCGAATCGTCCGTGTGGGGATGGGCGTTGGTCTCGGTCGGGGCGCCGTGCGTCGCCCAGCGCGTATGGGCCATCCCCAGGCACGCATCCGGCAACTGCGTTCGCCTGACCGTCTCTTCCAGGACACTGATCCGCCCCACCGCCCGCCGGATGTGAAGCCGGCCATCCCCGTCCAGCACCGCCACCCCGGCCGAGTCGTATCCCCGATACTCCAATCGCTTCAGACCCTCGATCAGCAGCGGCTGGGCGATCTTGCGACCAACGTAAGCAACGATCCCGCACATTGTATCAGACTCCCTTGCAGTTGGTTTCTCTAACTGAATCGGCCATCGAGACGGACCGGTGAACAACTTATTAAACTGAGCGGCCGATAATCCGGCGAGTCCTCGCAAAGTCTACGCCGGATCTCTCCGCTGGCCAACGACAATCCCTGGCCGAGCTGCAAATCCGGGACTGTCCAGGCCCGGGGGCCTGACCGGAGAGATTGTCTTCTACCCCGCTCGGGGCGATTGCGGTATAAGAATCGCGTTAATAGCCGGATAGGGACCGCGGCATCGGGTCGCCCTTTGCCGATTCGAAGCCCCTTCCGGGCTGACCAACGCCCCGTAACCGGGGCCGTGACGGATAAACCTATCATGCTGTACTTCGAACGCGGCTCGACCGCCGAACAATTGACCAGCAGTGACCTTCGCGGGGGCCTCTTCGCCGCGCTGGACAAGCTGGGTCCTCGCAAGCGGGTGCTGGTTATTCCGCCGGATTTCACGCGGTATCACTCCCACGCAGGCCTTCTCACGACCTTCGCCTACGAATACTTCCGCGAGCGGCTGACCGACGTGCTGCCCGCCCTGGGCACCCATTCGGCCATGACCCCGCGGCAGATCGCCGAGATGTTCGCCGGCGTTCCGGCGGACCTGTTCCGCGTTCACAACTGGCGGACCGGGATTACAACCGTTGGCGAGGTTCCGGGAGAATTCGTGAAGCGGGTGTCCGGCGGCGCGGTCGATTTCCCCTGGCCGGCCCAGGTGGCCAACCTCATCTGGACCGGCGGACACGACCTTATCCTGTCGGTGGGCCAGGTCGTCCCGCACGAAGTGATCGGGATGGCCAACTACAACAAGAACATCTTCGTCGGATGCGGCGGCGCCGAGGGAATCAACAAGAGCCACTTCGTCGGCGCGGCGTACGGCATGGAGCGGATGATGGGCCGTGCCGACACCCCCGTGCGTCGCATCCTCAATTACGCCTCGGAGCACTTCACCGGTCATCTGCCTATTGTCTATGTCCACACCGTGGTCGGCCGCGGAGCCGACGGCAGGCTGCATGTGCGCGGGCTGTTCATCAGCGATGATGCGTCCGGCTTTGACAAGGCGGCCAGTCTGTCACTCCAGGTCAACTTCGAGATGCTCCAGGAACCGCTCAGGAAGGTCGTCGTCTACCTGGACCCGTCGGAATTCAAGAGCACGTGGCTGGGCAACAAGAGCATCTACCGCACGCGCATGGCCATGGCCGACGGCGGCGAGTTGATCGTGCTCGCTCCGGGCCTCAAGGAGTTCGGGGAGGACGCGGAGATCGACCGGCTGATCCGCAGGTACGGCTACAGGGGCACGCCGGCGACGCTCGCGGCCGTCAAGGCCAATCCCGAGTTGAGCAACAACCTCAGCGCGGCGGCCCACCTGATCCACGGCTCATCCGAAGGCCGCTTCCGCATCATTTACTGTCCCGGAAACCTCACCCGGCAGGAGATCGAGAGCGTCAACTTCGACTACGCGGATCTGAATCAGATGACCCGGCGATACGACCCCGGTCGGCTCAGGGACGGCTGGAATACGCTTGGCGACGGGGAGAGGATCTTCTACATCTCCAACCCGGCCCTTGGGCTGTGGGCATATCGCGGACGATTTGAGGATTAGCAGTCAGAGAGGAATACGGCAATGAAAGTCCCGTTCGAGGTGAAGTTGAAGGATCAGGTCGCGCTGGTGACCGGCGGCGGCGGCGTGCTGTGCAGCACGATGGCCCGGGCCTTGGCCGCCTGCGGGGCGAAGGTGGCTGTGGCCGACCTGAAGAAGGAGGCCGCCGAATCGGTGGCCGCCGCCATCCGCCAGGAAGGCGGCATGGCACTGGGCGTGGCCTGCAACGTGCTGGAAAAGGAGAGCCTGGCGTCGGCCAACGATTTGGTCAAAAAGGAACTGGGGCCGGTGGACATCCTGATCAACGGCGCCGGCGGCAATCACCCCAAGGGCACCACCAGCACCGAGTACCTCCGCAAGGAAGACCTTGACGGCGCCAAAGACCTCATCTCCTTCTACGACCTGGACCCCAAGGGAATCGAGTTCGTCTTCAACCTCAATTTCCTGGGCACGCTTCTGCCCACCCAGGCTTTCACGCGCGAAATGGCCGGCAAGGGCAAGGGAGTCGTCATCAATATTTCCTCCATGAACGCCTTCCGCCCGCTGACCAAGATCCCGGCCTACAGCGGCGCCAAGGCCGCCGTCAGCAATTTCACCCAGTGGCTGGCCGTCCATTTCTCGAAAGTCGGCATCCGCGTCAACGCCATCGCGCCGGGCTTCTTCGTGACCGAGCAGAATCGCGGCCTGCTGACCAGACCCGACGGCACCTGGACGCCCCGCGGCAACACGATCCTGGCCCATACGCCAATGGGCAGGTTCGGCGCCCCCGAGGACCTGGTCGGCACGCTCCTGTGGCTTGTGTCGGATGATGCCGCCGGATTCGTCACCGGGGTCGTCATTCCCGTGGACGGCGGCTTCGCCGCGTTCAGCGGAGTCTGACGCCGGCCGCCTATGCCGCGCCCGTCCCGAACAGGGCGTCAACGAATCGCTGCGGATCAAAGGTCTCGATGTCCTCGGGCGTCTCGCCCAGCCCGATGAACTTGACCGGGATGTTGAGCTGCTGCGCGATGGCGACGGCGACACCGCCCTTGGCCGTGCCGTCCAGCTTGGCCAGGAAGATGCCGGAGACCCGGATCGCCTGGCCGAACATCTTCGCCTGCTGGATGGCATTCTGGCCCGTGGTGGCATCCAGCACCAGCAGCACCTCGTGCGGCGCGCCATCGACGCGCTTGGCCACCACATCGCGGATCTTCACCAGTTCGCGCATCAGGTGATCCTGCGTGTGCAGGCGCCCGGCCGTGTCCACAATCAGCACGTCAAACCCCCTCGCCTTGGCGGCCTCGCAGGCGTCATACGCCACAGCCGCCGGGTCGGCGCCCATCTTGTGCTTGACGATCTCCACTCCGATCCGCTCGGCCCAGATGGTGAGTTGATCGACGGCAGCGGCACGGAACGTGTCGCTCGCTGCGACCATCACCTTCTTGTTCATCTGGTTCTTCAGAATCCAGGCGAGCTTGGCGATGCTCGTGGTCTTCCCCGCCCCGTTGATGCCCGCCACCAGGATCACCGTCGGGCCCGATGCGGCCCGCTTCAGTTCGCGATCAGCCACGGGGAAGAACGACGTCAATTCCTGCCTGACGACCTCCCGGGCCTCATCGGCGTTCCTGATCTTGCCCAGGCGCCAGCGGTCGCGAACGCTTGTCACCAGCCGCTCGACGTTCCTGACGCCCATGTCGGCGCGGATGAAACGCTCCTCCATTTCCGCGAGAAAAGCCTCGTCGATTTGCCGGCCGGGAATGAAAAGAGTGCCGACGTCGGTGTTGAGGACCTGCCAGGTCTTCTTCAGGGCGCCTTTGAGCTTGTCGAGGGTTTTGGAGAAGAAAGCCATATTGGTTCAGGTGACAAAGGCACGAGGCGACAGAGCGGCGAGGGGTCAAACGTCCGTGGCCCCTTTCGTCGCTTCCTCGCCCGGTTGCTCCGTCGCAGTCAGTGTTTGATGTTCCTTGAGGATCGCGTCCAGCACGCCGTTGACGAACGAGGCGCTCTGCTCCGTGGAGTAACGCTTGGCCAGCTCGATCGCTTCGTCGATCACCACCCGAGGCGGCGTGGTCGTGTTGATCATTTCCCAGACGGCCAGTCGCAGCAGGTTGCGATCGACCGGCGGCTGGCGATAGGTGGGCCACTGCGGAGCCACCCGCTCAACCCACCGATCGGTCGCCTGGCGCTGCTCCCAGGCCCCGGCCGCAAAAGCCAGCGCCTGCTGCCGAGCCGCCGGATCGCTCGTACTCTCGTTGGCCACGTGTTCGGCCTGCTCGGGGCTGGCCTGCGCATGGGCGTCCCACAGGAAAAGCACCTGCAGGGCGATCTCGCGAATCTGACGCCGGCTCATGACCGGGGAGTATAGGGCAGGGGCGATGGCAGGCAAAGAGCCCCGGCAACCCCATGACCAGCCGGGTGATAGCCAGACTCGGGACGGCTACAATCCGCGGCCATGGCATCCGACACCGCCGCCCGATCGATCGCCGTGAACAAGCCGCGCACGCTGCTGGCCCGCATCGGGCTCGATCGACCGGAACTGCGAGCCTGGGCCATGTACGACTGGGCCAACAGCGCCATGGTGACCACGATCATGTCGGCCGTCTTCCCCATCTACTACACCACCGTCGCCGGGCAGGGATTGACGGAAGCGGCGGCCAGCGGGCGGCTGGCGTTGTGCAACAACATCGCCAAGTTCATTCCGGCCGTGCTGTCGCCCATCCTGGGAGCGATCGCCGATCAGCGGGCCAACCGCAAGCGCATGCTCGGCGCATCAATGGGCCTGGGCGCGGCGGCCGTGGCCGGCATGTGGTTCATCCAGGCGGGCGATATCGCCCTGGCATCCTGGCTCTTTGTCATCTCGTCGGTCGCCGTGAGCATCAGCTTTGTCTTCTACGAGTCGATGCTGCCTCACATCGCGGCCGACGACGAGATCGACCGTGTGTCCACCGCCGGCTATGCGCTTGGCTACGTCGGCGGCGGGTTGCTGCTGGCGATCAACCTGGTGTGGATCTCCAGGCCCCACTGGTTCGGATTCGCCGATGCCGGGGTGGCATCGCGGGCGTCATTCGTGTCGGTCGCGATCTGGTGGCTGGTCTTCTCGATCCCGCTGCTGCGGCGCGTTCCCGAGCCGCCGGCCGCACCGGGCCATGAGCGCGAGAACTCCCTGGCCGCTCCGTTCATCGCGTTGGGGCGAACGCTGCGGGAGTTGGTCACCACGTATCGACAGACGCTGCTGATGATCCTGGCGTTTTTCATCTACAACGACGGGATCATGACGATCATCACCATGGCCGCTTCGTATGGGGCGACACTGGGGTTTCGGACGGAGGTGATGATCGCGTCGCTGCTGCTGGTGCAGTTCATCGGGATTCCCTTCGCGTTTGCCTTCGGGATCCTGGCTGACTGGATCGGCGCCAAGGCATCCGTGCTGGCGGGACTGGCCGTGTACGTCGGCATCACCGTCTTCGGGTTCTTCATGAAGACCGAGGCGCACTTCCTGACACTCGCGGTGCTCGTTGCGATGGTGCAGGGGGGAACACAGGCACTGAGCCGCTCGATGTTTGCGCGGATGGTGCCGAAGCACAAGACCGGGGAGTTCTTCGGGTTCTTCTCGGTCTTCAACCGCTTTGGGGGAATGATGGGCACGGGGATGTTTGCCCTGATGGCGCTGGTGACCAATCAGACCCGCTGGGCGATCATGTCGGTGGCCCTGTTCTTTGTCGTGGGGGCGGCGCTTCTGGCCCTGGTAAACGTGTCCGAGGGAGAACGCGTCGCCCGCGCCAATGAGCCGTGACGTGCAGGCTCCCGCCCCGGCGCTTTTTCACGTCCCGGGCTGTTGCAGATTCGACCGCCCGCATTTACATTAACCGTCAAGATAGCCTTGAAGGCGGCTTCGAATCGCAGAACCCGCCGCAACATCGGGAATGCACACAAGGTAGTCCACATGAAACAGCTTCTGATCGCGATCATGGCCGCTGCGACCCTTCCGCTGCTGGGCACGGGGTGTGCCACGCCGGCGTACAGCGGCGGCGCCCCGACGATCAAGTTCCCCGAGGAAAAGGCCACCGGCGAAAACGCGAACGCCATCATCCGGGGCTGGTACCTGGACAGCCGGGAGATCGCCGACGACACCAACTCGGCGCTCATGCTCGGCACGCCCAGCCGCCTGACCAGGTGGAACATTCGGTAGACAACTCGACCGGTACCAGGCATCGCGCCTGCAATCCACGGACCCGGTTTTGCCCCTGCGGCAGACCCGGTCTTTTTTTTTCGGGTTGATGCGGGAACCGGTTCGCTCGAGGTCTTGCGCTTTCCCCTCGTCCGCTTTCTTCCCTGAGGCTTCTTACCGTATCCTCTGGTTTCAATGGTCCGCCGACTGCTCCGGTTTCGCACACGACATCAGCCGTACATGGTGCGGCTCAGCTACCGCTATGAAATCCGCTCGGCCCTGACCTACCCCCTGGCCGCCTCGCTCGCCGAGGGGTCGTTCACCGGAGTCGTGGCCGCCAAGTACTTCCAGGCTTCCCCAATCCTGATCGCGCTGATCACGGCCGCACCCATGTTTGGAAACATCATGGCCATGGTCTGGTCCGAGCTGTCGCGCAACCGCCGCAAGGTTCCCTTCGTAAACATGCTTCAGGCCGGCGTCGTGCTGACCATCGCCTCGGTTGCCCTGACAGCGCTGCTGCCGGTCAAGGTGGGCGCGTGGGTCTTCGCCGGACAAATCGTGCTGACGCGAATGCTCGCCAGCGGGATCGTCACCGTGCGATCGGTCATCTGGCGGGCCAATTACCCGAGGAACATCCGCGGCCAGATCATTGGACGGGTGACGGTGGTCGCCACCGCCGTGCTGGCCTCGGCGACGTTCCTCGGATCATGGTGGCTGGACCAGAACCCGCGGGCGTTCATCTATCTCTATCCCCTGGCCGCGATCCTGGGCGCCGTGGGCATCTGGCAGTTCTCGCATATCCGGGTGCGGCGGGAGGGCCAGCAGTTGCGCCGCGCACAACTGCTCTACACGCCCCGGCCCGAGGCCCTGGCTCAGACCGACGAAACCAACGTCCTGAACTATGATCCGCCTCGCCGCGGCCTGAGGGCCTTTTTTCTTGATGCCTGGAAGGTCCTGCGCGAGGACAAGGCATTCCGCCTTTACCAGCGATACCAGTTCCTGTCGGGCTTCGCTTTCATGCTGTTCGGGCCGTCGCTGCTGTACATGGTCAGCAAGGAGATGACTGACGAGCGGCGCGAGTACCTGCTGGCGACGGTCGTGCTCCAGATCATCCCGCTGATCACCATGCTGGCCGCCACGCAGCTCTGGGCGCCGCTGTTTGACCGCGTTCACATCACCATGTTCCGCGTGATCCAGACCGGCGTCTCGGTGACGGCCATGCTCCTGCTGTTCGCGGGAGCCAGGCTCGACCAGCTCTGGATCGTCGCCGCCGCCCAATTTCTCATCGGCGTGACCAATGCCGGCGGCAACCTCGCCTGGAACCTGGGGCACAACGCCTTTGCCCCGGGCGACAGGGCCGCCAGCTACATGGGCGTCCACGTGATGCTCACCGGCCTGCGCGGCTGCATCGCACCGTTCCTGGGAGCGTGGCTGTACCAGGTTCCCTGGATTGGGAGAAACGTCTTCCTCTTATCGGCCCTTGTCAGCAGCATGGCGCTGGCCGGATTCTGGTCGATGGCGAGAGGACAAACGACGATTCCGGCCAATTTGCGGTAGAAAGCCCCCGCGCAGGCCTGCCTTGCGGTTGGCCCCGCCCGGCCTTCCCCTCTTACGAAACCTTCTTCAGCCCCGTGGTCCGACCGACCCACGTGTTGACCTGCACGCGCTTGGCCCGCGCCTCGCGGAGATGCTCCAGGTACTGGCGCAGCGCATCCTCCTGGAACTGCGACAGGAACCCCGGCTGCGCGGTCGGGTTGAACTCGCGGATCTCGTCGATGAGTTGACGTTTTGTCATAAGGTGTTAATTTCGACCCGGCGAAAACTGCGGGCATCGTGCGAAAGCGGCCCGCCTACATGGATCGGAAATCGGCATGTCCGAACTTGAACGACAAAGTCCCGCGGACGACCCCATCGCGTCACTGCACAAGATGTCGATGACCGCAGGCGTCGCCGCCCAGGATTATGTCGCCATCAACAACCTGGCAGTAATCACCGCCGTGCTGGGCGTGGGTACGGCGATGGCGTTCATCCACTGGTTCTTCCTCCTGGTCGGAGTGGCCGGCATTGCGGCCGGTATTATCGCCCTCCGGCAGATTCGCAACAGCAACGGCACACAGGGCGGAGCGGGGCTGGCCTGGATTGGAATGGCGATGTCCCTGGTCATCGCCGGAGGTGTCGGAGCGTCGGCCCTGCGCACCGAACTGAGAATGCGGGCACGGCAGGCCGAGGTGACGGCGGTCGTCAATGAATTCGGCCAGAAGGTCATGGCCGACCAGTTCGAGCAGGCCTACGCCATGTGCGACCCGGCTTTCCAGATGGTGTTCCCGCTGGATCAGTTCATCCAGACATGGAAAACGCAGCGCGACCACCCGGACCTTGGCGGCGGCAAGGTGCTGGAGATGAGCGGCAACGGACTGGTGGAGTTTTCCGAACAGGCCGACGGCAGCGCCGTCGCCTTCACGACAATTGTGGTGCGATCCGAGAAATGGCCCAATCCCTGGCGTATCACGACCGGCCTCAGCCAGGCCGCTGTTGGGGGGCGCTGGACCATCGTCACGCTCAAGGAGATGTTCCGGCCACCGCAAAAGCCGCGACAGCAAGGGTGACCGACCTCGGGCCCGCGCCACGCCTCGCGCCGCAAGTCCGCCAGATCAAGTTCCTCTTCGGCGTACTGGAGAATCTGCCTCATGATCACCCGAAACGCCTGCCTGGCAATTGTGCTTCTGACCCTCGACTGCCTGGCCTTTGCGGCCGACAAGACCCTGTCCCTCAAGGTCGCCGCGGGGAAACTGGATCGCCCGCAGACTGTCGCGAGTTGCCCTTTGCCGGAGTGGGTCACGGCAGGTTCATGGCAACTCCGCGATACGGACGGACAGAGTATTCCGCTGCAGGTTATCGGGTCTCGGGGATACTTCGTCGTCCGAAACCTCAAGGCGGGCCAGACCCGGTCATACACGCTGGACCGGGCAGCGGACATCGTCCCTGCCGTCTCGATCGAGAGGCACGGCGGAGAACTGCGCACCCTGGTCGGCGGCAGGCATGCCTTCACTTATCAATTCGAGAAAGTCCCGGCCCCGGCCGACTTCGGCAAGGAATTCGACCGCGGCGGATACATCCACCCGGTCTATACGCCGGCGGGAGTACTGGTGACAGACGACTATCCGCCGAAACACAAGCACCACCACGGCATCTTCGCGCCATGGACCAAGACACGATTTGAAGGCCGAACCCCCGATTTCTGGAACATGGGGCAGAAGACCGGCACTGTCGAGCCGGCAGCGCTGGGCCGTATCTTCAGCGGACCGGTCGTTGGCGGCTTCCAGACCAGCCACCGCTTCGTCGATCTGTCGGCCAGGCCCGATCCCAAGGTCGCTCTCAATGAAACATGGGATGTGCTGGTGTACGGCCCTGTCGGATCGGAAGACAAGCTGTCGTTTATCTTCGATATCGTCTCCACGCAAACCTGCGCCACCGACCAACCCCTGATCCTGCCCAGGTACCACTATGGCGGCATGGCCATTCGCGGACATCGCGTCTGGGATGGCGCGCCCAATGCCACGTTTCTGACCTCCGAAGGCAGGACCCGCGCCGACGCCAACGAGTCACGCGCACGTTGGTGCCACGTCGGCGGACAGGTGAATGGAAGAACCGCGGGTATCGCCATGCTCAGCCATCCGGCCAACTTCCGCTTCCCCCAGCCGCTGCGCGTTCATCCCACCGAGCCGTACTTTTGCTTCATCCCCTCCCTGCTGAGCGACTGGAGCATCGAACCGGGCAGGCCTTACGTGGCGCAATACCGATTCGTCATCAGCGATGGACCGGCCGACAGGCAGATGCTCGACGCGCTGTGGGCCGATTACGCCCAGCCGGTCGAGGTGACGGTCAACTGAGAGACTTTCCGAAGTCGCGCGACTGCAACTTCTGCCTCAGCGGGACTGCGGAGCCAAGTCGGGGTTGGGCCTGAGCAGCACGTCCACGATGGCCGCGTAGGCCGGTTTACGCTGGTTGTTGGAATCAAAAATCAGGGGATGCTCCCCAAACCGCCATGTGCGGCGGTCGCTGAGGCCCCAGAATGTGACGCGTTCCACCGTTGCCTTATGCTTGATGAAGATGGCAAAGAGGCGGGCATAGGCATCGGCCTGGACCTTCAGGTCCTCCGCGCTGGCGGGCGTTGGTGCTGAGCGGCGTCCGCCGAATCCCGGCCCCGGACCAAGCTGCCCGCCGGAAGATCCGCGAATGGTCACGTCCAGTTCAGTGATGCTGACCTTCAGGCCCAGCGAGGCGTAATTGGCAATCGCCTTGTCGAGTTCGGCGTAAGGAATGCCCCTGGTGCTCCAGTGTCCCTGGATCCCGACCCCGTGAATCGGCGCGCCCTCCCGTATCAGTCGCCGCAGCAGCACCATCGAACTGGCGTGCTTCGGGCCGGCCTCGATGCCGTAGTCGTTGTAATACAGTTTGGCGCCCGGATCGGCCTCGTGGGCGAACTTGAACGCCAGCGTCAGGAACTCCGGTCCAAGATGCTGCATCCACTGGGAGTTGCGCAGGTTCTCCGTTTGAGCCGTCTGGGCGTTGCCGCGGTCGCTGATCGCCTCGTTGACCACGTCCCACCCCTGAATCCTGCCCTTGTACCTCCCCACCAGCGTGCTGATGTGGTCCCGCAGACGATCGGTGATCTTCTGCTTGTCCCCGTCGCGGAAAAACCAGTCGTTGGTCTGGGCGTGCCAGACCAGCGTGTGGCCGTGAACGGCGAGTTTGTTCTCCTCGCACCATTTGACCAGGGCATCGGTCCGCTCAAACCGCCAAGTCTCCGCCGCCGGATGCACCAGGGCCGGCTTCATGCAATTTTCGGGGGTCACGATGTCAAAATGCTCTTTAACCAGGCTCAGTTCCTGTTCGGAGTAGCGGCCCGGAAGATCGCCCGCCATTCCGATCAGGAAATGATTCTTATAGACTTCCTTGATGATCGGACCCTTTTCGGCCGCCAGGGGAGCGGCGGCAGGCTCGGCGGCGTCCAGTCCGCCCGCCCACAGACACAGGACCAACAAGGCCATTTTGAACCGGAACCCGCGCGTTGAGCTCTGATGCATCGGATCTGATCTCCAGGTCATTCTGATCATGGTCGGTCATTGACACGACGAAGGCAAGCCGCACCGCCGGCATGCCCGACGCCCTCTGAGAACGCCCTCTGCCCGCCGATATTTCGGACACCGGCAAAAAACGCGCGGAATGCGCACTTTGGCCTTCCAAGGGAACTCGGCGATGAGATACAATAAGGGTTTATTACTTACGAATGTTTATTAAGTAAGTGAGGTCGGCATGCCGGAGAAACCCCTGAAGTTCCTGAGGCGATGGTGGGTGGCCGCACTGATCCTGATCCTGCCCGCCGCGGCCTGGGGACAACGCGGCAAACTCACCATCGCCGCGGATCAGCCCGGCAAACCCATCAGCACCGATCTGTTTGGCATCTTCTTTGAGGACCTCAACTACGCCGCCGACGGCGGGCTTTATGCCGAACTGGTCCAGAACCGCTCCTTCGAATACAGCCCCACCGAACAACCCGCATGGCATCCCCTCTCGTTCTGGGAACTCCAGAAACGCGGGGGCGGCGAAGGCTCCGTCGGCGTGGCCGAAATGCGCCCCATTCACGAGAACAACCCCCATTACGCCCTGCTCACGGTGGTCAGGCCCGGCGAGGGTGTTGGCGTCTCCAATGGCGGATTCGACGGCATCCCGCTCAAGGCCGGTGAAACCTACGAGGCATCCTTCTGGGCCTACCAGGCCTTCATGGGCCAGATGTGGGGCCGGGGCGACAACAGCAAGCCCATGCCCGTCACCCTGCGGCTGGAAACCCGCAGCGGCGAAATTCTCGCCGAAGCCTCATTGCAGATCCTGGGCCGCGAGTGGAAACGACACAGCGCGAAATTGAAGCCCGTACAGACCGTCAGCGACGCCCGGCTGGTCCTGCTGGCCCATGCGGCCGGCGGTATTGCCCTGGACATGATCTCGCTGTTTCCGGAGAAGACCTTCCGCAACCGCCCCAACGGGCTCCGCGCCGATCTGGCCCAGGCATTGGCCGATCTCCAGCCCCGTTTCGTCCGCTTCCCCGGCGGCTGCCTGGTGCATGGCGGGGGCATCCGCCGGTATTACGACTGGAAGGAAACGGTCGGCCCGGTGGAGCAGCGCCGCGCCCGGCGCAATTCCTGGGGTTATCACCAGACGATGGGACTGGGCTATTTCGAGTACTTCCAGTTCTGCGAGGACATCGGCGCCAAGCCCCTTCCCGTCGTGACCGCCGGCGTCTGCTGCCAGCACGCGGGCAGTTCTCCCGGCCGGGGACAGGAAGGGCTGCCCCTGGAAGAAATGCCCGCCTACATCCAGGACGTTCTGGACCTGATCGAATGGGCCAACGGGCCCGCCACCTCCCGCTGGGGCGCCATCCGCGCTGCCGCAGGCCATCCCGAACCCTTTGGCCTCAAGTATCTGGGCGTTGGCAACGAAGACGCCATCACCCCCATATTCAAAGAGCGGTTCAAGATGATCTACGACGCGGTGAGGGCCAAACACCCCGAAATCACCGTCATCGGAACCGTCGGCCCGTTCGCCGCCGGCCCAGACTACGACAACGGCTGGGCCTTCGCACGCGAGCTCAAGCTCGCCATGGTGGATGAACACTACTACGTCTCTCCCCAGTGGTTCTGGGATAACCTGGCTCGCTACGACAAGTATGATCGCGCCGCCGCCAAGGTCTACGTCGGCGAATATGCGGCCCACGACCGGGACCGCCGCCGCAACACCCTGCGATCGGCCATCGCGGAAGCGGCCGGAATGACCGCCTTCGAACGCAACGGCGACATCGTTCATCTGGCCTCCTACGCCCCGTTGCTTGCCCGTCGCGGCCACACCCAGTGGCACCCGGACCTGATCTACTTCACCGGGACAAGCGTTCTGCTATCCGCCAACTACCACGTGCAGAAGCTCTTCAGCGTCAACTGCGGAGACACGCACCTTCAAATGACGCTCAGCCCGACTTCCGAACCGCGCAAACTGGCGGTGTCGGCGGTGCGCGATTCCAGATCCGGCCACATCATCCTCAAGATCGTCAACGGGGCGGATTCGCCAATCCCGCTCACCGTGGAGCTGGCCGGCCTGCCAGCGGCGGACATGGCCGCGACTCGAACCGTCCTGACCGGACCCGGCCCCGATTCGTTCAACGAAGAGAATCAGCCCCCGGCGATAACGCCGGTTTCCGTGGAACTGACGCTCAAGCCGACCTTCGACTACGACGCGCCGGCCCATTCGCTTACCGTGATCCGGTTACCGCAGCGTTGACGCCGCTGCCATGCGCATCGACCCGAGGGTCGATCGTGTGGCGCAGGATGCACATGAGCATCAAGCGGAACAATAAATCGCCGCAACGGGCGTCTTCTGGATGGAGTGGGTGCGCGCAATGGAACCAAGTCACTGGCAAAGGACTGATCCGATGAAAACAGCAGGATTGTTGCGATGCATCGCAGTGTATCTCCTTGCAACCGCCGGCCTGTTGATCGCGGCCGAACCGGCGGCGCCGACTTCCGCGCCACTGGTCGGGCCCTTTAAATGGAAGTCCAGCGGGATTCTCATCAGTCCCGTCTCTGATGAGACGCACAAGCTGGTCTCGGTCAAGGACCCCACGGTGGTCCATTACGATGGCAAGTGGCACGTCTACGCCACCACCGCCAACGAGCGAAGCCAATGGAGCATGGTTTACCTCAGCTTCAAGGACTGGTCGGAGGCGGCCAATGCCAAGCCGTACTACATGGACGCCAATCCGAACCTGCGAGGCTATCACTGCGCCCCGCACGTGTTCTACTTTCGGCCGCACAAGAAGTGGTATCTGGTCTTCCAGTCGCAGCAACCCCAGTACTCGACCACGGATGACATCTCCAGGCCGGAGACCTGGAGCAGGCCCCAGGATTTCTTCACCGGGAGGCCTCCGGGCCTGCCCAGGCTGCCGATCGACTACTGGATCATCTGTGACGAAACACATGCCTACCTGTTTTTCACCGGAGACGACGGCAAGTTTTACCGCAGCCGGACGAAGATCGAGGATTTCCCCAAGGGCATGAGCAACCCGGAGATCGCCATCGAGGAAACGCGGAACACGCTGTTTGAGGCGAGCATGACCTACAGGATCAAGGGGACCAATACCTACCTGACCTTGATCGAGGCGCTGAGCCCCGACCGCTACTATCGCGCCTTCGTGTCCGACCGACTTGACGGCAAATGGACGCCGCTGCCCCAGGCCGACACGTACCAGCAACCCTTCGCCGGCATCAACAACGTCACGTTCGAGGATGGCGTCGCCCCCTGGACAAGGGACATCAGCCACGGGGAACTGCTTCGCGACGGCTACGACGAGACGATGACCATTGACCCGGAAAACCTTGCGCTGCTGTTCCAGGGACGCGATCCGACGATTCGCGCCAGTTACGGCCTCCTGCCATACCGGCTCGGGCTCCTGAGGCTCGACAAGTCCGGCAAGTGATGCCGCCGTGGCCGCACGCGAATCGAAACGTGCATTGACGCTGCCGACTATTCTCGGAGGAGACTGCCATGAAGCGTGCCCGAGTGTTGATCCTGCCCGTTGTTGTTCTGCTTGCCTTGTGCCTTGCGGCTGTTGGCCAGGTTGCCCCGACGACCCAGCCGGTGGAGGACTTCAAGCCGTCGTCGCTGAACCAGCCTGGGAAACAGTATCCCCAGGTCAACTCCGAGCGAATCGTTCGCGTCCGAGTCGTTGCGCCCCAGGCCCAGAACGTCACGCTCGACTTCCTGGGCGGTGCAAAGTACCCCCTGACCAAGGGCGACGACGGAGTCTGGACCGGCGTGACGCGGCCCCAGGACGAAGGTTTCCACTACTATCAGCTGGTCATCGACGGCGCCGGTGTTCCCGACCCGGGCACCTTGTACTTTTACGGCGGCAGTCGCTGGGGAAGCGCCGTCGAGGTGCCCGCCAGGGACCAGGAGTTCTACGCCCTCCGGAATGTCCCCCACGGCCAGCTTCGACAGGTGCTTTACTATTCCAGGAGCGCCGGCGCCACGCTCCGCTGCTTTGTCTACACGCCTCCGGATTATGACAAAGACTTGTCCAGGCGTTATCCGGTGCTGTATCTCCAGCACGGCGGCGGAGAGGACGAAACCGGCTGGGGCAGCCAGGGGCACGCCGGCCGAATCATGGACAATCTGATCGCCGACGGCAAGGCCAGGCCGTTCATCATTGTGATGGCCAACAGCTACATTCCCGGCGCGCCTCCCGTACGCCCGCCCAGCACCGGCCCGACGGCAGGCGGCGCTGCTCCCGGCGGCGGTCCTCCCGGCGGTTTCCGCTTCAACTTCAGCGCGTTCGAGCGGGTCCTCATCGACGACCTGATTCCCTTCATCGACGCCAACTTCCGCACCCTGACCGATCAGCCCCACCGGGCCATGGCGGGCCTGTCCATGGGCGGAATGCAGACGCGGCAGATTACGCTGGCCAACCTCGACAAGTTCTCTCACATCGGCATCTTCAGCGGCGGCAGCATCGTGCCGGCGGATGTCTCCGACATGGAGGCATTCAAGCAGAAGGTCAAGGTCGTCTTCTTCAGCTTCGGCGGTCGCGAGCGCGGCGCGGCGTCGGCCAAGGCCAATGCCGACGCCCTCAAGCAGGCGGGCGTCAACAGCCACTACTACGAATCGCCGGAGACGGGGCACGAGTGGCAGTCCTGGCGGCGCAGCCTCTATCAGTTCGCGCCCCTCCTTTTCACGGACCTGCCCCTTCCGGCAGCCTTCAAGGAGCCGGCAGCCCAGGCGAATGCGGCCGCGACGCCCGCCGCCGACTCGCCGCGCCGGGGAGCCGGCGGTCCGGGCGGTTTCGGCCGGCAGATCACGCTCGGCCCCGATGACAAGCAGGTCTTTCCCGATCCACCGGCGGGCTTCAACGCCAGGCGCGACGACATCCCGCACGGCAATCTGGAGATGATCAGCTACGAATCCAGGAGCGTCGGCACCACCCGGAAAATGCAGGTCTACACCCCGCCCGGTTATTCCCGGGACAAGAAGTACCCCGTCCTCTACCTGCTGCACGGCATCGGCGGCGATGAGACCGAGTGGCATCGCTTCGCCACCCCCAACGTGCTCCTGGACAACCTCATCGCCGAAGGCAAGGCCGTGCCCATGATCATCGTCATGCCCAACGGCCGGGCGCAGAAGAACGACCGTGCCGAAGGGAACGTCATGGCATCGGCGCCGGCATTTGCCGCCTTCGAGGAGGACCTGCTCAAGGACGTGATCCCGACAATCGAGGCGCGCTACTCAGTCCAGGCCGACCGCGAGCACCGGGCGCTGGCCGGCCTCTCGATGGGCGGAGGGCAATCCCTGAACTTCGGGCTGGGGCATCTGGACACCTTCGCGTGGATCGGCGGGTTCTCATCCGCCCCCAATACGAAACGCCCGGCGGAACTGGTGCCTGACCCCGAGAAGGCCAGGACGCAACTCAAACTGCTGTGGCTCTCCTGCGGGAACAAGGACGGCCTGATTGGCATCAGCCAGGGCCTGCACGCATACCTCAAGGAAAAGGATGTTCCGCACGTGTGGAACGTGGACTCGTACGGTCACGACGCCACGCACTGGCGCAACAACCTCTATCATTTCGCGCAGAAGCTCTTCAAGTGAGGCTCAATTCGACGCTTCGCAAGCAAGGCAGGTTTGCATGACCACGATGGTTCTGCGGCGGCTCAAGAACATCCTCCTGTTCTCGGTCCTGGCTGCGTTGCCGGCGGGAACAGAACTTGCCCGGGCAGAGTCCTCCCCCGCCGCTGACGACGCCGCCCGAAAACACTGGACCGCTGACAACGGCAACGGGACCTACTCCAACCCCCTCTTCTACGAGGAGTTCGAGGACCCCGATGTCATCCGCGTCGGCCAGGACTACTACCTGGTCGGCACCACCATGCACATGAATCCAGCCCTCCAGATCATGCACTCCCGCGATCTGGTGAACTGGCAACTTGTCGGCTACTGCATGGATCGGCTCGACCTGGGCCCGGCGTTCCGCCTGGAAAACGGCAATGTTTACGGCCAGGGCATCTGGGCCCCCTGCATTCGCTATCACCAGGGCACGTTCTACATCTTTTCCAACGTCAACGGGGTGGGCCTGCAGGTCTTCCGCTCCAAATCCATCAAGGGCCCCTGGGAACGCAATCAGCTTCCCGGCCGGCATGACCTGTCCGTCCTCTTCGACGACGACGGCAGGATCTACATGATCTCCGGGGCCAGGGCGCCCTACCCCATCGAAGAACTCAATCCCGACCTGCGCTCGTTCAAGACCGACGCACCCAAACGCCAGTTGAATGTTCGCATGGGCGAGGGGCACCACCTGTACAAGATCAACGGCAAGTACGTTGACGTCTCGGCCATCCCCGGCGGCGCCGTCAACCAGATGGTCGCCGTGGCCGACTCCATCGACGGCCCCTGGCGCGCCACACTGATGGTGGAGGGTGAGTCGCTGGGTGTAACCGCCGCCGCTCCCCTCCGTGCCCAGCCCAACGATCGAGGCCTGTGGCTCCACCAGGGCGGCATCGTCGATACCCCCTCCGGACAGTGGTGGAGCATCATCATGTCGGATCACGGCAGCGCCGGTCGAATGGTTGCCCTTGTCCCCGTCACCTGGGACGACGGCTTTCCCCTCATCGGCCTGCCCGGAAATCTCCGCAAGGCGCCAAACACCTGGATCAAACCCGACACCGGCCACGTCCAGAAACCGACGCCCGCCTTCATACACGACGACAACTTCGAAAGCGGCAGACTCAATCCCCACTGGCAATGGAACCATGTCCCCGACGACACCAAGTGGTCCCTGACCGAAAAGCCGGGCGTGCTGCGCCTCCATTCTCTCCCGGCACGCGACTTTTATTCCGCCCGCAACAGCCTCTGCCAGCGCCCCCCCGGACCAGAGTCCATCATGACCGTGGAACTGGACACTTCCGGTATGGCCGCCGGTGACACCGCCGGCCTGGCACTGCTCAGCTCCCCGTATGCCTGGATCGGCGTGGTGAAAACCGCCGAGGGAACGACCCTGCAAATGCTCGACAGCACCGGCTCGGCGACACCCGCACGCGGCACCCCGGCCGGCCCGCTTGGTCCTCCAACCATCGGCCCGGCCAATCCTCCCCAGCGGCTCTGGTTGCGCGTGCACTGCAACTTTGACACGGACCAAGCCATCTTCAGCTTCAGCCCCGACGGCAGGAAATTCACGCCCCTGGGCAAGCCATTCACCATGATCTTCCAGCTCCGCACCTTCCAGGGGGTGCGCCCGGCCCTCTTCCACTACAACACCTCCGGCAAGGCCGGTGGATACGCCGATTTCGACAACTACACCGTCGAGGAGCCCCGCGCCCGCGGCATCGAGCGGGAAATACCCATGGGCAGGACGATCGTGCTGTCCAGCGGCGCCGACGGCTCCCTCCTGGCCGCGGACACGCAGAACAACGTCCTGGTCAACATACCGGCCGACAATGCCTCGCCCGTTCCGGAACAGGCCCGGCTGCACGTCCAGGATCTGGGGCTGGGCCGCGTAGCCCTGCGCACCGCCGCCGGCCTGTTCGTCTCCGCCGGCGAGGACGGCGCCATCCTCAAGGAGCTGGGCGGAGCCAGACCCGGCGTGGCCGAAACCTTCCAGTGGATCAATCTCATGCGCGGCGACACGATGCTCATGTCGCTGACCAATCATCGCTACCTGGCCACCAAGCCCAACGCGCCGGGTCGGGTGACCGTCTCGGCCACGGGCCCCAGCCCCGCCCGCAAGGAAGGCGCCTGTTTCAAGTGGAAGGTCGTTGAGTGACGCGCGATCGGCCTGGCCGCCGTTTCGGGGCGCGGCACGAGCGTAGCCGCATTGCGCGCAGCGCCGCCAGCGAGAAATTCACGATGTGCTCGACAAGGTCGTCGATGTTTCGATCCTGCAGCAGTTCCGGGTGCAGCCGCCGCACCACCTCCCTCTGGTAGACGTACAGGAAACACTGCGCCCCCACGCTCAGCGCAGCGCGGACCACCTGCTCCTGCGAAGGCCGCGGCCCCACGATGCCCCGCACGATCCCGATCATCAGGTTAGCTCGCGGGCGGATCAGTTCCTCCATCACCGCCTGCAGTGCCTTCGTCGGCTGCGCAAACTCATGCCCCAGCAGCGTCGCGCACCACGCGGGGCGCGTCGGCGCGTGCAGGTCCGCAATCACGTTCCGGATGTGCGCCCGCAGGCGATCCTCGGCCGACCCGCCCGCCTGCTCGGCCGAAGGCGCGATGGGAGTGAGGCTCAGCGCGTGCCGGATCACCGCCGCGTAAAGCTCGAACTTGTCACGGAAATGGTAGTTGATGGCCGCCACGTTCACGCCGGCGCGATCCGTGATCTGCTTGATCGTCGCGGCGTAAAGGCCCCGCTCGGCGAAGACTTCGCCGGCCGCCTCGATCAGTTTCCGGCGCGTCTCCTGGGCTGCGGCGTTGTTCTTGACGTTCGGCATGAATGCGCGATCCCGGCAACCGCCCGGACCCGAAAAGGACGCTCGGCGCCGGCAGCGGTTGCCCATGGTCCTGTCTGTGCTTCCGTCAGCAATATAACCGGTCGAACTTAATATTCAAAACAAATTTGGACTATTCTCTTGACAAGCCGACGAGTTTAATTAAATTCCGATCACAATAATGATCGACCCGGCGGACCGGATCCCGGCTTGGCGCGGGTCGGTCCCCCGATCGCGCCCAGGAGTGATACGGATGAACCCGATGACTGCAACGGTGCGTTGGGCGGCCCTTGTGCTCGCGGCGGCGATCCTCGCCGGTTGCGACCGTCCCCAGGCCGCGCCTCCGCCCCCGCCTGCCCCCGAGGTGACAACCGTTACCCTTCAGCCCCGGCCCCTGGTGCTGACCACCGAACTGCCCGGCCGAACCAGCGGATACCTCGTGGCCGAGATCCGCCCCCAGGTCAGCGGGCTGATCCAGAAGCGACTGTTCACCGAAGGCTCCGACGTCCAGGCCGGGCAGATGCTTTACCAGATCGACCCCGCGCCTTTCCAGGCGGCACTGGAGAACGCCCAGGCCACGCTGGAGGCCAGCCGCAAGGCCGTTGACCGCGCCAAGGCCGCCGTCAACGCCGGTGCCGCCAACGTCGCCCGCCAGAAGGCCACCCTCGCCCTGGCACAGATCAACCGCAAACGATTCGAGGACCTGTTTGCCGAAAAGGCCGTTTCGGCCACCCAGCGCGATCAGGCCGCCACCGACGCGGACGTCGCCGAAGCAACCGTCCGCGCCGCCGAGGCGCAACTGGAGAGCGATCGCCAGGCCGTCGCCGCCGCCGAAGCCGCCATCAAGCAGTCCGAGGCCGCCGTCGAAATCGCCCGCATCAATCTTGCCTATACCAGGATTACCGCTCCCATCGCCGGGCGCATTGGCCGCTCCACGGTCACCGACGGCGCCATCGTCACCGCCTACCAGCCCATGGCCCTGGCCACCATCCAGCCGCTGGACCCCATGTACGTGGACGTCGCCCAGTCCAGCGCCGAACTGCTCCGCCTGCGCCGCCGCCTGGAAGACGGTCGTCTCAACCACGGCGGGCCCGACCGAAACCAGGTCCGGATCCTCCTGGAGGACGGAACTCCCTACCCGCACGCCGGCACGCTCCAGTTCCGCGATGTCTCCGTCGATCCCACCACCGGATCGGTGATCCTCCGCGCTGTCTTCCCGAATCCCGACGGCATCCTCCTGCCCGGCATGTTCGTCCGCGCCGTCGTCCAGGAAGGGGTGATGGAAAAGGCCCTCCTGGTTCCGCAGCAGGCCGTTGCCCGGGATCCCAAGGGCAATCCCTATGTCCTGGTCATGACGCCTGACGGCAAGACCGCCCAGCGAGCGCTCACCCTCGATCGCGCCATCGGCGATCAGTGGCTGGTCTCCTCCGGCCTCGGTGCCGGCGACCGCGTGGTTGTCGAAGGCGCCCTGAAGGTGCGCCCCGGGACTCCCGTCAGGGAAGTGCCCCTGGAATCCCACCGCACATCCGGCCCGGCCACCACCCAGTCGGCCCCCATCCCCAATTAACGGAGACCTCCCAGATGTTGTCCCGATTCTTCCTTGACCGCCCCGTCTTCGCCTGGGTCATCGCCATCATCTTCATGGTGCTGGGCGGGCTGGCCATCTACCGCCTGCCCATCTCCCAGTACCCGCCCATCGCGCCGCCGTCCATCGCCATCGACGCCTTCTACGCCGGCGCGTCCGCCGAGACCGTCGAAAACAGCGTCACCCAGATCATCGAACAGAAGATGACCGGGTTCGAGGACATGCTCTACATCTCCGGCACCAGCGACTCCGCCGGCGCCTCCCGCATCGAGCTGACCTTCAAGGCCGGGACCGATCCCGACCTGGCCTGGGCCAAGGTACAGAACAAGCTCCAGCTCGCCATGACCAGCCTGCCCGAACAGGTCCAGCGCACCGGCGTCATGGTCAGCAAGTCCACGAGGAACTACCTGATCATCGTCGGCCTGATCTCCGAGGACGGCAGCATGAGCAGCGCCGATCTCCAGGACTACGCCCAGTCCACTCTCCAGAAGGTCCTGGCCCGCGTGCCCGGCGTCGGCGAGGTCCAGGCCTTCGGCTCACAGTACGCCATGCGCGTCTGGCTCAACCCCGACAAACTGACCGACTTCGGCCTGACGATGGGCGATGTCATCCTCGCCCTTCGCAGCTACAACGTGGAGGTCTCCGCCGGACAGTTTGGCGGCATCCCCGCCGTCCCGGGCCAGCGACTTAATGCCTCCATCGTCGTCCAGAACCTGCTCCAGACCCCCGAGCAGTTCGCCGAGATACCCCTCCGCACCAACCCCGACGGCTCCATCGTCCGCGTCAAGGATGTCGGCCGAACTGAACTCCGCAGCGAGGCCGAGGACATCCAGGCATTCTTCAACGGCAAGCCCACCGCCGCCATGGCCATCCGCCAGGCGCCCGGCGCCAACGCCCTGGAAACCGCCAACGCCATCAAGGCCAAGATGGAGGAAATGAGCCATTTCTTCCCCCCGGGAATGAAGGTCGTCTATCCGTATGACACAACGCCGTTCATCCAGGTCGCCATCGGCGAGGTCGTCAAGACCCTTTTCGAGGCCATCATCCTGGTTTTCCTGGTCATGTGGCTCTTCATGGGCAACATGCGAGCGACCCTCATCCCCACCATCGCCGTACCCGTCGTGATCCTCGGGACCTTCGCCGTGCTGGCCTGGTTCGGTTTCTCCATCAACATGCTCACCATGTTCGCCATGGTGCTGGCGATCGGCCTGCTCGTCGATGACGCCATCGTCGTCGTCGAAAACGTCGAGCGCATCATGAGCGAAGAAGGGCTCTCCCCGCGGCAGGCCACCGCCAAGTCCATGGACCAGATCACCAGCGCCCTGATCGGTATCGGACTGGTCCTCTCCGCCGTCTTCGGCCCCATGGCCTTCTTCAGCGGGTCCACCGGCGTCATCTACCGCCAGTTCTCCATCACCCTCATCGCCTCCATGCTCCTGTCCGTGGTCGTGGCCCTCATCCTCACTCCCGTGCTGTGCGCCTCCCTGCTCCGCCCGGTGCCCGCGGGACACGAGCCCGCAGAAAACGCCGTTTTCTTCCTCCGACCCTTCTTCCTGCTGTTCGACCGCGTCTTCTTCTGGATCCGCGACCGCTACGTCGGCCTGGTCGGCTACTCGCTGACCCGCAAGTTCCGCTTTCTGTTCATCTACATTCTCTTCGTCGGCGTTGTCGGCTTCCTGATCTGGCGCATGCCCACCGGTTTCGTCCCCGACGAGGACCAGGGCATCCTCTTTTCACAGATCATGCTCCCCACCGGCAGCACCCTCGAACAGACCCAGGCCGTGGCCGATCAGATCGGCCGATACTTCCGCGAGGACGAGTCGGAAGCCGTCTACTCCTGCCTCACCATCGCCGGCATGGGCTTCGGCGGCCGCGCCCAGAACAACGGCATGGTCTTCGTCAAGCTCAAGGACTGGCACCTGCGCGATCGCCCCGAGTTGCGCGCCAAGGCCATCGCCGGGCGGGCCATGATGCGGCTCTCCCAGTTGCGCAACGCGATGGCCTTCGCCTTCCCGCCCCCCGCCGTCATCGAACTGGGCAATGCGCGCGGCGTCGATTTCCAGTTGCTCGACCGCGGCGGCATCGGACATGCCGCCCTCACCAACGCCCGCAACATGCTCCTGGGCATGGCCGCCCAGGATCCGCGGCTGGCCTCCGCCCGTCCCAACGGCATGGAGGATGTGCCCGAGTTCCGCATTGATGTGGACTGGGAAAAGGCCGGCGCCCTTGGTGTGCCCATCAATGCCATTCACAACACCATCTCCGCCGCGTTTGGCAGCGCGTACGCCAACGACTTCATCCAGGCCGGCCGCGTCAAGCGCGTCTATGCCCAGGTGGACGCTCCCTACCGCATGCTCCCCGGCGACCTGGAAAAGCTCTACGTCCGAAACACCGTCGGCAAGATGGTCCCCTTCTCCTCCTTCGCCTCTACGCGCTGGACGACCGGCTCTCCACGCCTGGAGCGGTTCAACGGCTTCCCCTCCATGAACATCTGGGCCGAGCCGGCCCCCGGACACAGTTCCGGCGAGGCCATGAAAGCCATGGAGGAGATCGTCACCAGGCTGCCCCAGGGCATCGGTTATGACTGGACCGGCCTGTCCTACCAGGAACGCATCGCCAGCGCCCAGGGCCCCATCCTCTACGCCTTCTCCATCCTCGTGATCTTCCTCTGCGTCGCCGCACTCTACGAAAGCTGGACCATCCCCTTCGTCAATCTCCTGATGCTGCCACTGGGCGTCTTCGGCGCCCTGGTCGCGACCTACCAGCGCGGCCTGGCCAACGACGTCTATTTCCAGATCGGTTTCCTCACGACGCTCGGCCTGTCAACCAAGAACGCCATCCTCATCATCCAGTTCATCAAGCAGCAGCAAAAACATGTCGGCCTGGTGGAGGCGACCCTCGCCGCGGTCAGAATCCGTTTCCGACCCGTCATCATGACGTCCCTTGCGTTCTTCTTCGGTACGCTGCCCCTGGCGCTGGCCACCGGGGCCGGGGCCGGGGCCATGAACGCCATCGGCACCGCGGTAACCGGCGGAATGCTCTCGGCCACCTTCATCGACCTGATCTTCATTCCCCTGTTCTATGTGATGGTCTGCAGGATCTTCGGTTCGCGTCAGCACGTCTCGGCCCCGGTTCCCGTGCCGGTTGCTCCCGATCCTTCGGAGGTGAGGTGACATGAAAAACGCCGCTAACATCCTCCCCCTCGCATTGGGCGTGCTTTCCGCCGTCAGCGGCTGCAACCTCGCCCCGACCTACTCCCGCCCTGACGCCCCGGTGCCCGCCCAGTGGCCTGCCCACGCCGGCATCGAGCCGAGCACGCAGCCCGCGACCGATGTCCTGCCCGACTGGCGCGAATTCTTCGCCGATGGCAAGCTCCAGCAGCTCATCGAAAAGGCCCTGGACCAGAACCGCGATCTGCGACTGGCCGCCCTCAACGTCGAACGCGCACGCCAGCTCTACGGCGTGCAGCGGGCCGAAGCTCTCCCAACGGTTGACGCGTCGGCGGCCTTCAACCGGCAGCGCGTTCCCGGCGAGCTCTCCCGCGATGGCCGGGCCGTCACCTCAAACCTCTTCAGCGCCAACGTCGCACTCGTCGCCTGGGAACTGGATCTCTTCGGACGCATCCGAAGTCTTTCCGATGCCGCCCTTCAACAGTTCCTGGCTTCCGAGCAGGCCCGCCGCGGCGTCCAGATCATGCTCATCTCCGGCGTGGCCGATGCCTATTTGAATCTGGCCGCTGATCTGGAGAGCCTCAAGCTTGCCCAAAGCACCCTCCAGGCGCAGCAGGACACCTACAACCTGGTGAAAAAGCGACTCGAGGGAGGAATCTCGCCTGAGATCGACCTTCATCGTGTCCAAACCCAGGTGGAGACCGCCCGTCGCGAAGTCGCCCGTTTCACGCAGCAGGTTGCACTGGATCGAAATGCGCTGGAACTGCTCGTGGGCGCCCCCGTTCCCGATGATCTGCTGCCCGCGGGCTTGAGTCAGATCACGCCCCTGAAGGAGCTGAAGCCCGGCATCTCCTCGGAGATTCTCCTGAGCCGACCTGACATCATTCAGGCCGAGAATCAGCTCCGTGCCGCCTACGCCAATATCGGGGCGGCCCGGGCGGTCCTCTTCCCCCGCATCACCCTCACCACCACGGGCGGCACCGCCAGCAACGAACTGGCCGGGCTCTTCGACGCCAGTTCCCGCGCCTGGACCTTCGCTCCGCAGATGGTCATGCCCATCTTCGACGCCCGAGCCTGGTCGGCACTGAAGGTCACCAAGGTGGATCGCCAGATCGCCCTCACCCAGTACGAAAAAGCCATCCAGACCGGTTTCCGTGAAGTCGCAGACGCTCTGGCCGTCCGCAGCACCGTCGGCCAGGAACTGGCCGCCCAGGAATCGCTCGTTCGCGCCGTGGCCGAAACGTATCGCCTTTCGCTGGCCCGCTATGAAAAAGGGGTGGACAGCTACCTGGACGTGCTGGATGCCCAGCGTTCATTATTCGCCGCCGAAGAAGTGTTGATTGCATTTCGACATGCAATGTGGTCGAGTCAGGTTCGCCTTTACGCCGTGCTGGGGGGTGGATGGAACGAGCCATCGGCTCCCGTCGCCACGCCTGCCACCGAGCCCTGACCGAGGGCGCGCTTGTGCCTGGGGCCGACGTTCACCAATAGCCGCAGGCCGGCAGCAACCGATCAGCGGCGTTCCAGCCATCCATCCAGATTGAAAAAGGGCTTTTTGTCTTCGGAGTTACCCCCGACCGGCCCGGATGAACCGGACGCAGCCGGCGGGGCAGATGCGGGCTCGATCTTGGCCGGCGCTGCGGCCCGCGTGCCTGAGGGCTTGCGCATCGGGCACTGCTTCGGATTGCAGACGTAGCAGTTGCAGCAGCGGGATCGAGCCATATCGCACCGGATCATAGCGGTATGCCGGATCAATCTCCATCTGGAGGCTGTATCGGCCCTTGAATCACATCAGTTGATCCGGCATTTTCGCATCGTGCGTCATTTGCCCGGCACAAGCTCATAGAACCCGATCCCATCCCGCTTCAGGTAGCCTTTGTCGGCCAATTCCTCCCAGATTGCCGCGCCGAAGCCGGCCGGCGGCTGGATCGACGCGACCTTCGCACGCGATCCGTGTGGAATCGGCCCGCCTCCGAGCTTGGACTCGTCATCCAGCTGCGTCAGATTCAGCCGCTTCTTGAATGCCTTCAAAGCCTTCCTCAGTTCCTCTTCGCTCGCCATGTGATCAACTCCCTCAACGGCACGAGGCACGAAAGGGATCCCTTCGTGCCTCCGTGCCTCTATGCCCTGGGGTCTTGTGCCGTCTAGTGTCCGCCGCTTGCCTTCACCTCGATCTGCGGCCGGCCGGGCTCGGGCCAGTCGGTGTGGAAGAACTTGCCCCGCGGAGCATCCGTTCTTTCATAGGTGTGTGCGCCGAAGAAGTCCCGCTGTCCCTGCAACAGGTTCGCCGGCAGCCGTGCTGAGCGGTAGCCGTCGTAGTAGGCCAGGGCGCTCATGAAGGCCGGGGCGCTGATGCCCGCCGTCGCCGCCTCGCAGACGATCTTGCGCCAGTTCGCCTGGCCGTTCCTGACCTGCTCGTTAAAGTAGGGGTCCAGCAGCAGGTTCACCAGATTCGGGTTTCGCGTGTACGCATCGGTAATCTTCTGAAGGAAGCGGGCACGGATGATGCATCCGCCGCGCCAGATACTGGCGATTGTCGCGAAGTCCAGCTTCCACTTGTACTCGTTCTGCGCCTCGCGCATGAGCTGGAAACCCTGGGCATACGCGCAGATTTTCGAGCAGTAAAGCGCGTCGCGGATCGCGTTGATGAACTGCTGCCTGTCGCCCGTGAAACTGGGCGTCGGCCCGGACAGGTGCTTGCTGGCTTCCACTCGCTCTTCCTTGAGGGCGCTTAGGCACCTGGCGAACACCGCCTCGGCGATGCTGTTGGCCGGAATGCCCATGTCCAGCGCGTTCACGCTCGTCCATTTGCCCGTGCCTTTCTGCCCGGCCGTGTCCAGGATGTAATCCACCAGAAATTCACCCTTGTGGATCGGGTCGGGCTGCTGGAGGATGTCGGCGGTGATCTGGATCAGGTAGCTGTCAAGGTCTCCCTGGTTCCACTGCTCGAAGACCTTGCCGATCTCGCCGGCCTTCATGCCCAGCAGGGTTCGCATCATCCAGTAGGCCTCGCAGATCAACTGCATGTCGATGTACTCGATCCCGTTGTGGATCATCTTCACATAGTGCCCGGCGCCGTTGGGACCCAGGTACGCCGTACATGGGACGCCTTCCTTCACCGGCTTGCCGGGGCGGGCGGTTTCAATCGGCTTGCCGGTCGCGGGATCCACCTTGGCGCTGACGGCCTTCCAGATCGGTTCCAGATGCTTCCATGAATCCGGATCGCCCCCGGGCATCGTCGATGGCCCGAATCGCGCGCCCGTCTCACCACCCGACACGCCCGAGCCGAAGTACTTGAGCTTGTCGGCATACTCACGCTCGCGGCGAATCGTGTCGGTCCACATGGAGTTGCCGCAGTCGACCACGACGTCATCCTTCTCCACGCAGGCCTCGATGAGCTGCTTGACCACGCCATCGACGGCACTGCCGGCCTTGACCAGGATCAGGATCTTCCGCGGCTTCCTGATCGCCGCGATGAACTCCTTGAGATCCGCAAAACCGATCACGTTCCCGGCCGAAGGCTCTTCCTTCCTGATCTTCTCGATCCACTCGCTCATCGTCGCGGTGGTGCGGTTGTAGACGGCCACCTTGAAACCGTGGTCGGCCATGTTCAGCACAAGGTTCTGGCCCATGACGGCCAGGCCAATCAGTCCAACGTCGGCGACAGCTTGCTCAGGCATGTTTTCAGTGCTCCGATTGAGGTTGAGTATTCACCGCGGAGGGCACGCGGGGCACGCGGAATCAGCCCGCAATTCGTGGCTCCGGGGAAGAGGAAGTATAGGGCATGGGGGTACGGGGGCAAGGGCAGGCGGTCTGGAGTCTTCCCTGTTTCGGGTGGTGCGTAGAAGGAGAGTGTCGGCGACGGGAGCGTCGTCGGGCGGAAGTCGAGCCATCGTTAGCGGCGCGATCGACGGCCGGGCGTGGCACCCCTGTGCATCGG
>Ga0209381_1001524_pt1 | contig 36615 bp, 32 predicted proteins | sample DewCreD2012metaG_FD_184111 | JGI IMG/M metagenome (GOLD analysis project Ga0209381, IMG submission 184111) | Hot spring sediment bacterial and archeal communities from British Columbia, Canada, to study Microbial Dark Matter (Phase II) - Dewar... ... | reverse complement strand
TCGATAGGCGCTGAACGTCATCCCTGACGCATCGCATAGAGCCTCCTTGCAGTTGATGACCTACTACTGCATAGGGGGCCTGCGCGCCCAATTCAAATCAGGGAAGACTCCAGACCAGCCTGCCTTGGCCGCATCTGCGTCCTTCGCCGCTGGTCATCCCCATTTGTGCCTTCTCCTGCTTCTGCTAAGATCAGCCCCGCTTATGTCGGTTCGCTTCGAGGTTTATCGGGATGGCCGGAGGGTCAGCGGCTTCCAGCCGGTCGCCCCTCACATCGTCAGCGCCGAGAGCGTGCCTGTCCCCGGCGATATCGTCCTGCAGGATGGCTGTATCACCATCTATCGCTCCGACAACACCCCGATTGGTCTGGCGCTGCTCTGGGATGCCGGGCCGATCGGCGTCTACCACCTTGAGACCTCGCGGCTCCAGCCGCGCGAGCGAGCCTACAACCTGAACGTCGAACTGGCCCGCTTCCGCCTCATGCGCATCCTCCAGAAGCTCGAGGACTGGAACTTCTTCGACTTCCCCCGCGGCGACCGTTTCGTCGCCCGCTTCAAGGAAGCACAAGAAATGCTCGGGCAGGCCCTGATGAAGCTCGACCAACCGGCGGAAGCGGCCCGGATCGCCGACGAAGCCCTGACCATGGGCATCGCACTGTCGGAAGAGCTGGCCATGTTCCACGCGGAACTGCTCATTAACCGCCGGCGACTGAGCAATTCCTTCGTGAAGCATATTTTTGGCTGCCGTGTTGACTGCACCGTGCAGAACCAGAAGTACCGGGAGATGCTCTCGGGGAACTTCGACTACGCGGTCCTGCCCACCCCCTGGAAGGTCCTCCAGCCCCAGGAAGCCAACTTTGACACCTCCCAGGTTGACTCCTGGGCCGAATCCCTCACCAAGAAACGAGTCCCCATCATTGCCGGGCCGCTGGTCAGTTTCCAGGCCGAGGATCTGCCCGACTGGATGTTCATCTGGGAAAACGACTTTGAGACCATCCGCGAACTGGCCTACGAGCATGTGGCCAAGCTCGTGCAGCGCTACCGCAAGGCCGTGAGCCTGTGGAACGTCTGTTCCGGCATGAGCACCAACGGCGCGTTCACTCTCAGTTTCGAACAGATGATCGAAATGACCCGGCTGCTGGTGGCCCAGGTGAAGAACATACTCCCCAGCGCGCGGACGCTGGTGACGATTTCGCAGCCGTTTGGAGAATACCACGCGCGGACTCCCGGCAGCGTGTCGCCCGTCCTCTATGCCGAAATGGTTTCGCAGGCCGGCATCAACTTCGACGGCTTCGCCCTGGAACTGGAAATGGGCCTGCCCCAGCCGGGCATGTTCGTGCGAGACCTGTTCCAGATCAGCACGCTGCTGGATCGCTATTCCGGCCTGGGCCGACCCGTGTTCCTGACGGCCATCAGCGCCCCGGGCCGCAGCACGCCCGACCCCGGCGACCAGTCGGAGGGAAGCCTTGACCCGAACCATGCCGGCCGCTGGCACCGGCCCTGGGACCCGCAACTCCAGGCCGACTGGCTCGAGGCCGTCAGTCATCTGGCCCTGAGCAAACCGTTCGTCGAAAGCGTTGCCTGGGGCAATCTGGCCGACATCAACCACACCGTTCCCGGCGGCGGGTTGCTCAATGACATGTTCCAGCCCAAACCCGTCTTCGACCGCCTCCAGCAGATGCGCGACAAGTTCCAGCAGTGGCAGACCAGGAAATGAGCCTGCGGTAATCCTCCGGACGTTCCGGGAGGGGTGTATGCCCGATTCTCAAGTGCTTCCATGGACCGCCCGACAGCGAGCCGGCTTGGCTGTGCTGCTCCTGGGCGTGCTCCTGACCCTCCTGATCCGCGCGTCGCTGCATTCTGCCTATGTAACCGATCCGCAGCCTGCCCAGGGTGCCCGCGCAGGCGAGTTGTCGGGTCGGGTCGATCCCAACACCGCGCCATGGGAAGAACTGGCCGCCCTGCCGCTGGTCGGCGAATCGCTCGCCAGGCGAATTGTCGAGGAACGGGAGCGCATCGGGCGCGAAAGACCGGGGCAAATCCCCTTCCGCCGCCCCGAAGACCTGCTCCAGGTCAAGGGCATCGGCCGGGCCACGCTCCAAACCCTCGAACCGCACCTGGCATTCCCGGAGCAGGCCAGCCATCGTCAGGCATCGGCCGATCGCCCCTGAGCAGCTGACTGGCGGACTGATTCAATCATCGTCCGGACCGGTGACGACAAAATCCGCCCAGGCCGGGCGGTGGTCGGAGACAAGATCGCGAGCCGTGGCGTCATCGTTGGCAAAGCGCGTTTCATCAAACCGGACCACCCCGCTGCGGCCCGCATATTCGCGCGTGAAACCGCGATTGATCAGAAGGTTGTCGTAGACCTCCGTCGAGCCCAGGTTCGTTGGTTCGGCGATCAGGCGACTCCACCCCATGTTGTCGAAGTAGTGCAGATTCCCGCCGCTGCGGAACTCGTTGAAATCCCCCAGCACGATCAGGTCCTTCTCGCTTGAACCGGCCGCTATCCGCTGGGCCAGACCGGCCAGGGCCTGCACTTCAAGCTGCCGGCGCTGGTTGAAATTGGCGTCGCCGTACCACAGGTGAACCGTGACCAGCGTGAAGTCGAACTGGCCGGCCTTGAAGCTCATCGCGAAAGGGGCGCGATTGAGGACTCCCGCCGATTCCAGCAATTGCCCCTCGCCCAATGGCTCAACCACGTCGGCGCGATAGAGGAAGGCGTACCGCTCGTTGTTGCCCGTGCGCGGGGAGATGACATGGCGCCAAGGCTCGTTGAGCTGGCGGCGCAGGCGCTGCACGGCCTGGCCTTCCTGCTGCACTTCCTGGATGGCCAGGAGGTGGAAATCGGCCTGCCTGATGATGTCTGCGATCGCCACCAGATCAGGCGCGGCCCGCTCGGAGAACTTGCGGAGGTTCCACGTGGCGATGCGGACCGACTGCACCCCGGCCTTTGGCGGGACGGGCGGCGACTGGCGGTCGCGCATCAGCCAGACGCCGGCAGCGATCAGCAGGATGACGATGAAGACGATCGCCTGGGCCGGGTTGGCCTGCGATCTGCCGGATCGGGATTTGCGTCGCCTCCGTGCCACGTTCAGGCGATTATACCCGCGGATGGAGGTAATCCTGCACGAAGGCGGCGAGCCTGTCGGTCAGTTCGTTGGCCAGTTGCTCGTCGGGCTGCCGCATCGTGAAGCCGACCGACCAGCGTTTCCCCTTGACCAGGATGGTGGCGCCGTTGGGCTCGGCCGACTTCTTCCCATGTGTGCGAATGACTTTCAACTCATCGGGCTCGGGCCAGTCGCCGGGCCGGACCACCGACACGGCCACGATCACCGGCACCTGTCTGTACCGAATGGTCGCTCCTTCAAAGCGCGGCTTGCGCGGCTCATCCTCCCAGGTCACATCCCCGTACATACCCCAGAAGGAGAACTCAAAAACCGTCGCTTCGTCGGCCTTTTCGATGCCGCTGCGCTGGAGATGATCCAGCACCTCGTGCAGGCGCGGCTGGCCCAGTTCGCCCACGATGCCGGCCTTTTCCCAGCAGCTTTGTTCCTGCGTTGTGCAGCCGCAGCAGACCGTCATCATCCACAGCCAGCAGATCATCCACCTCATGATGCGCCCTTTACGTTTGACTCCATCCGTTTTACGTTCCTGACCTGAATGGTCAACCTCTATGACATCGCCTACGGGATCGGCCTGGGAATCAGCGCCCCGTACTGGCTGATCAATCGGTCGGCGCGGGTCAAGGTCCGCTCGGCCCTGCGCGATCGCATGGGCCGTGTTCAGCCCCGAACCGACCACGCCCCGGCCGTGCTGATTCATGCCGTTTCGCTGGGCGAAATCAACGCCACGCGCGGGCTGGTGCAGCGATTGCGCGACCTGCGGCCGGACCTGCACCTGATCATATCGTCGACTACCGAGACGGGCTTTGCGCGGGCAAATGAACTGTATGGCTCGGCCGCGCGGATCACGCTGCTGCGGTATCCGCTCGACTTTTCCAGGGCCGTTTCCCGCGTGTTGGACAACCTGCGGCCAACGGTCGTCGTCCTGATGGAACTGGAAGCCTGGCCGAATTTCATGAGCCACTGCGCCGGGCGCGGCATTCCCGTGCTGGTGGTCAATGGCCGGATCACCGAGCCGAGCTTCAGGCGATATCGCCTGCTGGGCCCGGTGGTCCGGCGCATGTTTGGCCGGCTGGCCGCCTGCTGCGTGCAGGATGAGGTCAACGGCCGGCGTTTTGCCGGACTGGGAGTGGCCCGCGAGCGGATTCAGATTACCGGGACGATGAAGTTTGACACGGCAACGGTGGCCGACCGCGTGGAGGGCGACCAACAACTGGCCGCGGACCTGGGACTGGAAAGCAACCAGCCGCTGCTGGTCTGCGGTTCGACCGGCCCCGGTGAGGAACAGATCATTCTCCAGCAGTACCGGCGGCTGCGGGAGAAGCACAGCGGGCTTCGACTGGCGATCATACCCCGCCACCCTCAGCGTTTCGATGAAGTCGCAAGGCTCATCGCCGAAGCGGGATTCGGGCTGGTTCGCCGTTCCCGCTCCGATCCCGAAGCCCACGACCCAGCTGCCGTTCTCCTGGGCGACACGATGGGAGAACTGCGGAAGTTCTACTCGCTGGCGAGCATCGTCTTTGTCGGCCGAACGCTTGTGGACCTTGGCCCGCGCCAGCACGGCTCGGACATGATCGAACCGGCCGCCCTGGCAAAGCCGGTGATCGTGGGGCCGTACACCACGAATTTCGCGGACGCGATGAGCCAGTTCCGCGCGGCCAACGCCATCGTGGAAGTCGGCAACGGCGAGGATCTCGGCGCCGCCGTCGATCGGCTCCTGCGCAATCCAGCGCATGCGCGGACCCTCGGCGACGCCGCGCGCAATGCCGTGCTCCGCGGCAAGGGTGCCACGGAGCGACATGCGCAGGAAATCCTCAGGTATTTGTAAATCATGATGGCGGCAGCGCCGCTCCCGACGGCGCATCCAGCTTCCGCTGGCGCTTGCCGCCCGAGGAGGCCGCGGCGGCCTTGTCCCTGGCATTCTGCGTGCCGCGGGCCATGGCAATGACGCCCGTGCGGGCCAGTTCCTCGATGCCATAGGGCTTGAGCAGTTCCGTGAACGCCTCGAGCTTCTCCTCGGTCCCGGTCAGCTCGATCATCAGGCTTTCCTTCCCCACGTCCACGATCTTGCCGCGGAACAGGTTCACGATCTCGATGATCGCCGCCCGCTTGTCCGAAGGCGCCGTCACCGACAGCAGCAGCAGGTCGCGCTCGACATAGGCCGTGCCCTTGAAATCCCGCACCTTGACCACGGGAACGAGCTTGGCAAGCTGCTTGCGAACCTGCTCCAGGGTGTTGTCGTCGGCCGTGGTTACGATCGTCATGCGCGACAATTCAGGATTTTCAGTGCGCCCGACCACCAGCGAATCGATGTTGAATCCGCGGGCGGCAAACATGCCGGCGACGTTGGCCAGCACGCCGGGCTCGTTCATAACCAGGGCCGATATCACATGACGCATAAAAAAGCACCTCTCTTAAGCAGTTGGCCATTGTAGCCGCCAACGACGAAAAGTGCTAAGAGCCGACCGGGCCACGCGCGAACGGGTCCGATAAGGCGAACAACTGGCTTTCCTGCCCGGCGAATTCGATATCAGGGGTGCATGAGCCAGAATCCGGCGTCGCAGATGCCCCCGGCGGCAATTCAACCCGAAGACCGGCCCACCGACGTCTTCGGGCCGCGCCGGTGGCCTGTCACGCTGATCTGCGCGCTGGCCGCGATCACCTTCCTGGGGTCGCTGGCCGGTGCCACGCTTCTGCTGCGCTGGTACCCGGCGCGTGTCATGGCGCCGCTCGCCGCCGTGCTGCTGCTGGGCTATGCCTCGGCCCTGGGGATGTTCGTCGCGCTGCTTCAGCACCGCCGACGATGGCAACGCCCCCTGGCGGAACTTGCCAACGCCCTCCGCGACATCCGCGCCGGCGATGCGCCCATCGAGGAACTGGCCCGAATTCAGGGTCCCCTGGCGCAGCTGGCCAACGAGGTGGCCGACACTCTGCGAGAATTGCGCCGGCAGAAAGCCCTGCTGGCCGCCGCGCAGCAGGAGATGCGCCAGCGCATCGCCCAGCGCACCGACGCGCTGGAGCGGACGATCGGCTCGCTCCAGGTCCAGGCCAACCGCGATCCGCTGACGGGTCTGTACAATCGCCGCATGCTCGAGCGTCACCTGGGGCAGGTGGTGGCCCGCATGCGACAGGAGCAGCGCGCCCTGTGCGTGCTGATGCTCGACCTGGACAACTTCAAGTTGCTTAACGACACGCACGGACACGCCGCGGGAGATGACCTGCTTCGCAGCGTCGGACAGATCATCCGTTCGACCCTGAGAGACAACGACCTGGCCTTCCGCTGCGGGGGGGACGAATTCGTCATCGCCCTGATCGACGCCGATACCCAGGGGGCCCATTCCGTCGCTCGCAGGCTCGGCGACCTCATCGACGGCCTGGGGCGGACCCTCAAGCTGGCTCGACCCGTGGGGTTGTCGGTGGGCATGGCCTGCCTGGCCGACGTGGACAATCCAACCGCCGGCCGACTGCTGGAAGTCGCGGACCAGGACCTGTATCGCTTCAAGCGTCAGCGCAAGGCAGCCTTGAGGAAGTCCGCCTGATTCCCGGACGGATGCGTCGATGCGGGGCCAGCGTGCCGGTCCGGTGCTCCCGCAAAACAAGAAACAGAGGACAGCTCGAATCGCCATCCTCTGTCTCTGCCGCATCTGTTCTCAGAGCCCGTTACTGTTGCCGCGGCGCTGCCTGGCCACCCTGCGGCGCGGCGTTGGGAGCCGCGTTGCGATCATTGCGGTTTCCTCGCCCCTGCCGGCCCGGCTGGCCCTGCTGATCGCCACCCTGGCCGCCCTGGCCGCCGAAGCCGCCCGGCCCGCCGCCAAACCGGTCCATCATCTGCTGCCGCTGCGCATCCTGCTCGGCTTTCTTGACCGCAAGGAAGGCATCCAACTGCTTGAGCTGCTCTTCGGTCAGGATCGCCCGGAGCTGTTTCTCCGCAGTCTCGTTCTTGGGTGCAGTGGCCTCCAGGGCCTGGCGCTTGTCCGCCAACTCCCGGAAACCGTCGCGATTGCCCGCCTCGCGCAACTGCCGGAACTGTTCCTGAATCTTCTGCAACTCCGGCTCATTGTCCTTGCGCCACTTCTCCCAGGCGGCCTTCACTTCGGCTCGCAGGGTCTTGATCTTGCGCTCCTGCTCGATCGACAGATTGAAGTCCGGTTCGAGATTCAGTTCCGCGACATTCAGCACCAGTTCGTCAAAGCCGGTCCGCCCCGCCATCATGCCGCCGCCCCGGAATGCGCCCATGTCGCCTCGGGCGCCCGGCCCGCCGCCGAACCCGCCGGGACCACCGCCTCGGTCGCCAAAACGACCGCCCCGGCCCGCATCCTGCACCAGCAGGCTGTCGGCCGATTGTCCGTCCGATGTTGTGAACCTGTAGACTCCGAATGTCAGCAGCAGTCCCGCAACTATCGCCGCCGAAATGATTAACATCGATCGCATGGTGGCTCCTTTGCTCTTCGTTCCTTTTTCCATCTGTTGCTTTCACCCTCTACAACGCCCCTGTCGCGAAATTGTTTCCCCTGCGTCCGGTCCGGCGACGACCACGCTCAACTCCCGGACGAGTATTGATCTATGCATCACAAGGAGATTTCCCGATGAGAGCGGCTTTCCACTTTCTGATCGTCTTGCTCGGTTGCGCAGGCCTGGTGTGGGCTGAGAAGCCCGACCTCTGGCTCTATTACAGCACCAATCTTCAGGTCAATCAGAATGTGGACAGACTCCAGGCCATCTGGAAACGGGCGGCCACCGCTGGTTACACGCACATCCTTCTGGCCGACTCCAAGTTCGCCAAGCTCGGAGACCTTGGCGACATGACCAGGACCTACTTCAACAACATTGAGCGCACCAGGAAGATCGCAGCGGACCTCAAGCTCCAGATCGTTCCTGCGCTGTTTCACGTCGGCTATTCCAACGCCATGCTCTGGCACGATCCGAACCTGGCCGAAGGACTGCCGGTGAAGGATGCCCCGTTTCTCGTGAAAAACAACGAGGCGCGGCCGGTGAACGACCCGCCCGTTTCACTGGGAGGAAAACCGACGTGGAAGGATGACAACGTTGCGCTGGCCGACGGCGTGGCCACGGTGCGCGACAGCAGGGGCAACGCCCGCCTGTCGTGGAAACTGACGGTCGCTCCCCATCGCTGCTATCACGTCTCGGTGAAGATCAGGACCGGCGACTTCACCGGCGAACCGCGCATTGCCGCCATCGCCTCCGACCGATCGCTCCAGTACGAGTCGCTGGGCGTCAAACGCACGCAGGACTGGACGGAACACCACGTGGTGTTCAACACCATGGAATTCTCAACGGTCAACGTCTACCTGGGTGTCTGGGGCGACGCCAGGGGTGAACTCCAGTGGAAGGACTGGAAGATCGAGGAGGCCGGGCTGGTAAACGTGTTGCGTCGCCCCGGCGCGCCCTGCATCGTCAAGGGATACACCGAAGGGAAGGATTACGAGCCGATCATCGACCCGAAGATGGGCCGGATCCAGTGGAAAGGCGACTACAACTCCTGGCACGAACCGTCGGCAATCAAGACCAGGGGCATCCCCGATGGAACAATCCTGCGCGTGTCGTGGTATCACCCGGCCATCATCTACAATGGCCAGGTCTCCTGCTGCCCATCGGAACCGGCAACGCTGGAACTGCTCGCCGACGAAGCCAGGCGCATGCAGCAGGCCTGGAATGCCCGCGGCTACATGATGAGCCACGACGAAATCCGCTCACTGAACACCGACGAGTCGTGCCTGAAGCGCAACCTCGACGCAGGCGCCATACTGGCCGACAACGCCCGCTACTGCACCGGCCTGCTCAAAGGCCGCGACATCTATGTCTGGAGCGACATGTTCGATCCGTTCCACAACGCGCGCAGGGACTACTACCTGGTGCGCGGCGATCTGGCCGGATCGTGGGAAGGCCTGCACCGCGACGTGATCGTGGTGAACTGGAACTTCGAGAAGCGCCGTGAATCTCTGAAGTTCTTTGCAGACCGCGGCCACCGCCAGGTGATCGCCGGCTACTATGACCACGACCCGCATCAGATTCGCCAGTGGCTTGCCGCTGCTGGAGACATCAAAGGCATCGTGGGCGTGATGTACACAACGTGGCAGAGCAACTTCAACGACCTTGAGGTCTTCGCCAGGCTCTGCCGCGAATAGGGAATGCGGCAGATACACAGTCTGCCGCACCCCCGGCAATGCAGTTGACACATTCAGCGATGCCGTGGCCGGCGCGGACGCAGCACGACGCCAAGCAGCATCGCACCGCCCGCCCACATCGCCGCCGGCAGCGGCACGGCCGGAGTCGGCGGATCGTCCGGCTGCGGCGGCTGCGGATCAGGCAGGCGTACCCGCCATCCCTCGGTCTGGCCGGCCGAATTCCGGCGGGTGCCGGTGAACGCCCGGCCGTCTGCGGAGATGTACGCGTCGGTCAGAATCCAGTCTCCGACCTCCACCTGATACACGCTGGTCAGCACATCCTTGAGGTTGCGCATGCCGTTGGCGGCATCCCAGACGAAGGCTTCATAGCCGTTGATGGTGCTGGAGAAGCCCGCGATCAGACTGCCATCGGCGGACACGCTGGTGGCCATGGAAAAGTATTCGCCCCCTGCCAGATCTCCCAGTCCCACCATGCCGGTGGCGGCAGTCCAGAGGAACGCCTCGAAGCCGGCCTCGGCCATGCCTCGCCCGACAACAACCGAGCCATCGGCGGACACGCCCGTGGCGGCGCTGTAGAACTCCCATCCGGCCAGATCGCCCAAGCCGACCATGCCTTCGGAAGCGGTCCAGCGGAATGCCTCGTTCCCGTTTGGCGACTTGCTCTGGCCGATGATCACCCTTCCATCGGGCGACATGGCCGCCGGCGAGCTGGGGTATTCGCCAAGCGTACCCAGTGCCGTCAGAACACCATCCTCCCACCGGGCGACGTTGCGGGGTTTGGTCGTCTGACCGGCCAGCACCCGACCGTCGACCGACGCTCCTATCATCCACATCGTGCCCGGGATGGGCACCAGGCCGGACGCGCTCGACCAGTAATACCCGGTCTTGACGGTGTCATTGGTGCTTCCGACAACTATCCTGCCGTCCGCCGAGACGCCCAGTGCGTTGAAAGTCCCCTCGAGCAAACGAACTCCGCCCGATTCCGTCCAGATAAAGCCGCTGTAGCCCCTCTGGCCCACAATCACCGAACCGTCGGCCGAGATGGCGGCGGGAACAACGCCGGTTCCAAGACCCTGCACCGTTGCCGCCCATGTTGCCTGGCCCACGACGATCATTGCCAAGGCGCAGACCAGAACCCCTTGGCCCGTTTTCCGGAAGCCTCGCATACCCTCTCCTCTCGAGTTGTGAAATGAGGGACCGTCGGCGAATCGTCCCCGCAGACCGGAATCATGTGCCCCGGTTGCACCCGCCCAATGCGGGCACTTTACTATACATCATAACTTCAAATAGACAAGAAAATACGATTCCAAATTAATTCGCACTTCTTCGGGCCACAATGAGCACGGCCCGCCTTTCCCTATTTTGCTCCCCTTGGCCGGCTCAGCGGCTTGTCGATCGCTTCATCCGTCGCCTTGCGCGTGGGCTTGCCCACCGCTTTCAATACGATGTCATCGAACAACACCTCTCCGGGATGCAGATACGCGTACAGGTCGATTTTCAGCGTCTGCACCGGAAAGACGACGTGCTGCGGGTTGAGGTCGTCCACCACCGTCACCCACCTCCCCTTGGTATCCCCGGAAGGCGGCACCTGCCGGCGGTAGATTTCGCGCTCGACCTTCTTTCCCTCGATGTTGTCGAACATCGTGTATCCCTTGACGAACACGTGCAGCGTGGGCCCGTCGCTCCTGTAGCGGAAACTCAGGCGGTATCGCGTGTCCGGCTCGATCCGGATCGACTCCGACAAACAGGCCAGCCCGTTGTTCTCGGCGCAATAGCGTGAGAGCCTCATCGACAGGACATTGTTTGTCGTCCCGTTCTCAGGCATTCGCCAGATCACGACCTTGTCCTCGGCGGCCGACGTCGGGCTGACCTTCACCTGGTAATACTCCGCCTGGTAAATCCCCCACCATGACCCCGGCGAGGAAAAATCCCAGTTTCTGACCAGGTTCGGGTTCTTCTGCCAAAGGGCCTCGGCCGCCGCATCTTTCGTCAACCCCTCCTGGCTGGGATGTTCGAACTTCATCACGCCCGGCAGGGTCTCAAGGATCTGCTCCGACACAAACCGCAGGTCGGTCGGCTGGCCGATCACCTTGGTGATCTGGTGCACGCGGTGTGGCTCTTCGCGCAGGTCCAGCATTTTCAACCTGATCGTGTTGCCATCGCCCACCTCGCCCCAGACCAGCAGCTGCGCCTCGACCAGCCTGCCCAGTTCGATCACCGCGTCCGCGGCCGTGGCAAACCCGATCGGCTCCTTCGCCTCGGCGGCCACCTCCTGCATCTTCGGGCCGTCAACCACTTCATACAGCCCCGTGCGATCCAGCTTCATCCGCAGCGAAAACCCGCACTTCTCACGCAGCTCTTCGCTGGCCGACCCGCCCAGCGGGAAAAACGCCACGACAGGCTTGGCCTTCTCATCAGCGGCGTGAACACAAGAGACGACGACCAGTATTGCCAGCACTCTCAGGATCATCGGAAACCTCATCGCCGGGTTCGCGGCTCGATCCGCAGCACAGGCGTCTTGCCTGTTTCCCCGGCACCGATACGGGCAAGTTTGCGCCGATTACCAACAACATTCCCCATTATAATCGAAACCACCCCTCCGCCCCGTTACCTTCCCGGCCTTGTTCGCCAACCAGGAGCCGCCATGACCCGTTTTTGCACCGCTGTCGCCGCCACGATGCTGACCCACATGCTGCTTCAGCCCCCTGCCCAAGCCGACACGCCCATCCTCTCGGCAGGCCCGACGGAGAGCCGCTCCGACCCTATTTCGCCGCCGACTGCCTGCTGGCCGGCCTTCGACCCTGATGACAATCGCCGCAATCAACGAAGTGAATATCGTGTTTGCTGTCCCGGCTCCTGAACGTCGTGTCCATCACATGCACATCCAGCCCGCAGTTGGACCACCGCGGGTGGCACGTCACGCACGAGTCGCCGGCCCTGTTCGAGTGCGGCCGGTGACACGCCGCGCAGCTTAAGCCCTCGTGCACGCCTGTCGGCGTTCGGTCATCGCTGCTGCCGGACTGGTGAAACGCATTGGGCGCATGACACTGCACGCAGAGCCGCTGCCGCGGATCGGGCGAAACCCGCACGGGCCTGCCATCCTTGACCATCTGCGCCACGGGCAGGTTCTCGGCCGAGAAATGAGCCTTTTCCCGCCGGCTGTAGAGGCTCACCCGCGCCGGCCCCTCGAGGGGTCGAACCGGCTGCGTCGTCGGGCCGGCATGCCGATCCGCGATCGTGTCAACTTTCCCGTGCACCTGGTGGCATGACAGGCAGGGCATCACCGGCCGTTTCTCCAGCTCAAGCCGGGCCAGCTTCCACGGACCCCTGGTGTCGATCGGCGCAACGATGTCCTCTGTCCGCCCCTCAAAGAACATCCCGTGACACCGCAGGCAGTCGGCGTTCAGCAGTTCCGACCGGTTCTGCTTCTCGTTCAGGAAGATCGCCGGATAGGCCACGGCATGGCCGCTTTGCTTCCAATCCGCGTACTCGCTGGCATGGCAAGCGCCGCAGCGCCGGCTGACGGCGATCACCTGTTCCTCCGTGAGCCGGATCGTTTCCGGGCGGATCTGCTTCTCCCGCACATGCACCAGCACGCGGTTGGCGTGTTCCCGCAGCGCGTGCACATTGGTCGTCAGCGATCCCCCGTGGCACTCGCGGCAGTGCACGTCCTTGTGGGCCGATATCGCCCACAGATCGTGTGACGTCTGCATTTCATGGCACGAAAGGCACGTCTGCGTCGGCGGCGCGAAGTGGAAATACCCCAGTCCGCCGCCGACGGCGGACCCGACGAACACAATCGCGATCAGCCCCAGCCGCAGGATGAATCGAATCGCCCGGTTCATGAATCCGCCTCGCTGCCGTGATTGGCGGTTGGCGGCAGCCGGTCTGCACTGCCAACGGCCGGCTCCCGGCGCTCACTTGAACTTCGAGCCTTTCCACTCCCTGACGATGTACGCCGACACCCAGTATGCCAGCGCCATGATCGTCAGCGCCGGGTTGAACCCGCCGTTGGTCACGTTCAGGCTCCCGTCGGCAATGAACAGGTTGTCGACCTGGTGGACCTGCCCGTGGCGATTTGTCACCGATGTGTTGGGATCGTTGCCCATCCGGCAGGTTCCGGCCTGGTGCTGCCCGCCGGACAGGCCCCCGCGCGGTATCGTCGTCCACGTCTTGAACGCGCCGCACTCCTTCACGATCTTCTGGGCCTTGTCGCCGATGAACTCGCACGTGGGGATGTCGGCCGGATGACGCTGGCCCGAAAGCGCCGCCACCGGAATCCCCCAGTGATCCGTCACCGACGGGTCCACCGTCACCCGCGCCTCGAAGTTCGGAATCTCCTGCACCGGCCCCATCACGCGAATGCACCGCTTGTAGTATTTCCGCTGGAAGTCCTTGTGCGCCTTGCCCCAGCGAGCCTCCCCCGGCGGACGCACGCCGGTGAACAGCACCGGCAGGCGGATGAACTCGTTGGCCAGCATGGCCCCGCCGATCAGCCCCGGGTTTCCGTGGTTGAAGTCGCACAGCGCCACGCACGCCCCCGGGCCGGCCTCCTCCCAGACTTCCTGCTCGACCAGCCCGCCCGCGCCAGGATACGCATGCCCCTGGAGGTTGCGCCCGACCCAGTCATTGTTGTTGCCCGCACCATTGGGAAACAGCCTGGACGGCGAGTTCAGCAGCAGTCTGGCCGTCTCCGTCGCCGAACACGACAATACCACGATGTCCGCCGCCTGAACCTGCGCCCGGTCGTCCTGGTCGAAATATCGCACGCCCCTGGCCCGCCCGCGGTCGTCGAACACGATCTGCGCCGCCTTGCACTCGGTCCGCAATTCGCAGTTGCCCGTGGCCAGAGCCCTGGGAATCACCGTGTTCTGCGTCCCGTTCTTCGCGTTCACCGGACAGGCAAACCCCACGCACGACCGCATGTGGATGCACTTGGGCCGGCCATCGTACGGGATCGAGTTCCGCAGCATCGGGATCGGAAACGGGTGGAGCCCCAGCCGCCGGGCCGCATCATAAACCGCCTTCCCCTCCCTGTTGTACGGAAACGGCGGCATCGGATGGGGCTTCTTCCGCGGCGGAGCAAACGGATTCTGTGCATCATCCCCGCTCACGCCGATCTCCCATTCGGCCTTCTCGTAGAACGGCTCAAGGTCCTCGTACGTGATCGGCCAGTCCTCCAGCGTGTGGTTCTTCAGGTCCCTGACCAGGTTCGCGTACGTGCTCCTGAGCTTGAAGTCCTGCGGCATGAACCGCCAGGCCATCGCCCCATAGCTCAGCGTCCCGCCCCCGACGCATCCGGCATTGTTGTTGTACCCGCCCTCGCTGGGCAGCACGATCCGCCGCGTCCCGTCGGGGTTGAGGATGACCCGCCGATACCGCTGATCGTCCGGCCCATAGGCATTGCCCAGCGCCGTCGTCCGCTGCGAAATCAGTTCATCGTCATTGTGGTCGTCGTAGTGGTGCCACTTCCCCCTTTCCAGCAACACCACCGACAGACCCGCCACGGCCAGTTCCTTGGCCACAATGCCGCCGCCCGCCCCCGCACCAACCACCACGGCGTTTACGTGCTTCAGCGTCATTGGTGCACATTCCGTCCCATCACGCGCGGGTACTCGATCCCCAGCATCCGATAGCTGACATAGTCCCTGTTGCCCCCGTGGCGGGGGCTGCCGTAGAAGCCCTGCATCGTGTGCTGCCGGATCAGGTCGAAAAACGCCCCGGCCGACTGCGTGATCCAGTGGGCCTTGGGCGCCTTGTTCTGCTCCAGCGCCACCAGCAACTGCGTCTGCTGCTCCCAGGCAATCTGCTCGAAGTTCCTGCCGAACATCTCGCGGCAGGTGTCCTGCACGCTCGCCAGGCCCTTGCGATACTGTTCCGCAAATCGCGCGTAGGGCCCGACAAGCTGCCGGTCAATGAAGTTGACCACGCCCGCATCACGCGCACCGGGATCCTGGTCGGCGGGAATGATCTGCTCGCAGATCGCCTCCACCAGCGACGCCTCGGCCTCGGTGAAGAAACGCCACCGCGAGACCGGCCCGCGACCGGCCCGGTTCGCCAGCATCGCGCCGCCCACCCCCGCGGCCGCCCCGGTCGCCCCTGCGGTGATCACCTTCAACATGATCCGGCGGCTCGGTCGCGGCGCACCTTCTGCTTCCGCGGCTGCCCCTTGTGCCGACTGCGACTGGTTCGCTTGTTCGCTCATGGCCGGCTATTCCTTTTCCCAGGGAACCACCCACTTGTAAATCGTGTGCTCCCGATCCCACCCCTCGTCCCCGCCGTCCCCGCCGTTCATCTTCACCACCTGCACCGGCTTGGCCCCCTTCATGTCAAAGTCATGGCTGACAATCCGCGATCCCTTGGCCATCTTCTCCAGCTGCGGCATCAGCCGCACATTGAGCTGCGGCAGCAGGTACAGCGTGACCACCGTCGCCTGGCTCAGGTCCAGTTCGAAGATGTCCTGCTGCTTGATCGTGACCAGGTGCTCAACGCCCGCTTTCCTGACATTCTCGTTGGCTTCCTTGACGCGCTCCGGGTCAATGTCATACCCGAACGCACGCACCCCGTACTTCTTGGCCGCCGTCACCACGATTCGGCCGTCGCCGCACCCCAGGTCATACACGATATCCCCCTTCTTGATGTCGCACATCTCCAGCATCTTTTCCACCACCGGCTGCGGCGTGGGGACGTAAATCACGTCCGGCTTCTTGGCCTCTTTCTGCTCGGGCTCGGCCGCCGTCGCACCGCCCGACAGCCACAACGCCGCCATCACCACGACCACCAACCAGTTCGCCGCACGCATGTGAAAACGATCCGCGTTCATCTGTGTCTCCCAAAACACAAACATCCCTTGCCACAATGACCCTGATCAACGACCCCCGCAGTCTAAACCCCCGCCCACGGCCGATCAACGCCTCGTCGCCACCCCGCCGACGTTTCGCACGCTTCCGCCGTTTGCCTCCGCAGCCGCGGATGGGTAACATGCCTCGCTTTACTGAAGTCCCAGCGGCCCCTGGTTGGGCCTCCCGATGGAGTTTTGCCATCATGCGTCTAAGCGAGATCCTCAAGCCGCAGAATATCAAGCTGGCCCTGGCCGCCCAGAACAAGACCGACGCCATCAAGGAAATCGTCGATTTGCTGGCCAGCAACGGCGAAATAAACGACCCGGCCAAGGTCCTTGAAGCCGTCCTCGAACGCGAATCGACCCGCACAACCGGTATTGGCAACGGCCTGGCCATCCCCCACGGCAAGTGTACCGGCACCGATCACCTGACCATGGCCCTGGGCAAAGCCGCGACGCCCATCGACTTCCAGGCCATCGATGGCCGACCCGTCACCTGGATCTGGCTGCTGACAAGCCCCCCCGACAAGACCGGCCCGCATATTCACGCCCTGGCCCGCATCAGCCGCCTGATGACCATCGACAAGTTCCGCCAGGGGCTGGCCACAGCCACCACGGCCGAGCAGGTCCACCAGATCATTGAGCAGCAGGAAGCATCGCTGTAATCCGCTTCACACGAATATTCCCAGCCTCATGCACCGGACTTCCGCCCGGCGCAGGTGTCCCTCGTTTTTCGTAACTCCGGAGAGCATCAACCGCCGCGCCATGCCGATCCACAATGCCAGCGCGCATCGATCCGACCTGATCTGCCGGTTGATATCGCAGGAAATGAAGTGGATGCTGGTCAGTGCTGATGCCCCGCCGCTTCGGCGCCCTTCGCACCCTCCGGCGGAATGGCCGCGCTGCGCGCGTCCCGGTGCAGCCGGTCCACGTAATGCACGAATTCCATGTACGCCCGGATGTATTTCCGCCCCAGTTCCACCGATTCGGTTGCCTGCCTGCGAGCCTCCACCGCCGCCGCAAAACGCTGCCGGATCCCCTGCTCGGCCTGATCCGCAATGTAACGGGCCAGCCGATCCACGTTCCCGCCGGCCATTGCCGCCTCCGCCGCCAGCAGGGCCGGGTCCGTGATGCTCCCCGCGGGCTTGAGCTTCCCATACACCTGCCCGTCCAACCTGCCATGCACCTTGACCAGCCTCTCCAGGAACGCCGTATCCAGGTACGCGCGCAACTCCGCATCCTGCGTCCTGCCGCGCAGCGACATGAGTTGCGCGAAAGCCTCCCTGATCTCGGCCTCATCCTCCTTGTTGACCCACTTGAGCACCGGCGTCACATCCCCCTTGTCGATCGCGGCCCTGGCCTCCGTGATCAGCGGGCCATCCAGTGTATCGCAATGCGCCCGGGCCGCCGGCGCACCGAGCAAGACACACACCGCCAGCGCGATCAGCGCGCATCGAAGACTTCTCACCGGATCGCTCCTTTCTTCCGCGAGGCCGGCCAAACCACCTGCGTTAACGTTGTCAGGCGATATCCCGTCATGGTGTTGCCGGCCAGCCAACGACAGATGTGCCACAGTCGCACCCTTGCGTCAAGCACAGGCTGGCGGTTGCCACTCCGGACGAGGCACTGGCGGCAGCGCGGTCTGGCGGACCGCTGACCGGCCTGGCGGCTGCTGAAATGTTTGGCGGCCGCCACACCAGGCCGGGGAGGTGCTTATTTTATGGTCATCGCCCGCCGTAATAATGGCGCAAATAACCTAAAAAGGCGACTTCCGCCCTGGCACAGCGGTTGCACTGAATGCCGGTTGAATAGGCAGCCTCAGTGTCCGGCTGCATCGTGATCACACCACGATCAAGCAGTGGAGTTTTTCGTGCTCGTCGCGAGACGTGCATGCATGGTTCTTGTGCGCTTTGCAGGCGCAGAAAAGAGGAACGTTTATGCCCGGCCTTGTTACGCATCGTTGGAAGCTGCTCATGCCTGCCCTGGTGGCGTTGGCGCTGCCGGCCCTGGCGCTGGCTGCGGAGGAGGCGGCCGCTCCGGCACCGCCAACCACGATTGAACTCAAAGGCCTTCTGGACGGCAGCAGTCTGGTGGCAAATACGGTATGGACTCTGATCGCGGGGATGCTGGTTTTCTGGATGAACGCCGGGTTTGCATCGCTGGAGACCGGTCTGTGCCGGCGGAAGAACGCGGTGAACATTCTGGCCAAGAACTTCATCGTTTTCGCCGTCAGCTCAATTGCCTTCTGGGTGATCGGGTTTGGCCTGATGTTCGGCGACGGCAATCCCTTCGTGGGACTGACATCCTTCCTGCCCTCGCTGGAAATGGGTCCGGCCGATGCGCCGTCGAAGGTCGCCGGTGCCGCGAGCCTGGACTGGGCAGTCGTGGCGCCGAGCGTGAAGTTCTTCTTCCAGCTTGTATTTGCCGGGACCGCCGCCACGATCGTCTCAGGCGCGGTGGCCGAGCGAATCAAGTTCGGTTCTTTCATGCTCTTTTCGTTCCTGCTGGTGGCGGTGGTTTACCCAGTGACCGGGCACTGGATCTGGGGCGGCGGCTGGCTGTCAACGCTGGGCGCGCCGTTCCATGACTTCGCGGGCTCGACGGTGGTGCACAGCGTGGGAGGCTGGGCGGCCCTGGCGGGCGTGCTCCTGCTGGGCCCGCGGCTGGGCAAGTACAACGCCGACGGTTCGGCCAACCCGATTCCGGGCCACAACATGGGACTGGCGGCGCTGGGATGCCTGATCCTTTGGCTGGGCTGGTTCGGCTTCAACCCCGGCTCGACGATGACCGCGAGCGTGCAGATCGGGCACATCGCCGTGACGACCAACACGGCGGCGGCCTTTGGTGCGGTGGCTGCGACGATAACCGCATGGCTCGTGCTGGGAAAGCCGGACCTGTCGATGATTCTCAACGGCTGTCTGGCGGGTTTGGTGGCGATTACCGCTCCCTGCGCGGTCGTGAGCGTGGCCGGCTCGGCGATCATCGGCGCCATCGCCGGTGCCCTGGTGGTGTTCTCGGTGCTGTTCTGGGACAAGCTGAAGGTTGACGACCCGGTGGGCGCCCTGTCGGTGCACCTGGTCTGCGGCATCTTCGGAACGATCAGCGTGGGACTGTTCGCCTCGCCGACGGTCATCGCGGCCTACGACATGGGCGCGTATTCCAAGCCCGGACTCTTCTACGGCGGCGGCGCGGCGCAGGTCATCACGCAGCTCATCGGAATCGGCACGGTCGGTATCACGGTCTTCACGGCGTCGACGATCTTCTGGGCGGCAATCAAGTACACGGTCGGCATCCGCGTCAGCGCGGCCGAGGAAATCGACGGACTGGACATCGGCGAACACGGGATGGAAGCCTACCCCGGCTTTGCCACCGAGTCGGTGGGACCGGCCCCATCAATCACGGAATCGCCGGTGGCGCGAACCGCGGCCAAAGGCATGCCGGCGACGGCCTGACGTATCTTTCCCCTGGTTGTGTGAGGTTCCTCTTGGACCCCGTGCCGCTCGGCACGGGGTCCGCTTGATTGACTGACCGGCCTGAGAGCGAGAATCCGGCTCGGCACGCCGGAACGATCGGCCTGCGGGAATCAGGCGGGGCCGGGCAAGTTCCGCCACGACCGGCGTTCACGCTCGCCGCGGAATCACCTGGCCACCCGATCCGTCTCCGCCCCCTGGGCATCGTACACCACCAGTTCGATGGGCATCTGCCCCACCGCATGGGTTGAGCACGACAGGCACGGATCGTAGCACCGGATGGCCGCCTCGACGCGGTTGAGCGCCCCCTCGCTGACCTTCGGGCCCTTGACGTAATCGCGGGCCACTTCCTCGACCGCCCGGCTCATCGCGTAATTGTTGTGCCCCGTGGCGACGATGAGGTTCACACGCTCGAGCTGGCCGTTCTCATCGACCCAGTAATGATGGATCAGGGTGCCGCGCGGCGCCTCCAGCACCCCCACGCCTTCGCGGTTGGTCACGGGCGCGTTGACGCGGATTTCCCTTGAGAGAATCTCGGGATCCTCCAGGATCTGCTGGGCGCGCTCGACGGCGTACAGGTCCTCGATCAGCCTCGCGTAGTGGAAGTAGAGCGACCCCTCGATGACCTTCCCGCCGCGAACCTGCTGGTACTGCCTGTACTCGGCCTGTGCCAGCGGCGTGGCCATCTTCTGCGCGGCGTTCAGCCGGCCCAGCGGCCCCACGCGATAGGCGCCGTCCGGCCAGCCCAGCTTGCGATAGTACGGGAACTTCAGATACGACCAGTTCTCCACGTGTTCGGCGATATAAGACAGGTACTGCCGCCCGTCGAACCGGTCGATCTGCCTGCGCTGGCTGTCCACCAAGCGCAACTCCCCGTCATAAAGATCCACCGCGTCATCGCCGCTGACCATCCCCATGTAGGCCGTCGGGAACGTGGCAAAGGTCTCCAGTTCCTTCTGATGCTTCTCGGCCCAGGCCTTCATGATCCCCAGGCCGTTCTGAATGTAGGACAGCATCCGCGGCAGTTCGGCCAGGATCGCGTCGCGGTGGACCACATCCAGCGCCTTGTTCACGCCGCCGGGCACCGCGAAGTTGGGATGGATGCGCCGGTCGCCCAGCCGAGCAATGATCTCCTGGCCGAACTTGCGCAGGGCAATGGCCTTGGTCGTCAGATGCGGATCGGCCTGGTAAAGCCCCACCACGTTGCGAATGGCCGGGTCGGCGTCAAATCCAAGCAACAGGTCCGGTCCGGCCAGCTCGAAAAAGTGCATCGAGTGCGACTGGATGGTCTGGCCCATGTGCATCAGTTCGCGCAGCAGCCTGGCCGGCCGCGGAATCTGCACGCCCAGGATCTCGTCGCACGCCTTGGCCGAGACCAGGTGATGGCTCACCGGGCAGATACCGCAGATACGCTCGGTGATCAGGGGCATCTCGTAGAAGAGGCGGCCCTCGCAGAACTTTTCAAACCCGCGAAACTCATTGACATGAAGCCGTGCGCGCTCAACCTTCCCCGCGTCGTTGAGCTGAACGGTCACCTTCGCATGCCCCTCGATGCGGGTCACCGGCTCGATCGTGATCGTCTGAGACATGATTGCTCCGAATCGTTGGCGGTTTGCAGTTGCTGCCAACTGCTTCCCTAGTGCCAATCCAACAGTTTTCCCGTCAGCACCGGCTTGCGGCCGGCCGCCAGTTCCGCCAGCACGTGGAAAATCGCGTCCGCCGACGGCGGGCAACCCGGCAGATAAACGTCCACGTCGACGACCTGGTTAAGCGGCCGGGCATCCTGCATCACCGCCAGTTCCGGGTCGCTCGGGATGCGCCCCTCGGCGGTCGATTCGGTTTCCAGGTAGGCCCGCTTCAGCGCCGCCTGGCGGCAGGCCGCGTTGCGCATCGTCGGCACGCCGCCGAACACCGCGCAATCGCCCAGCGCCACCAGCACCTTGCACCGGGCCCGCATGCGCCTGGCCACTTCCTCGCCGGCGCTGTTGTTCACGCATCCTTCGAGGATGCCCACGGTCACGCCCTCTTCCGGCGGATGCTTCAGGTCGGTGATCGGCGTGGCGTGCAGGCTGGCGTGCTCGAGGATCGCCACCAGCCGCTCGTCCATGTCCAGCAGCGACATGTGACACCCCGCGCATCCGGCCAGCCAGTCGCTGGCAACCGTTACCTTTGCCATTGCTCTACTCCTGATTGTCAGTTGCCGGCCGCCGGTCGCCGGCTGCCGCACCCGGCAGGCGACAACGGATGACCGACACGCTCAAAGCGCCATCGAAATATCCGCGATCTCCTGATAGCTCATCGCGTGGCCCATCCGCACCGACAGCCGCATCAGGACCTCGTAGTCCGGCAGCACCGTCTTGGGCGCCTCCAGCAGCGGGCTGATCGGGATGTTCCGGCCTTCCATGTTCACCAGGTGCCCGCGCTGTTCGGCCCAGGTCTGCGCCGGCAGGACCACGTCGGCCGCCGCCGTCCACGGCGACTCGTAGGCCGCCGCAACCACCGTGAACTGCGCCTTGGGCATGGGCACGTCCTCCGGCATGTCGTCGCCCAGCATCAGGAACATCGCCTCGCCGCAGTGGTTCTGCGCCTCCAGCCCCAGCCGAGCCGCCCCGGCCGCGTTGGTTCCCTTGATCAGCGGCAGGAACTTGACCTTGTCGGGCAGCGCCCGCAGCGCCGCGTAGACGGTCGTGCTCAATCCCGCGCCGTACAGAACGACCGGCCGGCGCGCTTCCTCCGCCGCGTGCTTCAGCTGCGAAATGCCGCTGACACGCAGGTGATAGGTGGTCCGCAGCCGCTCAAAGGGCGACTGCACGTGGTGCGAAATATCCTCCAGGTCGAACGTGCTCCTGGCGTACGGCTCCAGCGGCGTCGATTCGTCGTTGACCACGATCAGCTTCGCGTCGTTGTCGAAGCCGCGCTTGACCAGGTAGCCGACGACCTTCTGGTCCTCCAGCGGGTCGCCGCCGATGATGATGATGCAGTCGGCCCTGGCCACGTCCGCCAACGTGCCGAACTCGCCCAGGTCCAGGGGCGGAACCTGCCCGTAAAGCAGGCCCACCTCGCTGCTCTCCAGCACCTCCTGGAAGAAACAGGCAAACGCCGCCAGCGACTCGTTTGTCAGCCGCGGAGACGCCAGCCCCGCCACGTGCGGGTACTCCTTGAGCCTGGCCCCCAGGTAGGACAGGGCCGTGTCCCAGCCGGTCTCCACCAGCCGCCCGCCTTCCCGCACCATCGGCTTGACGATGCGCCGCGGCTTGGGCTGCACCACTTCAAAACGACCCTTGCTGCACAGCAGCCCGCCGTTGCCCGCCTCCCAGTCGCCTTCCACCTTCAGCAGGTGGTTATCCCGCGTGATCGCATGAATGCCGCATGCCACGGCGCAGCCCATGCAGGTGGCCGCCGTGCGCCGCGTGTCGGCCGATGTCCCCATGTACGCGCTGGACCGCTCGATCAGCGCCCCGGTGGGACAGACCTGCAGGCACGTGCCGCACGACACGCACGACGACTCGCCGAACGGCACCCCGTCATCGGCGCAGATCATCGTTCGCGGTCCCCGCTGCTGCACGCCCAGCGTGTGATTGGCGGCCACCTGTTCGCACGCCCGCACGCAGCGGCGGCACAGGATGCACCGCGCATGATCCATCACGAAGAACCGCCGCGTGGCGTCCACGCCCCACTGCCTGGCGTAGTTGGTCGGATAGGCCCAGACGTCGATGCCGTGCTGGTAACCCAGCCGCTGCAGTTCGCAGTCGGTGTGCTCGGCGTCGCCGCTGGCGGCGCAGAACATGCAGTAGTGCTGACGCTCGGAAAAGATCAGTTGCAGCGAGTTCTTCCGCGATTCGACCACCTTGGGCGACTCGGTCTGCACCACCATCCCGTCAAAGACCGGGAACGTGCAGGCGGGCATCAGCGACCGCTGCTTCTCGATCTCCACCAGGCACACCCGACAGCACCCCTCGGGCTTCAGGTGCGGATGATGGCAGAGAGCGGGAATCTTGATCCCCGCTGCCTCGGCCGCCTCCAGCACCGTCTGCCCGGGCCGGGCCGTCGTCGCCTTACCGTTAATCGTGATCTTCAAGAGAGCCGACTCGCTCATGGTCCGCTCCAGCTCATCCGTTGAGGCGGCTTGCGCCGCCGATCCATTGATCAATTGCCATTCTCATTTCTCGGCGGCCGCGACGGGTTTCTCGAACCCCATCATCTCCAGCCACTCCAGGTCGCACCGCAGGCAGCGGTTGGCCTCCTCCCGCGCGGTCTTCTCGTCGTACCCGATCTCGACCTCGCGGAAGTTGCCCTCGCGATCCTGCACCGGAATCCTGGGCACCGGCGCCCGCCGGGCCTCGGCATACCGGGCCAAGTCCTGGCACGCCTCCACGTCGTGCCGCGGCGTTTCATACACCGGCTTCTCGAGCTTGCCGGTCGTCAGCCAGTGATCCACCGAGACGGCCACGAGGTTGCCCTGGGCGATCGCCTGCACGATCGTCGCCGCCCCGGTCACCGCGTCGCCGGCGGCAAACACCCCCGGACGATTCGTGGCAAACGCCTCGTTGACCGCAAACGTCTGCCCGCGCGTGGCCTCCACCTGGGCATGCTTGACCCACGACAGGTCCGGCGTCTGCCCGATGGCCGGAATCACGTAGTCCACGTTCACCGTGTAATTCTCCACCTCGATGGAGATGGGCTTGCGGCGGGCCGAGTTGTCAAACTCGCCCAGCCGCTGGCGCTGCAGGCGAATGCCCGTCACATGGTCCTGGCCCAGGATCTCCACCGGCGCCACCAGCGTGTGGAAGCGCACGCCCTCGTGCAGCGCGCCCTCAATCTCCTCGGGCAGGTGAGTGGCCGGCATGTCGTCGCCGGTGCGCCGGTACATCACGTGAACTTCCTTGGCGCCCAGCCGCAGCGCCACGCGGGCCGCGTCGATCGCCACGTCGCCGCCCCCGATCACGCCCACGCTCTTGCCCTTCAGGTCGGGCACGTTGCCCCTGGCCTTCTGACCGACGGCCTTCATCGTGTTCTCGGTGGCGACCTCGCGCAGGAAGTCGATCCCGTTGATCACGCCCTTCTTGTCCTCGCCGGGAACTCCCATCTGCCGCGACTTGTGCGCCCCGATCGCCAGCACCACCGCGCTGTACCCGCCCTCTTTCATCAGGCTGTCGATCGTGAAATCGCGCCCCAGGGCCTTGTTGCACTGGATCTCCACGCCCGCGCGCCGGATGTTGTCGATCTCGAAGAACAGGATGTCTCGCGGCAGGCGGTATTCGGGGATCGCCCACGACAGCATCCCGCCCGGGGCGCCCAGCTTCTCGAACACCGTCACCTTGTACCCCCGCTGGGCCAGCCGCACGGCGGCCGTCAGCCCCGCCGGGCCGGAGCCGATCACCGCGATCTTCTTCTTGGCATTCTCCGCCCGCTGCGCGGGCGTGCCGATCGGCTCGGGAATCCAGGGATGCTTGCCGGCCTCGTCGGCCATGAAACGCTTGACCTGCCGCACCGCCACCGGGTCGTCGATCTCGCCGCGGCGGCACTTGCTCTCGCAGAACGCCGGGCAGGCTCGCCCGCAGATCATCGCGAACGGATTCCGCTCGCGATGCACCTTTAGCCCCTCCTCGTACCGTCCCTGCGCCACCAGCGCCAGGTACGCCGGCGTGTCCACGCCAGCCGGGCAGGTGTTGATGCACTTGGCCCGCACCAGCGGCTTGCACTGGCCCGCCCTGCACATCTTTTCGTCGATGTGCTCGCGGAATTCCTCTTCAAAGAAGCGCAGAGCCGCCATGATCGGCCCCGGCGTCCTCTGCCCCAGTCCGCACAGCGACGAACTCATCATGTGCTCGCTGACCTGCCGAATGACCTTCAGGTCGGCCCTGGACCCCTTGCCCGTCGTGATGCGCTCCAGGGCCTCCAGCAGCCGCTGGCCGCCGATGCGGCACGGCACGCACTTGCCGCAGCTTTCGGCCGCCGCGAACGTCAGGAAATACTTGGCCAACTCCACCATGCACGTGTCGTCGTCCACGACGATCATGCCGCCCGACCCCATCACCGCGCCGGCTTCCTGCAACGAGTCGAAGTCCACCGGCGTGTTCAGGCACGAGGCCGGCAGGCAGCCGCCCAGCGGCCCGCCCGTCTGGACCGCCTTGAACTGCTTGCCCTTGGGAACGCCCCCGCCAACGTCAAATATGATGTCCCCCAGGGGGATTCCCATCGGCACTTCGATCAGCCCCGTGTTGGCCACCTTGCCCGTCAACGCGAACACCGCCGTGCCCGGGCTCTTGGGCGAGCCGATCGACGCAAACCACTTGGCGCCCTTCAGGATGATCTGGGGCGTCATCGCGTAGCTCTTGACGTTGTTGATGTTGCTGGGCTTGCCCCACAGGCCGCTCACCGCCGGGAACGGCGGCCTGGGCCGCGGCTCGCCGCGACGACCCTCGATCGACGCGATCAGCGCCGTCTCTTCGCCGCAGACGAAGGCGCCGGCGCCGCCCTTGAGCTCGATGTCAAAACTGAACGTCGTGCCCAGGATGTTCTCGCCCAGCAGCCCATACTCGTGGGCCTGCTCGATGGCCCGCTGCAGGCGGGCGATCGCCAGCGGATACTCCTCGCGGCAGTAGATGTACCCCTGCCGCGCCCCGATTGCATAGCCGGCCACGGCCATGCCCTCGATCACCGAGTGCGGATCGCTCTCCAGGATCGAGCGGTCCATGAACGCGCCCGGATCGCCCTCGTCGGCGTTGCAGATGACGTACTTGACCGTTCCCGGCGACCTGCGGCAGAACTCCCACTTCTGCCCGGTCAGGAACCCCGCGCCGCCCCGGCCTCGAAGCCCGGATTCCTTCACTTCCTTGATCACATCCTCCGGGGACATCTCCGTCAGCACCTTGCCCAGGCCGCGATACCCGTCGCGGGCGATGTACTCCTCGATGCTGTCCGGATTGATGATCCCGCAGTTGTGCAGGGCGATGCGGATCTGCTTGGCCGAAAACGCCACGTCCTTGAACTGCGGCAGGACGGCGATCTCCTGGGGTTCCTGGTACTGAAGATACTTGACCACCCGACCGCCGATCACGGTCTCGTCGAAGATCGTCGGCACATCCTCGACCTTGACCTTGCAGTAGAGGATACCCAGCGGCTGGATCACGAGCGTCGGGCTCATCGAGCACAGGCCGCGACACAGCCCCCTCGACACCGTTACCCGCGGCAACAACCCGCGCTTGGACGCCTCCAGTTCAAGGGCCGCGTACAGTCTCTCCGACTCGCCCCCGCCGCACGCCTTGTCCCCGCACACCACCAGCTTCATCGGCATCGTCACCGGGTTCAAATCCGGGGCTTGACCGCTGTCCATAGTCGTCTCCACTGGTCACACGTCACGTTTCACTGGCCCCTATTCCGTCGGCATCCGGCTGATCACCCATTCCTTCACCGGCCTGCCCTTGCACAGGTGCTCCTCGATCAGCCGCTCGACCATTTCCGGTCGAACGTTTGCATAGAGGACGCGACTGCCCCCCGCCTGCTGGATGTCCACCAGCGGCTCCTTGGCACACATCCCGATGCATCCCACGGAATTCACATACGCCTCGATCTTCCGTTTGCCCAGTTCGGCCACGATCGCCGTCAGCGTATCGCGCGCCCCGGCCGCAATGCCGCACGTGCCCATCCCAACCGAAATCACCGTTCCGGTCTCCACCCGTTCGCGCAGCGCGCGCCGAGCTTCCTCTCTTGCTCGCGTTAAGTCCTGTAAATTCTTGAGCTTAACCATATTCCACCTCGCGTTGTCCCCCATCGCGTCGTCCGGTCGATCGGCTACGACACCGCCTTCACCTTGTTCACCAGCCCATCCGGACCCAGACGCCCGAAGACCTTCTCATCCACGAGGGCCACCGGAGCCAATCCGCAGGAACCCAGGCAGTAGACAATCTCCAGGGAGAACTGGTAATCCGGCGAGGTGCCGCCCGGGGCAACGCCCAGACTCTTTTCCAGGGCCGAGATGTTCTTGTCCGCGCCGCGGACATGGCAGGCCGTCCCATCGCATACGCGGATCAGGTGCTTGCCCCGACGCTTCAGGTGGAATTGCGCATAAAACGTGGCCACCCCGTACAACTTGTTGATAGGGATGAGCGTCTTTTTCGAGATGTAGTGGAGAGCGGACTTGGGAAGGTAGCCGTAGGCGTCCTGAGTCCGTTGGAGGATCGGGATGATGGCCCCCTTGCGACCCTTAAATTCCTCAAGGATCCGATCCAGACGTGCCAAGTCAATCGGCGGCTCCGCGGAGCCCGCCTCACAACAAGCCTGTCCCTGCAAGGCCGCCATAACAGCCTCCCGAATTGTCAAACATCCCACTCGAAATGCTTCCGCGAACGGTTTCGCGGATTGGTGAATCTTTTCACATATTTCGTGAAAAAATTCACTATTTCTCTCTTACCCCTTTCATCGGCGAAATGCAAGTTCAAAGGATTGAAAAGTCCTTTGATTCAACAACCTTCGCAACAGTTTGAAACAGACTAACTCATCTCTATTCAGGACTGCGGACCACCCAATTGCAGCCCGCTCTCAGGATGATGCCAGCCCCTTCCCCACCTCTCTCCGGCTCCGTGACAGCCCTGACCTTGGGTCGAGGAACACACGGCGATGTTGAGGATCTTCTACGGGCTGGGACACTCCCGGAACTCGGGCACGGGCGGGTCGTCCGTGCTACAGGATCAGCCCCCGCAACCCCGGACGACCGGCCGCGAGAATTGCCACACCCCTCTCCTGGTGGCCACTATCTGCCTTGACCCGGCCTCGTACACCCGATACCGTCACCCGGCGACTGCATTCGCCCAATAGCCATGCTCAACGAACAAACAATTCGTGAACTGCTGGAACGCGTCGCGCGCGGCAGCCAGACCATCGACGATGCCGTTGCCACGCTCCGCCACCTGCCCTATGAGCCGGCCGGCGATTTCGCCAAGCTCGACCATCACCGCGCCCTGCGTACCGGCTTTCCCGAAACCGTCTTCTGCGCCGGTAAGACGGCCGAGCAAACGGCCGAGATCTTCCAACGACTTGCCCAGCGCAATTCCCGCGTGCTGGGAACGCGAGCCTCCGCCGAACAGTACCAGGCCACCCGCGGGCTTGTGCCCGAAGTCCAGTTTAACCAGTTGGCCCGCGCCCTTTACGTCGATCGCGAGCCGGACCGCCAACGCAAGCCGGGAATCGCCCTGGTCGCCGCAGGAACCAGCGATCTGCCCGTGGCCGAGGAATGCGCCCTGACCCTGGACCTGATGGGCCATGCCCCCCGGCGTACCTACGATGTCGGCGTGGCCGGGCTGCACCGCCTGCTTCACCACCTGCCGGAAATCCAGAAGGCCAACGTCGTCATCGTTGTCGCGGGAATGGAGGGAGCCTTGCCCAGCGTTGTGGGCGGCCTGGTCTCCTGCCCGGTCATCGCCGTCCCCACGAGCATCGGCTACGGGGCCAGTTTTGGAGGACTGGCGGCCCTCCTGGGGATGCTCAACTCCTGCGCCTCGGGCGTGGCGGTGGTCAACATCGACAATGGTTACGGCGCCGCGTGCCTGGCGGCGAGGATCAATCAAAGAATAGGCGAATGACAATCGTTCAAGGAACAACAAGGCCGGTCCGCGATTCCTTCCTGTGAACGTCGCCGAGTGATTTGTCATTCACGTTTCGGGTGTTGCAGCATGGCCTCCGCGACAGACAAACTGGCCGCTCTCCGCGGCATTCTTCGCTCGATGGGCTCGTGCCTAGTCGCCTATTCCGGGGGCGTGGACAGCGCCCTGGTGATGGTCGTGGCCCACCAGGAACTGGGAGCCAAGGCCCTGGCCTGCATCGGCATCTCCCCCTCCTACCCCGAGCGGGAGATGAAAGACGCCATCGCCCTGGCCGACAAACTGGGCATTCACTACCGCACCCTCAATACAAAGGAGTATCTCGACCCCAAGTACGCGGCCAACAAGGGGGACCGTTGCTACTACTGCAAGTCCGACCTGTATGACCGCATTCGGCAACTCCAGAAAGACGAGGGGTGGGCGTTCATTGCCGACGGCACCAACGCCGACGACCTGGAATCCGACGACCGCCCGGGCATCTTCGCCGCCCGCGAACATGGCGTGCGCTCCCCCCTGGTCGAAGCCGGCATCACCAAGACCGACGTGCGGCTCATTGCCCACGAACTGGGCATGCCCATCTGGGACAAGCCCGCCATGGCCTGCCTGTCGTCGCGCGTCCCGGTGGGCATGACCATCACGCCCGAGATCCTCCGGCAGATCGAGAAGGCCGAGGACGTGCTGGCCGGCCTGGGATTCAGGCAGTTCCGCGTGCGGCATCACGACTCGGTGGCGCGGCTGGAACTGCCGGCCGACGACTTTGCCCGCGTCCTGGAGTTGCGAGACCGGATCCTGTCGGGCATCCGCCAGGCCGGCTACAAGCACATAACGCTGGACCTGTCCGGGTTTCGCGATCAGCCCGATCTTGCGGAAGCCGCCCGCCTGATTCCCGTGGGTATCAGGCGTATCGGCGACAAGTAACAACACGTTGGCGGATCAATCTCCCCCGAGGCTGATCCAGGCGCCCGCCTCCCGGATGTACCGTGTCTCCTCCGCCGGTTCGAACCGGCTGCCGCTGTAGGCCCGCGTCTGGACAGTCACGCGATCCCGCTCGACCCGGATCATGTTATAGGCGTTTGGTTCCTGGCGCCGGCGCGTGGATACCGCGGTTCCGGCCTGCACCGAGAGGATCGACCGTTTCACCGCCTCGTGATGCGTTCGCACGTCCCCGCTGTAGCCCATGTGCAGATGGCCGGCCAGCAACAGGTCCACGCCCGCCGCCGCAATCGTCTCCAGGGCCCGCGGCGCCTGGCGAATGATCCCGTGCAGGCGCTCGCCCGGCGGCGGTATGAACGGATGATGCGTCACCACCACGCGAAACAGTCCGCCCGGCAGTTCCGCCAGTTTCGACTGCAGCGACTGCAACTGCCCGCGACTGATCCGGCCGTCCTTCCAGAAGCCGTCCAGCGTCCAGGTCCATGACCGCGCGCTGTTCAGGCCGATCACCGCCAGTTCCTCATCGCAGAAAAACGGCTCCAGGTCGGCTGTGATGTAGTGCCGGTAGCGATTGAGCGGGAAGAAGAACCGCCGGATCACGTCGAAAAGAGGAATGTCGTGATTCCCCGGCACACAGATGCGCGGGCCGGGCAGGCGCGCCAGGAACGCCGCGGCCGCCGCGTACTGTCGCCGGCGCGCCCGCTGGGTGAAATCCCCGGAAGCGACCAGGAGGTGCGGCCGCTGCTGGTGGATGTCTGCCGCAAGCGACTCGACCGCCGTCGGATCGACTCGCCCGAAGTGCAGGTCCGAAATGTGCGCGATGATTCTCACGTGCCGCTAATGGTAGGCGGCGCGATGACCGTCAGCGCGCCGGGTCGAATCCGATAGTGCAGGGGCGGGGTCATTCTGTCCCATTCCCCGTCGCACGCCACGCGAAGCCGTCGCTTGCGACTGTCAATCCGAACCTGGCCGGCGGAAACGGACTCAAAGTCGCGCGTCTGCTCCAGCCGTCCGAGCAGCGCCCGCAGCGCCAGAATCAGCATGCCGAACCTGCCCGAGTCGCGGGCGATGTACAGGCTCAGTTTCCCGGCATCCAGGCGCGATCGCGCCCCCACCGACAGCAGGCCCAACTCGTAATGGTTGTTGCCGACGAACACGAACGGCGACGCGCACTGCCGCCACCGCCCGCCGTCAAGGATTCTGACCCGCAGAACCGGGAAGCGCCGCATCGACTGAACCACCGCGAAAAACGCCGTAAACAGCGCGCTTCGTCCCAGGCGTTCCTGCTGTTGAGAGTCGCGATCCATCTCGGGGTGAAGCCCGATCGACGAGTTGTTGATGAACACCCGCCCGTTCACCTCGGCCACGTCAACCTGGCGGCGATGCCCGGAGACGATCAGCCGCACCGCCGCATCCTCCTCGAGCGGAATCCCCAGATCCCTGGCAAAGTGATTGGCGGTCCCCCTGGGCAGGATGCCCAGCGGGACACTTGTTCCCGCCAGCACACCGGCGATGGTGCTGATCGTCCCGTCGCCGCCGGCGGCAACGACCAGCGGAACCCCGGCCTCCAGCGCCATGCCCGCCGCCCTCGCCAACGAGGCGCCGGGCAATGCCTGGACCTCCACGTCCAGGCGGTGCGCCAGGAACAGCTCGCGCATATGCTCGGCCTGGCCGGCGTCAACCCCCGAACGGGCGTTGAGCAAGACCACGGGCTTTTTGCTCATGCGGTCGGTCATTCTCATTCACCTTACGGCAGGCCTGCGTCCTGCGGAAGGCCCGCGGCTCCCGCCGGTTCATTCGGCGGGGAAAATCGCTACAATCTCGCCGCATGATTTACCGCATTGACGTTTGCACCGCCACGCGGACAGGCGGCGGAGAAGCTGCTGTCGATCCGCTGGGGGAATCAATTCGCCGCCAGATCGCCGACCTGGGCATCCCCGTCGGGCCGATCCGGACGGCGCGGATCTTCCTGATCGACACCCCCGCCGACCGGACGCAGGTGCAGCGCATCGCCCGGGAACTGCTGGCCGACCCGGTGGTGGAGGAAGCCCAACTGGTGACGGGGGCGACCGTGGACGCGGGCAAGAGCCGGATCGAGGTCCACCTCAAGCCCGGGGTGATGGACCCCGTGGCCGCCTCGACCGAGATGGCCATCCGCGACATGGGGCTTCAGGTCAGCCAGGTGCGCACGGGGCGGCTTTACCTGATCGACGGGCAGGTGCCGCAGCCGGAGCTGAAGCGCATCGCCGAGCGCGTGCTGGCCAACGGCGTGGTCGAATCGATCCACTTTGACGCCTTTGTGCCGGAGGAATTCCCGGCCGGTCGAGCGTACACGCTCCAGGTCAGGCACGTGCCGATCCGCGGCCTGAACGATGACCAGTTGGGGAAGCTCTCGCGCGAAGGACACCTGTTCCTGTCGCTGCCGGAGATGAAGGCGATCCAGGAGTACTTCCGGGGACAGAACCGCGAGCCGACGGACGTGGAACTTGAGACCCTGGCCCAGACCTGGAGCGAACACTGCGTCCACAAGACGCTCAAGAGCGCGGTGGAGCTGGAGATCCGCGACCCGGCCGGGAACGTCCTGGAGAGGCGCCGATACGAGAACCTGATCCGGGACACCATCTTCAAGAGCACGATGGAACTGATGAAGACGGGCCGGGAGTCCTTCTGCCTGTCGGTGTTCGTCGATAATGCGGGCGTGGTGGCCTTTGACGACGTGGACGCCGTCTGCTTCAAGGTCGAGACGCACAACCATCCCAGCGCGATCGAACCCTACGGCGGCAGCGCCACGGGAGTGGGCGGCGTGATCCGCGACGTGCTGGGGACAGGTTTGGCGGCCAGGCCCGTCGCGAATACCGATGTCTTCTGCGTCGCCGATCCGAACTTCGGCCGGGGCAACGCGCTGTTGAGTGACCAGGCCGGGATCTCCGCATCCCTGAACCACAACCTGCCCAAGGGCGTGATTCACCCCAAGCGGATTCTCCAGCAGGTCGTCGCGGGGGTGCGCGACTACGGCAACCGGATGGGCATTCCCACCGTCAACGGCGCCGTCTACTTCGACAACCGCTACCTGGGCAACCCGCTGGTGTTCTGCGGGTGCGTGGGCCTGATACCCCGCGACAAGATCCGCAAGGCCGCCAGGAAAGGGGACGCGATCGTCGTCATGGGCGGGAGAACCGGGCGGGACGGCATCCACGGCGCCACGTTCAGCAGCGCCGAGTTGACCGACACGCACGCCGATGAGTTCTCGCACGCGGTGCAGATCGGCAACGCCATCACCGAGAAAAAGATGACCGACGTGATCCTGGCGGCGCGCGACCGGGCCCTTTTCACGGCCATTACCGACTGCGGCGCGGGGGGGCTTTCCTCGGCCGTGGGCGAGATGGGCGAGAAGCTTGGGGCGATGGTGGAACTGTCGAAGGTGCCGCTGAAGTACCAGGGGCTGCGATACGACGAGATCTGGATCAGCGAGGCGCAGGAGCGCATGGTCCTGTCGGTCCCGCAAGCAAAGGTGAAGGAACTGCTGGACCTGGCGGCAAGCGAGGACGTGGAAGCGACGGTTATCGGACACTTCGGGACGGAGGATCAGCAGCTGATACTCCACTACGAGGGAACCGAGGTCGGCCGGTTGTCCATGGATTTCCTGCACAACGGGCTGCCCAGGCGCAGCACGAAGGCGGTGGCGATCAGGCGCGGCACGGGTTCGGTTGCAGGGGGGCACGGGCAAGATGCCCGCGCCACGTTGAAAGAACGCCTCCTGGCGGCGCTGTCCCATCCCAACGTCGCCTCCAAGCACTGGATCATCCGGCAGTATGACCACGAGGTGCAGGGTGGCTCCGTCGTCAAGCCGCTGACCGGGCCGCTCCAGGTGGGCCCATCGGACGCGGCGGTGCTCAGGCCCAAGCTCTCATCCTACAAGGGCGTGGCGCTGGGATGCGGGCTGGCGCCGCACATCGAGGACCCCTACGAGATGGCCCTGGCCGCCATTGACGAGGCCATCCGCAACGTCGTGGCCGTCGGCGCCGATCCGGCGAAGATCGCCATCCTCGACAATTTCTGCTGGCCCAGCGTGGATGACCCGATCACCATGGGGGCGCTGGCCCGCGCCTGCGAGGCCTGCCACGACGCGGCCAGGGCCTACGGCATCCCCTTCATCTCCGGCAAGGACAGCCTTCACAACCAGTTCACGAACCAGGAAACCGGGCAGGTCATCAGGATTCCCAATACGCTGCTGATCAGCGCCATCGCGGTACTGGAGGATGTGCGACATTGCGTGACGATGGACCTCAAGGAGCCCGGCGACCGGCTGATTCTGGTCCGGCCGACGGGCGATGCGCTGACCGATCGAGCCAATGTCCATCGCGCCATCCGGTCCGTGATCGCTGGCGGGATGGTTCGCGCGTGCCATGATGTGAGCGACGGCGGCACCCTGGTGGCGGCGGCGGAGATGTGCATCGCATCCGGCCTGGGCGCAACGCTGCAACTGGACGGGATCGACCCGTTCTCCGAACTGCCGGGCATGTACGTGCTGGCGGTCAAGCCCGCCGATGTGGATGACGTGCTCAGGCGGCTGGCGAGCGAAGCGACCGCCCGGAACATCGGCCGGGTTGATTCAACCCCGCGACTGCTCGCCGATGGATCGCTCGACGTTGGGGTCGGCGAACTGACGGCCGCCTGGCTCGGTACGCTGGACTGGTAGACAAGGGCAGGTGCATGCCTGCCGGACAAGAATGGCGGCGGAAGGACCCCCTGCGGGATGGTGCGGCCATGCTCGTCTACAACGCGCTGAACTATCGCAACATACCCGGGGATTTCGGGCTGCCGATCGAAATCCTGTACCGGCGCGCGGACCAGGACCCCATCCCGCGCGAAGTTGTCGTCCGGGCCGCCAATCGCGCGGCCCGGCGCAACGCGCCGCTGGTGCTGGACCTGGAATATCCGCTGCCGGAGGCCTCCCCGCTGGGGGTCAGCGTGATGCTGGCCAAGTGCAGACAGGCCGCTCGCTGGGCAAAGCAGGTGCAGCCGCGTACGCGACTGGGAATCTACCAGGTGCCCGATGCATTCGGGCGATCACTGGTCAACCGCTATGCCCAGGCGTCGTCCAGCGCGCTGGGGTTTGCAGTGCTCTGGCAACTGGTGCGCGGCAGCGCGACGGCCGGTGCGACGTATCCCTATTTCAAGGATATCCCCTCCGAGGCGCTGATCAACGATCTGGATCTCCTGTGCCCATCGTTCTACGCATATGAACCGGCCGAAGTCTGGCTGGACGCCTGCGACGCGATGGTGGACCTGATCCGCCGGATCTGCGGCGACGCGCGGCCGCTGATCCCGTTTCTCACGCCGATCAACTGGCGCGTCAGGCCTGCCGTGCCGTGGGACGAAGGCTTCTGGCGGGAGCAGCTGGAGTTCTGCTCCCGGCGGTGCGACGGGATCATCCTCTGGCACTCGGACAACTCGATCTTCGACCCGAATGCCGCCTGGGTGCGGGAACTGCGCCGGTGGATGTGAGCGGGCATCCCTATCACCCGATTGTCTGTGCCGCCGGGTCCCTTCTGGCGTCATCGAGTGGCTCCCGGCCGGCGATCCCCGCTGAAGCATCTGGCCGATGCCGTTTGACAACACAGGCCGTGATGCGAAGGGGTTCCGCACCACGGCCTGGTTTTGTGACTTCAACAATCGGCCCGCCGATTACGCGAGCAGTTCGTTGAGCTTGCTCTCACCGGACGCCTGGAACAGGTCGTCATCGTCGGCGAACACGCCGTCGTCCGCGATCGCCGAGCCGGCGTTGAACACGCTGCCGGTCGGAGCCGAGGCCGCCGGAGCGGCAAGGATCCAGGCCGCCGCTTCCGCAACCGGGGCCGCGGCATCCGCGATCGTCTCGGCTTCCTCGTTCTCGACAACCGCGCCGCCGCCACCGCCGCTGTTGGGGTCGAACAGCGACAGGCTCTGCTGGAAGGTCGGATCGCCCGGAACGCGGCTGCCGGTGAAGCCGGCGCCCATCAGGGCGAAGTCGAATCCCTCGATCATCCCGTCCATGTTCAGATCGCCGAACAGCCAGCCGCTGCCGTCGCCGGTGAAGCCGGCACCCTGCAGGGCGAAGTCGAACCCTTCGAGCTGACCGTCCAGGTTCGCGTCGCCGTACCAGGTGTAGGCGATCAGCACGTCGGTCGCCGCCAGCCCGCTCACGCCGCGCCAGGCATCCCAGACCTGCGTGCCGTCGCCGTAATCGTTGATGATCGCGCCGATGCCCACCGTCCCGAACAGGGCGCTGGAGCTGTCGGCGGCCGCACTGCTGGTGATGCCGGTGCCGGTCCAGTCGAACGCCTCGGTGGCGCCGCTCATGACCAGCGCCTGGATCGCCCCCAGGTCGCCGTTCTTGACCACCACGCCGTTGTCGGCGATGTCCAGCGTCGCGCCCGAGGCGATGCTCAGGCCGCCGGTCGTCAGGATGTTGGTCCCGGACTGGGCCAGCGTCGCCTTCGACGTGCCCTGCAGATTCAGGCC
>Ga0209381_1001523_pt1 | contig 36632 bp, 33 predicted proteins | sample DewCreD2012metaG_FD_184111 | JGI IMG/M metagenome (GOLD analysis project Ga0209381, IMG submission 184111) | Hot spring sediment bacterial and archeal communities from British Columbia, Canada, to study Microbial Dark Matter (Phase II) - Dewar... ... | reverse complement strand
GTGGAGCGTGAACGTGGACCGGACGCGGGCGGCGTTGCACAATGCCGGCGCGGACGGCGAACCCGTCTGTCTGCTCGGCACGGCCTTCAATTTCGTCCACCTGCTTGAGGGCCTGGCGCAAGGCGGAACCCGGCTGGTCTTGCCGCCCGGTTCGGTCGTGATGGAAACCGGCGGTTACAAGGGCCGCGCCCGCGAACTGCCCCGAGCCGAACTGCACGCCTGGATCACCCGCGCCCTCGGCGTGCCGCCCACGCGCATCGTCTGCGAATACGGCATGTGCGAACTCAGTTCCCAGGCCTATGATCGCGTGGCGGATGACCAGTGCGCAAAGGCGGGAAGTGCCGCCCCGGCGCGTCACCCGACGCCCGTCACCCGTCACTTCCAATTCCCCCCCTGGTGCCGCGTGACCATCCTCTCCCCGGAGACCGGACACGAAGCTGCCGAGGGCGAAACCGGGCTGGTGCGGGTATTCGATCTGGCGAACGTTTTTTCCGTGGCCGCCATTCAGACCGAAGACCTCGCGGTCCGGCGGGGCGACGGCTTCGAATTGCTGGGCCGCGCCCGGCACGCCGCGCCGCGGGGCTGCTCGATGCAGGCCGCCGAAATCGCCACTGCCCAATCGCCACTCCCGTGACCCTGCCCAACTATTTCCTTGCCGACCTGCCGCCCGAGGCGGTCATCACCCCCGAACTGGTGGCGGAGGCCTGCCAGAGCCTGAAGCGCAACCGCGAGCAATACCTGGCGCGCCGGACCACCGCCCAGATGATCGCCGTCCTCGCGGCGTCCGGCGCAAACTGGCTGCAGCCCGACGACCCGTTCCGCCGGCTCGCGCTCGCGCGGGCGGCGGAAACCGGCTTTTCCGCCGCCACCCTGGCGCGCGGACTCGACGCATTCTTCCGCGAATTGACGGCGGACAAATTGGGCGCGCTGGTGGCGGCGGAACTGGGCCACCCGGCGCGGCTGGAAGGGTTCTGCGCCGACGCCCACGAACAACGCCAGTCCCGCCTGGGCCTTGCGCTCGGCCCGGAACTCATCGTCCACGTGGCCGCGGGCAACCTGCCCTCCCCGGCCCTGCACAGCCTGGTGCTCGGCGTTTTGTTGCGCTCGGCGCAGTTCATGAAGTGCGCGACCGGCGGGGCGTTGCTGCCGCGCCTGTTCGCCCACTCGCTCTACGAACTGGATCCGAAGCTGGGCGCGTGCCTGGAACTGGCGGTGTGGCCCGGCGGAGCGGAGGCGGTCGAGGCCGCGCTCTTTGCCGGGGCGGACGTCGTCACCGCCACCGGCGCCGACGAAACGCTGGCGGCCATCCGGCAACGGTTGCCCGCCCGGACGCGGTTCGTCGGCCACGGGCACCGGGTCAGTTTCGCGTTCATTGCGGCGGAGGTGTTGACGCCCTTCAACGTGCCCCGGCTGGTGGCGCGCGCGGCGGCGGATGTCGCCGCGTGGGACCAATTGGGCTGCCTGTCGCCGCATGTGCTCTACGTCGAACCCGGCGGGGCGGCCAACGCGGAGCGGTTTGCCGAACTCCTCGCCGCCGAACTGGCCGTGCGCGAACAGCACGAGCCGCGCGGGGCGTTGCCGCCGGAGACGGCGGCGCAGATTGCGGCCCGGCGCGGCCTTTACGAGGTGCGCGCGGCGCATTCGCCGGCCACGCGCCAGTGGTGCAGCGCCGGCTCGACCGCCTGGACGGTGGTGTTCGAGGAGGAGCCGCGCTTTCAAGCGTCGTGCCTCAACCGGTTTGTCTATGTGAAGCCCGTGGCGGGGCTGGCCGGACTGCTGGCCGCCGCCGACCCGGTGCGCCGCCAAGTGTCCACCGTGGGGGTCGCGGTGCCGGAACACACGCTGGGCGAGGTGGCCGCCGAACTGGCCCGCTGGGGCGCGACGCGCATTTGTCCGCTGGGCCGGATGCAGGAACCGCCGCTGGGCTGGCGGCACGATGGCCGGCCCGCGCTCGCCGATCTCGTCACCTGGGCGGACCTGGAAATCTGATCCGCCGCCCCCAACAACCGCGCCTTTCATGCTCATGCAACAGGAACTCCGCAAAACCTTCCAATTCGAGGCCGCGCATCGGCTGCCCAGACTGCCGCGCGGCCACAAATGCCGCCGCCTGCACGGGCACAGCTTCCAGGTCGAAATCGTCGTCGCCGGCCCGGTGGACCCCAAACTTGGCTGGGTGATGGACTACGCCGACATCAGCGCGGCGTTCAAGCCGCTGTGGCAGCGGCTGGACCACCGTTATCTGAACGACATCCCCGGCCTCGAAAACCCCACCAGTGAACTGCTGGCCGCATGGCTCTGGCGGCGTTTGAAACCCCGGCTGCCCTGCCTGCGCGAAATTGTTGTGGCCGAAACCTGCACCGCCCGCTGCGTTTACCGCGGCGAGTGATCCGCGGCGTTTTTGCCGCTTGCTTGCGGGCCGATCCCGCCCTTCAATCCTTTTGGTGGTTGGCCACCCATCCCCCCATCCCATGATCATCGGCGTCCCCAAGGAAATCAAAAAACAGGAACACCGGGTTGCGTTGCTGCCGTCGGCGGCCTACCAGCTCACCAAGCGCGGCCACCAGGTGCTGGTCCAACGCGGCGCCGGCCTGGGCAGCGGCTTCAGTGACGAGGAGTATGCCCGCGCCGGGGCGACGTTGATGGAAACGCCCGCCGAAATTTTCGCCCGGGCCGACCTGATTGTGAAAGTCAAGGAGCCGCAGCCGGTCGAGGTGGCGATGTTCCGCCCGGGACAGTTGCTCTTCACCTACCTGCATCTCGCGGCGGACCGGACGCTCACGGAATCCCTCGCCGCGTCCGGGGTGACCGGCATCGCCTACGAAACCATCGAGGTGAACCGCCGCCTGCCGCTGCTCGAACCGATGAGCGAGATCGCCGGGCGCATGAGCGTGCTCGTCGGCGGTTTCTACCTGGCCAAACATTACGGCGGCAGCGGCACGCTGCTCGGCGGCGTGCCGGGGGTGATGGCGGGGCGCGTCCTGGTGCTCGGCGGCGGTTCCGCCGGCATCAACGCCGCCCGCATGGCCACCGGCCTCGGCGCGGATGTGACGATCCTCGAGGTGGACATCGAGCGGATGCGCTACCTCGACATCACCCTGCACACGGCGCACACGCTGTATTCGGACGAATCCCGCCTGCTGGAGATGCTGCCCACAACAGACCTGCTCATTGGCGCGGTGCTGGTGCCAGGGGCAAAAGCGCCCAAGCTCATCCGGCGCGACATGCTCAAACTGATGCGGCCCGGCAGCGTGCTGGTGGACATCGCGATTGACCAGGGCGGCTGCGCGGAAACATCCCGGCCCACGACGCACGAGAACCCGGTGTTCGTCGAGGAAGGCGTCACCCATTACTGCGTGGCCAACATGCCGGGGGCCTATGCCCGCACCGCCACCCAGGCGCTCACCAACGCGACCTTCCGTTACCTCGAACAACTTGCCGACCTCGGGCTGGCCGAAGCCTGCCAGCGCCAGCCGGCGTTGCTGGGCGGCATCAACGTGATGGGCGGCCACGTCACGCATCCGGCGGTGGCGGCGGCGCACGGGCTGCCGCATGTGACGCCGAAGTTCGGTTGACCGCCGACCTGGCCGTTCCACGGGCGGCGGCACCGAATATTTCACACCCGGTGTGAGGGAGCGCCGGTAGGCCACCGGCTTCTCGCGGCAAAACGTCCGAAGCCGGTCTCCGACCGGCGCTCCGCTCGGTCGGCATTTCGCGCGGATTGCGAAACACCCGGGCTACACCACCTGCACGACGACGGCGGTGGTGTTGTCGCGCCCCGAGTTGGCCACGGCGGTGTCCACCAGCCGGCTCGCGGGGCTGGTGGCAACCGAGCCGCCGGGCGGTTCACGCAGCAGGTCCACGATTTGGTGCTCGTATAGCCCCTCGCTCAGCCCGTCCGTGCAGAGGAGAAAGACATCGCCCGGCTGGAGGCCGACCGCGCCGACCTGCGGCTCGACAAACTGGTTGCCCCCGCCGAGGGACTTCTGGAGGACGTTGCGGCCCGGGTGGGTGCGCGCCTCGTATTCCCGAATCATTTTGTTCCGCAGCAGCCAGCCAACATGGGTGTCATCCTGAGTGATCTGCTTTAACTGCCGACTCTCCCGGGCCAGATAATAAATGCGGCTGTCGCCGACATGGCCGAAGAACATCCATCCGGGGGTGAACCAGCCCAGGCTCAGGGTGGTTTCCATGCCATGACATTCCTCGTAGCTGCCGCCGAGATAGACGAGCGCGCGGTGAATTTCCTCGTAAAGCTCGGCCAGCACGTCCGCGAACCCGGCCTGCAACCCCTCGGCGGACTGCTTGAAGGCGCGGGGCAGCAGTTTGGTGATTTTCTCGACCGCGATCTGGCTGGCGTATTCGCCCGCCTTCGCGCCCCCCATGCCGTCGCTCACGGCAAACACGAAATCCATGTCCGCCAGCGAGGCCTCGCCCAGTTTGCCCAGGTGATGAACTTCGTGGTCGTTGAAGCGGAGGCCGAGGAAGGAGTCTTCGTTGTTGGGCCGGTAACGGCCGCGGTCGGTGCGGCCGGACCAGCGCAGCCCGGACGGGGCGGGTCCGCTGGCCGGCTCAACGGGTGGTGGAGGCGTCATGCGCGCCGGGGAGGATGGTGGCAAACTCGAAATCAATCACGCAAAAACGCCCGTCCTGCTGGCGGTAAGTCACGTTGCGGATGTCCGGATCGTCATGCCGCACCCCGAAACGCTCCAATTCCGCGAAGATTTCCGCCGTGCGCTGGGCGTCCAGATGCTGCACGCGCCCGCCGCAGTTGGTGGTGACGATGCGGCGGCGTTCGGGGTCGGCCTCGAGCAGCCGGGGCACGAAAGGGCAGCCGCGTTCCTCCAGGTGGCGAAGCACTTTGACCTCGTTGGCGAACCGCTCGGCGGCGTTCGGGCCGTGATACACTTTGACCACCCGCCCATCGAAGGTGAGGTGGACGGTGGCGCGGAGGGTGTCCTTGACTTGCAGCATGGTGACCGGCGTGGAGCCACCAGGAATGTGACCCACGGGGACACGCTTGGCCAACTCCTTTTCCAGCGCGCGGAACGACCGGCAGTGACCTGAATCGTGACATGCCATGAATCGTGAGTTGCGAAAGCCCGCAGTTCGGAGATACTGCCCCCGCCATATGAGCACATTGACCAAATTGAACTCAGCTCAACTTCGCCGCGCCCTGCAACTGCGTGAGAAGATTGAGAAACTTGAATCGGAACTCGCGGCCCTCGTGGGCGCCCCCGCCCCGGCCCCGGCGGCGGCCAGCGCGCCCCGCAAACGCAAGATGAGCGCCGCCGGCCGCGCCGCCATCCGCCGCGCCGCCAAGCTGCGCTGGGCCAAGTTCCGCGCCGCCAGGAAGCAGGCGGCGCAATAGCCCGTCCCCGCTTCCAGCCCAGTCTCACCGCCGCCGGGACCGCCGGCGGCGATTTGTTCGCGGGGCCATGCGACTCCAATCCCTCCTGTGGCTGACGGTCGCCGGGCTGGGTCTGGCGGGCTGCGCCGACAAACGCCCGGAACGCGCCTGGCCTGAACCCGCCGCCGTCCCGGGCCTGTTCACCCCGCTGGAGCGCCAGACGTGCGTGCTGTTCGTCGGCCCGTTTCAGCATCGCGTGGTGCCGTGGTTTGACGGCCTGACGCTGGCGCAATCGCTGGTGGCGGCGCGCTACCTCAGCCCGGAAGACCCGCAGGTGATCGTGCTCACCCGGGACGGCGTGCCGGTGGAATTCGACGCGGCGGCGTTGCTGCGCGGCGAGGACCTTCTGATGCAGCCGGGCGACCTGGTGGGCGTCCGGCCCTGACGGCGGCTTGCCGCGCCCGGGACGCTCGGCTAGGGTGGCCGCGCTATGGATTACACTGCGCCGCCCCCGCCCGGTTCCACTCCCGCCTTTTATCCCCCGATCCCGCCGCCGCCCGCCAAGCCGCGCCGCAGCCGCGGATGGATGATTGCCGCCATCGTGCTGCTGCTCCTCCTGGGGATCAGTTTGCTGCTCAACGTGGGCCAGTTCGTCGGCAGCCTCGCCACCATGTCCCCCAGTCCCCAACGGAGCGCCGGCCCGCGGCTCGAGGAGGTGACGCTGGAAAACCACGATTCCCGCAACAAGATTGCGGTGGTGCCCGTCGAGGGCATCATCTTCGGTTCCCCCGCGGACGGCTCCGGGCACAGCCTGGTGGACGTGGTGAAGGCGCAGTTGCGCCGCGCGGCGAAAGACACCCGCGTCAAAGCCGTGGTGCTCAAGGTGGATTCGCCGGGCGGGGAAGTCCTGGCCTCGGATGAAATCGCCGACGCCATCCGCGAATTCCAGGACGAATCCGGCAAACCGGTGGTGGCCAGCTTGGGCAACCTGGCGGCCTCGGGCGGCTATTACATCTCGGCGCCCTGCCGCTGGATCGTCGCCCACGAACTCACCATCACCGGCAGCATCGGCGTGATCATCTCCGCGCTGAACTATCGCGGGCTCATGGACAAGGTGGGCCTCGAACCCACGGTCTATAAAAGCGGCCAGTTCAAGGACATGTTGAGCGGCGCCCGCAAGCCGGGCGACGTCACGGACGAGGAACGTCGCATGATCCAGTCGCTCATCACGGAAACCTACAGCAAGTTCACCAACGTGGTCGCCACCGGACGCCAGGCGGCCCACGAGGAAAATGCCACGGCGGGCCGCCAACTCGCCGCCGACTGGGACCACTACGCCGATGGCCGCGTCTTCTCCGGCAAGGACGCCTTCAAGCTGGGCTTCGTGGATGAACTGGGGAATTTCCAAACCGCCATCCGCCGCGCCCGTGAACTGGCCGGCCTGCGCACCGCGAACGTCGTCGAATACCGCCGCTTCACCGATTTGTCGGACATTCTGCGCCTGTTCGGCGAAACCGAAAGCCGCACGCTCAAAGTGGACCTCGGTTGGCAGCCGGTTCAGCTCCAGGCCGGCCAGCCCTACTTCCTCTCCCCGCTTCACCTGCCCTGAACCCGGACCATGAAGGGCGTCACGGTCATCCCCCACCCGCTCGTCCGGCACAACCTCACCCGGCTGCGTGACCGGCGGACCAACAACCAGGAGTTCCGCCGCCTGCTGGGCGAGGTGGCGTCCTTGATGGTCTATGAGGCGACCCGTTCGTTCGAGCTTTCCAACGTTTCCGTGCGCACCCCGCTGGAACGCACAACCGGCCAGCGCTTGAAACGCGACGTCGTGCTCATCCCCGTCTTGCGCGCCGGGCTGGGCATGTTGGAACCACTGCTGACCCTCATCCCGAACGCCCGCGTTGGCTTCATCGGCCTGAAGCGCGAGGAAACCACGCTCCAAGCTCACTTCTACCACCAAAGCCTGCCCGCCAACCTGCGCGACTGCGAAATCATCCTCATTGACCCGATGCTGGCCACTGGCGGGAGCGCACTGGCCGCGTTGGAACTGATCCAGCGACACGGGGGACGCCGCCTCCGGCTGGTCAGCCTCGTCGCGGCCCCGGAAGGTGTGCGGGCCGTCCGACGCATCCATCCCAAGCTGCCCATTTTTACAGCATCGGTGGACCGGGAACTCAACCAGCGAGGCTACATTTTGCCAGGCTTGGGCGACGCCGGCGACCGGCTGTTCGGGGTCTGAGCGGGTCAGACCGGCGCATTTCAGACGATTTCGCGCCAGTTCGTCCACGGCTCGCTTCCTGGTTCGCGCTCAAGGCACTTTTTCCAAGCCACTTCCGAGTTAATTTCGGGTGGCACGACTGCCGCTTTTTTGAATGTTCAGCGTAAAGTGTGGTCAAAATTCATGTTAAACACAATGTTGACAAAACAAAACATTACCTAGACAATATCAAGACGTGCGCATCATGAAATTCTTCAATTTCGCCAAACGGATCACGCTGTTCCTCATGGTCAACATCCTGGTGATGGTGACGTTGACGTTGATTCTTCAACTGACCGGATTGGATAAACGCTTTCCGCCCGGTTCCTATCAGAACCTGATGATTTTCTGCCTGGTCTGGGGCATGGGTGGAGCGTTCATTTCGCTGGCACTCTCCCGGATGATGGCCAAGTGGATGATGGGGGTGCGGCTGATTCCCGAGAACACGCCCGACCCGAATTTGCGCGAACTGGTCCGCCTGGTGCATGAACTGGCCCAACGCGCCCGCCTGCCCAGGATGCCCGAGGTCGGAATTTACGAGTCGGACGAGATCAACGCTTTTGCCACCGGCCCCACCAAGTCGCGCTCGCTGGTGGCAGTCTCAACCGGCCTCCTGCGGCGCATGAACCGGCGGGAAATCGAGGGAGTGCTCGCGCACGAGGTGGCGCACATCGCCAATGGGGACATGGTGACCATGACGCTGGTGCAAGGCGTCATCAACGCCTTCGTGATGTTCCTGGCGCGCGTGCTGGCCTTTGCCGTGATGGCCGCGCTCAAGTCGCGCGACAGCGGGCGGGGCGGTTACTGGATGCAATTCATGCTGGTGCAGTTGTTCCAAATCGTCCTCTCGTTGCTCGGGTCCATCGTCGTGTGTTGGTTCTCCCGCTTCCGCGAGTTTCGGGCCGACGCGGGCGGGGCGGCCCTGGCGAGCCGGGACAGCATGGCGGCGGCGTTGCGCGCCCTGCAGCGGTTCTACGGCCAGCACGCCCATCCCGAGGCGCAGACCGGTGGCGCCGCGTTTCAATCCCTCAAAATCTCCGGCAAGGCCGGCGGCCTGGCCCGGCTGTTTGCCACCCATCCGCCCCTTGAGGAGCGGATCGCCCGGCTGGAAGGCATCGGCTGAACTCCCACAAATCCCCCAAACTCGCGATCATGAAAAAGAAAACCGCTGCCGTCCGCGCCGACCGCGCCGTCCGCCGGTCCACGCCGCCCCGGGTCAAACCGCCGTCCGCTCCCCGGATGGCCCGCCGCCGGACTGATTCCGCCCCGCTCCGGCCCGGCGAATCCCGCACCGTGGTCCTCCACGAGCCGACCCCCGACGCCCCGGCAGTGCTGGCTCCCGCCGTTCCCACCCCGGCCACCCCGCCGACCGGCCCGGTGCCCGAGCCGGAGCGGCGTGAACGTTACGATGGCGACACGGCCTTCAAGTTGTATCTCCGCGAGATCGGCAAAGTCCCGTTGCTCACGGTCGAGGAGGAAAACGAACTCGCCGCCCGCATCAAGAAGGGGGACAAGAAAGCGCGTGAACACATGATCAAGGCCAACCTCCGCCTCGTCGTCAAAATTGCCCGCGACTACGAAGGCATCGGCCTGCCCCTGCTCGACCTGATCAGCGAGGGCAACATCGGGCTGATGAAGGCCGTCGAGCGCTTCGACCCCGCCAAAGGCGGCAAGCTCTCCACCTACGGTTCCTGGTGGATCAAACAATCCATCAAGCGCGCCCTGGCCAACCAGTCCAAGACCATCCGGCTGCCCGTCCATCTGGTGGACAAAATTTCCCGGATGCGCCGCGTCGCGTTGAAATTGCAGGAGGAACTGGGCCGCGAACCGACCGATGAGGAACTGGCCGACGAACTGGGCACCACGCCGGGGCGCGTCGCCCAGATGCGCCAGGCCAGCATCCGCCCGGCGTCCCTCGACGCGCCCATCGGCGATGACGACTCGAACAACTACTCGGAGATCGTCCAGGACGAAAACGCCGCCACCCCCTACAAGCAACTCGAGAACAAGACGGTCACCCGCATGTTGCAGGAAATGGTCACCACCCTCGACCCGCGCGAGCAGACCATCCTGCGCTACCGGTTCGGCCTCGACGGGGGCAGCGAGAAAACGCTCGAGGAAGTCGGCGTCAAATTCGGCGTCACCCGCGAGCGGGTGCGGCAAATCCAGAACATCGCCCTCAAAAAACTCCGCCGCATGATCGAGAAACTCGAGGAAACCAAGTCCTGAACCCCTGAACCAACGCGCCGGCACCGACCGGTCCCGGCGGCCACCGGCCCGCGCCCCGCGTCCGCATCCGGGCGGCCGGACAATCCGACCAGACATGGCCCGGATATTCCATCCTCCGGAGGCCGGGGCGCCGGTTGGCAACCGGCTTCTCGCGGCAAACCCGGAAACGGCAGTTGGGCAACCACGAAACACACGAAACACACGAGAGGACCGAACGAAAGGCTGCCGGGGCTGCAGCGCTGATGTTCACCTGCCGGGTGAGCGGCTGCCGGAGATGAGCGGCCTGTGTTTCGTGTCTTTTCGTGTGTTTCGTGGTTTGAAATGCTTTTTCCAAGGCAAATCATCCAAAGCCGACCACAAACCGGCCCTCCCCTCAGTCGGCATTTCGTGCGGTGTGTGAAATATCCGGGATAGGGGTTCGGGTGCGCCGTTCCGGGCGGCCAACCGAATTGACCGGGCAAATGAATTGACGCCGACGGTGATTGGCGCAACAAAGGGTCCATGAAAACCAACTGTCGCCCCCGTCCGATGTGCATGCTCCCCGCCCTCGCGCTGGCCGTGACCTTGCCCGCCCTGGGCGTCATTCATCATGTCGGTGTGGACGGCAACGGCTTTCATCCCGCCACGCTCACCATCACGGCCGGGGACACCGTGATTTGGACCAATTATGACGAGGATGATTTTCCGCATTCGATTGTGAGCACGCTGCCGTTTGGCCATCCGCAATTTTTTCAAGGGGTGGTCGTGGGCTACTCGGACACATACTCCCGCACCTTCCTGGTCCCCGGGACCTACAACTACCAGGACACGCTGGATGCCGGCTTCGGAACCGTCATCGTGGAGGCGGTCCCGCCCAGCCAGGCAATCATCCTGAGCGCGCCGCGCCTCGAAAACGGCCAGTTCGTCTTTCAAGCCACCGGCCTGACAACCGGACGCACCAACATCGTGGAAATCAGCGCCAACCTCATTCACTGGAGCGCCATCAGCACCAACGTCGCCACGGCCAGCACCGCCACCTACACCAACGCAGCAGCGGCTTCGGGCCGGTTCTTCCGGTTGGTGGAACGGCCCTGAGCCACGCGCCGTTTTGCGCGAACACCGCCGACGGGACAAGCACGCCGCATCAGCCCGAATTCCGCAACCAAATCCCCGACCCCAAAGGAGGGTCGAACCCCGAATACCGGCACGTCCCTGCCCGGCCGGGAAAATAGCGCCTCGCGGCCAGCCGCGTCGCGCCGTCAAAAGGGGCTTGGGCCTGCGGACTTCTTTCGGTTCCGGGATTTCGGACCTCGGAATCCAGGATGAGTTCTCTCCATGAACCGCAACGTGCTGCCGCGCGTCCCGCCGGCGGCAACCATTTTTCCGAGCCTGAAATCCGAGGTTCGAAAACCGAACACCGAAAGAAAGCCGAAAGCCGAAGCCCGAAGGGACTACCGTGCCTCCGGGACACGCACGCACAATTTTGGGCCAGGCGTGGAAGAGGCTCTCGGTCCTCGGAATTCGGACTTCTTTCGGGTTTCAGAATTCGGGCTGAGCAGAGCTGCCGGCCAAAGGCATGGCGGCACGTTGCCGCGGTTCATGGCCCCGATGCGCGGCCATGGCTGGAGGTCGAAGCTCCCCCAAGAAACGTCCGCCCGCCGACCGGCACCGCCTCCGGGACCCCTCCAACAAGCGCCACCCCCTGCCTCGGCCCGGCGGACGGGCGGAGTTCACGGTGCCAGGGTCGCCCGCAGTCGCAGATACCGCTGCGGCGCGGTGCGCGGTTGAACGTCGCGAAAGACCGCCTCCTCGACGCCAGCGCCTTGCGGATGGGTTTCCGCCGCCGCCGTCGCGACCACGCTCCAGTTGAGAAGATCGTTGCTGGCCAGCAGTTCGTAGAGCAGTCCGGCATTGGGCGTGGGCCGGCGGAAGCGGAGCGCGGGGAATTCGTTCCCGCCCTGACTGGCCCACACGAACCACAGCACCGGCGCATCCGCCGCGAACGGGTCGGTGGCGAAGGCGAATTCCGAAAGGTTGTTGAAGCCGTCGCCCTCCGGGTCCGCCGTCGGGCCGGAGACGGACGGATTGACCTGCTGGGCCTTGGTGAAGCGGGCCTGCACCCAGGCGGCGTAGGTGCCGGGCGGCGCCGGCTCGTCCGCACCGGGCGTGCCGTGAACCACGCTGCTGGCCATCCAGTTGGTGCCCAGCGCGTGATTCGGATTGGTGTTGGGATGGCGCAACACGAGCGACGGCCCGGCGCCATCGGGCGCGGTCGGCCACGGTGCCACGTCATCGTAGGTGAAATCTTTGATGGTCACGCTGCCCGCGAAACTCAGCACGAGCCGTTCGCCCGCATTGTCGAGCTGGCCGCTGGTGTTGGTGCCGACGAGCGCCACATTCGTCCCGTAACGGGCGAAGAACGCGACGGCATTGCGGGCGATGACGGCGTGTTCGCCGGGCGGCAGCACGGTGTCCGGCGCGAAGGCCGCGTTGATGCCCGTGGTGAAACCCACGTCTCCCAGGTCCAGCGGGGTGAGGCCGATGTTCTTCAGTTCGATGAACTCGAAATCATTCTTGTCGGCCGTGACCGCCAGTTCGGCGGGCGTGGCCGGGTCGAGCGGATGGTAATGAATTTCGCTCACGACGAGGTTGTTCTGCAGTTCGGGCGTCGCGATGGCGGCGCTGGGCGTGAATTGCACCGGCGCGGACCAGCGGCTCCACCGCCCCGTGTTGTCGAGGTGCCGCACGCGCGCCCGGTAGGTGCGCCCGACGGCGGTGGCGCTGGCGGGAATGCGGACAGCCGCGAGGTTGCTGAGCACGCCGGAGGTCCAGACGGTCTGAATCTCATACCTGGGCGGCGTGCCGGCCACATAACCGGGAATGCCCGGCGCGTAAATTTCCGCCAGCCGCCATTCGCTGGCCGCAAAAGTTCCCGGCCCCTGCGGATCGCTGAACGCGGAGGAGCCAAACCGCAGGTCGTTGCGTGGATAATTCGGCGCGCCGAGGTAGCTGATGGCCGGGCGGGCGGGGATGTCGGCGTCCGCCGCCTCGCTGAGGAGGTATTGGTAGCCGTAGCCAAGCTGGTTGCCATTGTTGACGGCCCACGCGCCGCCGGGCCAGGCGTCGGTGGCGTAATCGCGCAGATACGCCATGCTGTCCTCGTGGCTGGCGTGACCGGTGTAGCCCGGGTTGCGCAACCAGCGCGTCCACGTCCCGCCAAACCGGCTGTCGCCAAAGGGCGACCAGAAAAAGTTGCCCTTGTGGCTGGTCTGGCCGCTGCGCGTGCCGACCGAACCCTGGGTGCGCGGGTGCAGGTTCCACATCGCCGCGTCGGCGTTGGCCCAGGTCTGCGTCTGGCCGGGCACATGGACGAGGCGGGCGAATTCCTCGATCAACTGCCCGATCTGGCCGCCTGCGGGCGTGGCATCGGACGCCACCAGATCCAGCAGCTCGCGGGCGCGGTTGCGGAATTCGAGGGCGAGTTCCGCCCGCTCGAGGAGGGCCTTGTGCGCGTGAATCACCCCGGGCCGGGCCACGCCGTTGATGGTGGTGGTCCAGTGGCTTTTCGCGATGAACATCATGTCCAAGTCCCACGGAATGACCACCCAGCGGTTGTCAGTCGAGCGACGGTAGAAGTAATGGTTGTAACCGCCGCGCACGTCCACATTGCCAATCAGCCGGTTGAGCGCGTGAAAGGTGTAATAGTTGCCGAGGTCGAGGTTGGTCCGCCACCACGGGAGCGACGGGGAAAGATTCACATGCGCATCACGGAAGGCGTTCCAGTCCGAGGAGTCCACCGGCTGGCCGGGGGCCTGGTGCTTCTTGTCTCCGGCGTTGCCTTCGATTTTGTAAATATTGCCGTCGGGCAGCCCGCGCTCGTCCAGGAAGGAGCCACTGACCGGCTCGATGGCGAGATAAAGGCCCCAGAAATCGCCCGCATACTGGCCGTCCGCCGTGCCGATGGGGTCGTTGATGACGGTGCCCGCCGTCGGGGTTTCGTTCGTCCCGCGCACCACGCGAAAATGGTAGAAATGCGTGTGCGGCGAGGGCACCCCCGCCAGTTGATAAACTTTGTAGGCAAGCGCCTCCTCGACGCCGGCCATGCCGCGATGCAACGCCGCCCACGGGCTGCTGCACCCGTCCGCCGAAAACGACTTCCACGTCTCCGCGTAGGGCTGGCCAAAATTGTTGCGCGCCGCCAGGTCCCGTGACCGGTTGAAGTAGAAGCGCCATTTGTTCTTGCCGGAAACGTAGGTCGAGGCCTCGCCGCGATTGCGGAATTCGATGTGGTCATGCACCACGCCGTCCACGACGAGCGTGCCCCGGAACCGCACCGCGTCGAAACCGGAGTTGTATTGGCAGTTGATGACGTCGGTGCCGTTGGCGATGAGCGTGTAGGCGGGCAGTTGCGCCAGCACGTTGCTGGGATAGGTGACGATGGGGGTGGCCCCGGGCGTGAACGCCCCCGCCCAGTCCGGCAGGCCGGCATAGACGTAGTAAGCGAAGTTCGGCTGCTCGTCGTCCGCGTAGGGCACGGTCTGCGTGTTGCCCAGAGTGTCCGCGAAGGTGATGCGATACCGCACCAGCCGCCGGTTGGTCTGCAACGCACCCGGGAGGGTCACGGTGTAAATCGAATCGCCCGCCACCGCGTCACCACCCGTGCCGTCGTCCCGCATGCCGACGTTGGTCCAGGTATTCGTGTAAGCGGCGTCGGTGAGCCGGAGGTAGGCCCCGGGATTGACCAGTTGATACGCCAGCGTCACCGGGCCGACGCCGTCGGGATCGGTGATGCGCGCGGTGATGACCACCGGCTGGCCGGGCACGGGCTGCGCAGGCGTGTGCGCCACCTGCCGGATTTGCGGCGGGAGCTGGTTCCACTCGCGGCGCACGGAATTGACCGCACCCGGCGTCGGCTCGAACCCGGTCGTGGGCGGGACCGTCAACAGTTCCGCCGCGAAATAGTAGTCGGAACTCGTGATGGACTGGTTGAGGGAATGGATGGCCAACACGTTGTCGCCGCCAAACAGGAAACTGGCGGCGTTGGTGAGGACGATTTGCTCCCACGCGGTCGCGGGATGATCGCCGCTGGCGATGGCGTTGAAGGCAAGCTGCCCCGCCGGCACGTTGAGGCGGGCGACTTCGACGCCGTTGATCCACACCACCACGCCGTCATCGTAGCGCAGCCGCAACCGCAGCGCGGACGGAATGGCATCCGCCGACACGGTGAACGTCTTCCGGTAATAGACCGTCGCGTAACCGTTCGTGTTGCTGGCCGTGCGCCGCATGTCGGTCAGGGTGGTGGCGACCGCATAACCGCCGCCATACCCGAGCGGAGCCGGCGCGCTCAACCAGCCGCCGTCGTTGAACGCCACCCCGCGCCAGGCATCCACGGGCGCCGACGCTTCGTTCGTCCCCTTCGCGTAGCGCCAGACGGCGTTGCTGGCGATGAGCGTGAGCGGCGGTGCCGCGCCGCTGCCGGAGGCACGCCACGAGCCGCCGAGGTCGTTGTCCAGCCCCGGATGCAGCAATTCCGCCGAGCTGCCCGCGCCATCCGCCGCCGTCGGCCAGGGAAAGCCCGCGCGATAGCTGACGGCATCCCGCAACACGTTGCCCGCGTCACGCAATTCGATGGTTTCGCCCCGCGAGGAAAGCTTGCCGCTCCACGGCCCCAGCGCGGTCACCCCGTATTTGGCCAGCAACACCGCCGGATTCTCGCCCACGACGAGATAACCGCCGGCGGGCAGCACGGTGCTGGCGGGGAACGTGTAACTGACCGCGCTCGCGAGCCGCCAGCCCGAGAGGTCAAGGGGCAGGTCGCCGGGATTGTGGAGTTCGATGAACTCCTCGAGACTCGTTTTGTCCGCCGGCTTGTAGTGGAACTCGTTGACGACCGCCGTCGTCGGAACCAGCCCGGTGGTGGTGAAACTCTCCGCCGCGGCCGCCCACGCCGCGCCCGCGAGATTCGTCGCGCGGCAGCGATAATAGTAGGTCGTGTTGGTCGTCAGCCCGGCGACGAACCGCGTGAAGGTGCCCTCCTGCAATCCCATTTCCGCGGCCTGCGCCCAGCCGGCCGCGTTGGTGCCGCCGTCCGCCGTCCCGTAATAAATCGTCACCCACGGCGGGGCGCCGCCCGTGGCGGTCACTTCACCGCGCAGGTTCGCCGTGGTGCCCGTCACGCCCTCGACCGTGCGGTTGTTGACCGTCGGCAGCGTGACCGTGGCGGTGGCGAACACCAGCGTATTCCCCGCCCACACGCCCCCTGCCCCATTCGTCGCAAACGCGCGGAAATGATACACCGTGCCGGGCACCAGTCCGCCCACCCCCGCGCTGCCCGCGCCGGTTTGCGGGCCGAGCGCCACCGAAGCCGCCCACGCGCCAGGCGCGGTGCCGCCATCCGTCGTCCCGTAATAAATCGTCACCTGCGGTGCCTGCCCGCCAGTGTTCAACACCTCCGCGCCCAGCCGCGCGCCGGTGGGCGTGATGTCGGTGGCCGCCACCGTCTGCACCTGCGGCAATTCGGGCAGCATTTCCACCGCGGCCGAGGGCATGGCCCACGACACCCCCGCGCTGTTCGAGGCGCGCGCGGTGAAAAAATATTCCGCGCCCGGCAGCAACCCGGTGAGGTTCGTCGCGAAAACGCCCGTCTGCGTCCCCGGCAACGGGAGTGCGTTCGCCCAGTTGGACGGATTCAGCCCGCCGTCGGTTGCGCCGTAGAACAACGTGACCGCCGGTGCCCCGGCCCCAATATCGGTGATTTGCCCGCGCAACGTCGCCGCCGTGGTGGTGATGTTGGTGGCGGGCAGGTTGATCACCGTCGCGCCGCCCGGCGGCGTCAACGGCGTCGCGTCGAGCCGCACGTGGTCGAAGTGCGACCGCCCCGCGCCGCGCGCCTGGAGCAGGATGCGGATGTTTTTGCCGACGGCGGCGGGAGCCGTCGGCGTGTCGAACCCCAGCGCGGGCGCGTCGGCAAACATTTGCGGCGCGAGCGTCGAGGCATCGAAGCTGCCCGTGGCGAAAATCGTGCCGTTGGTGTCCGCCAGCAGGTAGCGCGACTGATTGCCCGGCTGGGTCTGGCCGTTGCGGCAGCCGACCGCGACGGTGAGCGTGTAGCGGGTGTTGGCCGCGTAAGTGGCGGTCAAGTCCTGCCACACGTCATGATTCAACGCCATGCCGAGATGATCCGTGCCCTCCGCCACGAAGCCCACGATGTATTCCTCGAAGCCCGCGCCGTTGTTGGGGCCGCCGGTCTCCTTCCATTCCGGTTCGAGATTGTAGCTGTAACCACCGGCGCTCAGGCTGTTCGTCTCGAATGAGGGGTCCCCGACCGGCACGGGCACCGCCCCCGCCAGCCCGGCGCCCACGAAACCCGCCAGCAAAATCGCCAGACGGCGCTTCAAGTGTGGCAACTGCATTTTCATGAAATTCGGCCTCGACTGCTCTCACTCAGGCTGCTTCCCGGGCACGGACGTCGGCACGGCGGACGCACCCGCCGCCCACGCGGTGCCCCGGCGCAACAACTCGCCCACCGTCGGATGATTCGTCCACGCCTGGACATCATGGCCCAGCGTCGTCACAAACACCCGGCCCCGCCCGTAATCGCGCACGAACACCTGCGGATGCGCCCGCCCGTCCACCTTCGACGTTGCCTGCGCCAGCAGATGAATCGGCGCGTCGCCGGTCAGGCAGGTATAAAGCTCGTCCACCGTCGTGAAATCCGCCAGCCCGCGCGTGATGGGATGTTCCCGGTCCACCATTTCAACCCGGAACGGCCCGCGCGGATCGTGCTGGGATTTCCCCGGGCCGCTGCCATGCCAGACGCGCCCGAGGAGATTCTGGAACTCGGGCCATTCGCCATGCCACGCGCCGCAGGCGAAATGCACGCTCACCAGGCCGCCGCCGGACGCCACATGATTGCTCAGGCTCAACCGCGCCGCCGCGCCCGGGCCGGGTTGTTCCCAGTTTTGGAAATGCAGCAGCACCACCTCCCAGTCGCCCGGACGCAGCAACGCCAGCGCCTCGGGTTGCTCCACCACGCGCACCTTCATGCGCGGATCCGCCTCCAGCAACCGCCGCAACACCGGCGCGGTCTCCTGCCACTTGTGCGCGGGATAATCCATGCCCGTCACCAGCAGCACGCGCACCGGCGCGGGAGCCGCCTCCTGCGCCGTCGTCACGCGCAACCAGGTGAACAGCACCGCTCCCATTGCAAGGGCGACGCAGGCGGGGCGGGCAATTTTCGGGTTCACGACTGGTTCACAATTTCCACGGACGCCGCAGCTTCCGGCTCAAGCGCCGGTTCGCCTCGGCATCATGGACGAACCGCTCCGCTTTCATGTCCCACGTCAGCTTTCGCTTGAGCCGCGTCGCAATGTCGGCCACCAGCGTCAACGTCGTGGCCGCGTGCCCGGCCTCGACGGGTGCCACCGGCTCGCGGCGCGTCCGGATCGCTTCAAGGAAATTCTTCACATGATGGTCGGACACCGGCAGCCGCTCGTCGGTGTCCTTCAATTCCACCTCGAGCAACGACTCCGGCTCGGTCTTGATGCGGCCCCGCGTGACGAACACCTTGCCCTGGTCCCCGGTGAACGTCACGCCCACCGGCCCCCGCGTCTTCTCGTCCGTGAACCGCAGCCGGGGACCTTTGCGCGGGGTGAACGTCACGTCCCAATGCAACGACGTGTCCGCCAGGCCCTCCGTCGGAAACACGCCCGTGCCCTCGACCGTGAACCGCTCGGTCAGGAACGACGGCTGGCCCCACAGCGCGATGTCCATGTGATGCACGCCCCACGACTGGATCCAGCCCGCGCAGTAATCACTCATGAAATACCAGTTGAAAGTGCATTTCAGCTCGTTGTAGTCCGACCACGGCGACGGCCCCAGCCACAGGTCATAATCCAGATCCGGCGGCGGCGTGGTCGGCGGTGCGGCAGGCAGCGTTCGCCCGCCCGGCACGCTTACCTCAATCGTCTGCAACTCGCCGAGATGGCCGTTGCGCGCCCATTCACAGGCCCGCCGGAACCAGCGGTCCGAGCGCTGTTGCGTGCCCACCTGGAGCACCCGTTTCGTCCGCCGCACGGCGGCACACATCGCCCGCCCCTCGGCCACCGTCAACGCCAGCGCCTTCTCGCAATAGACATCCTTCCCGGCCCGCAACGCCGCCACGCTCATCACCGCGTGCCAGTGCTCGGGCGTGGCGATGAACACCGCGTCCACGTCCGCCCGGGCGAGAATTTCCCGGAAATCCTGGTGCGCGGCACAGCCCCGGAACGAGCCGCCCGCCGCCTTCGCGTAATGCTCCTCCACGCGCGCCCGTTCGCGTTGCCCCTTGCTGCGATACACATCGCCCACCGCCACCACCTGCGCCGCGGGCAGTTCAAGCAGCGCGCCCACCAGTTGCGGCCCGCGATCCCCCAGACCAATGACCGCGCAGTTCAACCGGTTCGACGGCGCGGGCCGTTCCCCCCGCCCCAACACCGACGCCGGAACAATCGCCGGAAAACCCGCCAGCAACGCTGTGGTTTTCAAAAACTGACGCCGCGAAAATCGGAGAGGTGCATTCATGGAAGCGACGGGGACAGAATGAATTAAAGCCTCCGCCCCAACCATCCCCCGTTCGGGGGACTGCCCGGCGGCCACGCCGTCATGCCCGCAATTCCGCCACCCCGGCAAAGCCCCACGGCACCGCTCCCGCCTTGCAGCCCCACCCCATTCCGCCGTCCAAAACCGACCCTGAAAAAGCGACGCGCGCTTGCGGCGCACATCGGTGACAGGAAACGAATGTCCCCGACCAGTGCTTGCAAAACTGTGGCAACAGCCATGAATCCGCGCCACTTTCCCGGAAGTCGCAGGCGGCCGCCGTCGGCTGCCGCACGGTATTGCAAGCAGCGCTCCCCGGTGGATCACGGCCAAACCGCTTTGTGTGCGGCCCCGATCCGGCTCCTCCCATCCCGGGTGCTCGTGGTTCTGCGGTGTCCAGTTCGGACGCGGCAACACCCCACGCGTCGGCCGCAAGCTTGTGGACGGGGATGACAGCAGGGGCGGGGGCCGGCACCGCTTCGGAACGGCCCGGACGCATGCACCGGCCCGGCGGGCGCGGATTGGAGGTGTGCCCGGCCACACCGGCGAAATCGCCCGATCCGATTCCACGCGAAGCCGCCATCCCCGGTTGGTCCGCTGCAGGACCGTTCCGGGCCGCTCCCGACAAGCCTTGACTGCCCATGCCGTTGGCGGCAAAACCACGGTGCGCGTGGAGCCTGCCCTTGACCCATGACGGGCGGGTTTCGGCCAATGAATACTTTTAGGCGGCTTCGCACGTTTCGCTGTTTATGAGCACTTCACAGAGCACTGAGTCGGTGGCAGAGAAGTTGGCGGCGGTGTTTCAGCGCAGCGGTTATGTCCGACGCCAGAGTGCGCGTCGCTTGGCTGCGGACGGATACATGGGCTACAAGAAGGGCGACGAGATTCGTTTCGTGGCGGCGTCTCGTTCCGAGTTGGCCAGCGTTCAGCGGTTGCTCCGGCGCGCCGGTTTCGAGCCGGGCCGACCTTTCGCCAAAGGCCGGAAGTTCGCGCTCCCAGTTTACGGACGCAAAGCGGTGCAGCAGCTTTTGAGTTTGCTACATGACAATCGCGCCGCCTAACCAGGTCACAGGAGCGAACCGCCGCCCCGCTTCTCCGCTCGACGCCGGGCGGCAGTTCCGAGGCACCCCGTGCGCTCCACCGTCCCCGTCGGCGGCGGTCGCTCAGTTCTGGCGTTGGGCGTAAGACCATGCGACGCGCACTTGCGATACTCGCAGCCCTCGCGGTCGGTTGGGTCGTTTACATGATCGCGATGATGATGACGGTTTACGATGGTCTGCTTTCGATGATCTTTCAGCCGATCATCGCAGTCATTTGCAGTTCGCTGACCGTCGGCATCGCGCTGCTGGTTGGTCTGCTCTTCAAGATTCCGATTTTGGGGCGATGGTGGAGTGCGACTCCGTTCCCTGCTGCCCTTTTGTTGATCGGGAGCCTCGTGATCCTCTGTTTCGGTTCCACTTTGGGCGTGAGGCACACATTCACCCACCCGGAGACGCAGCAGCCCATCGAAGGGCTTCGCCCTGATGCCGCGTTGAGCGGCTATTTCGCGCTCCTCTTCGCAATTGCCAACTGGCCTGTGAAGCCGAAAAGGAACACCGAACCAAGCGCCGCACCGAATGGCGGCCCTGCCACGCAGCTTGGCAATTCGGGAGTCACGGAGGGGCCACCACCGGTGAGCTGAATCGTTGGGCGGCATTTGCGCGGCTGGCATGACTCGCAAACGTTCAGATTTGATTGGCCTCCGCAACCTCGGGCCGACCATCATCAGGCGGCTGGCTGGGATTGGCGTCCATTCCAGGCGCGATTTGCAGCGCCTCGGCGCAGTCGAGGTTTACCGGCGCCTCCGCGCCGCCAGTCCCGGGCGCCCAGTCCCCGTCTGCTACTACCTCTATTCGATTCAAGGAGCGCTGCTGGATTTGGCGTGGGACGATTTGCCCGCGGACATGAAGGCCCGGTTGAGAGCGGAGGCCGATGCCGCCTGATCCCGCGCCGCAGCGAACGGCGGCGGGCCGCCGCGCCCTCACGCCCCGGTGACGAAGTCCTGTTCCTGCTCGCGCACGGTCAGCACCGGGCAGGGCGCATGGCGCACCACGTATTCCGCCGTGCTGCCCAGCAGCACATGCCGCAGGCCGGAATGGCCGCGCGTGGCCAGGAGAATGAGGTCGGCCTCCCGCTCGCGGGCCAGGGCCACGATCTCCCAACTGGGCCGCCCCACGCGGACTTCGGCCCGCACGCCGCCGGGCGCCTGGAGACGGCCCGCCAGTTCCGCCAGGCGTTGCTCCGCGGCCGTCCGCAGGGCGGCGTTCATCTCCTCGTAACCGGGCGGAATGATGCCGAAACTGTCCGGCACCACGCTCACCTCGACCACATGCAGCAGGGTCAGCCCCGCGCCGAACTGCCGCGCAAAGGCCTGCGCATACGCCAGCGCCTTCTCGCCGGGGGGCGAGAAGTCCACCGGCACCACGATCCGATGCAGCCGGAATTCCGCCGCCGCCGCGGCGCGCGCACCGGCCTCCATCAGGCGTTCATCTTCCGGGCGGAGCTCCACGGTCACGCCCGCCTTTCCGGGGTTGCGTTTGACTTTCATAAGCGCTCCTCGTTTCGGGATCTGATTCATCATCGCCCCGGAGGGGGCGTCCGGCAAGCCCCGCCGGGGGGCTTGACCTTTCAAGGTGAATCACCAGACTGCGCGCCCGGTTGTTCATGCCCCCGCCGCGGCCGGCCTTCCGCGCCGGCGCTTCCCGGTCGCCACCGCGCCCGACGGCGGCTATTTTCCCGGAGTGGGCGAGCCGGCCATTTACGATATGCAGCACATCCGCAACATCGCGATCATCGCGCACGTGGACCACGGCAAGACCACGCTCGTGGACTGCCTCCTCAAGCAGTCCGGCACCTTCCGCGCCAACCAGGCCGAGGCGCAGGCCGAACGCCTCATGGACTCGATGGACCTCGAGCGCGAAAAGGGCATCACCATCCGTGCCAAGAACGCGGCGTTCAAATACCACAACTACCACGTCAACATCGTGGACACCCCCGGCCACGCCGACTTCGGCGGCGAGGTCGAGCGCATCATGAACATGATTGACGGCGTGCTGCTGGTGGTGGATGCCGCCGAGGGGCCGCAGGCGCAGACGCGCTTCGTGCTCCGCAAGGCGCTCGAGGCCGGCGCCAAACCCATCGTCGTCATCAACAAGATTGACCGCGACAACGCCAACCCGAAGAAGGTGCTGGACCAGGTGTTCGAACTCTTCATGTCGCTGAACGCGACCGACGAGCAACTGGACTTCCCCTTCATCTACTGCTCGGCCAAGCAGGGCTTCGCCAAACTCGAGCTGGAACATGTCAGCGGCACGATGGAGCCGCTGTTCGAGGCCATCGTGAAGCACATCCCCCCGCCCCGCGCGAAGGCCGGCGAGGGCTTCCAGCTCCTCGTCGCCAACCTCGATTACTCCGATTACCTCGGGCGCATCGCCTTCGGCAAGATCGTCGAGGGCAAAATCAAGGTGGGCGACCCCGCCCTCTGCCGCCACGGGGACGGGCGCATCACGAAGAACAAGATCACCATGCTCTACCACTTCGAGGGCATGAAGCGGATCGAAATCCAGGAGGCGCACGCCGGCGACATCGTCGGCGTGACCGGCTTCGAGGACGTCTTCATCGGGGAGACGATCTGCGACAGCGAGGCGCGCCCCGCCCTGCCCTACATCCCGGTGGACCCGCCCACCATCCAGATGGAGTTCGCCGTCAACGACGGCCCGCTCGCCGGCCAGGACGGCAAGCTCGTCACGGCGCGCCACATCTGGGACCGGCTGGTCAAGGAAACCCGCACCAACGTCGCCCTCCGCATCGCCCAGACCAGCGACCCGAAAATCTTCGCCGTCAGCGGGCGCGGGGAAATGCAGATCGCCATCCTCGTCGAGCAGATGCGCCGCGAGGGCTACGAGGTGCTGGTGTCGCGGCCCGAGGTCCTGTGGAAACGGGGGCCGAACGGCGAACTGCTCGAGCCGATTGAAAAGCTGTTCGTGGAAATTCCCCAGGAAAACATGGGGGCCGTGCTGGAGAACCTCGCCTTCCGCAAGGCCCAAATCACGAACATGAATCACCACGGTTCGCAGGTAACCGTCGAGGCGCTCATCCCGATGCGGGGCCTCATCGGCTTCGAAACCGACCTCGTCAACCAGACCAAGGGCATGGGCGTGATGAGCCACCTCTTCCATGAATACGGCCCCGACCGGGGCGAGATCGCGGCGCGCAAAAACGGTTCGCTCGTTTCCATGGACACCGGCGAGGCCACCAGCTACGCGCTGAACATGATCCAGGAGCGCGGCCGCCTCATGATCGAGCCGGGCGACAGCGTCTATGTCGGCATGATTGTGGGCGAGAACGCCCGGGAAAACGACATCCCGGTCAACCCGGTGAAGGAAAAGAAGCTCACGAACATGCGCTCCCAGGGCGAGGGCAAGGGCATCCAACTGGCCCCGCCCCTCAAACTCTCCCTCGAACGCGCCCTCGAATACATTGACGTGGACGAATACGTCGAGGCCACGCCGCGGCATCTCCGCCTCCGCAAAAAGGAACTCGACGAAAACAAGCGCAAGCGGTCCGAGAAAAACCGCGCGATCAAATTCGTCGAATAGTCCGCCGCCCGCGCCGCCGGGACGGCGGACGGCAACCCCGCAGCGGGGGCGGCTGCCCCGCGGCCGGCGGGGCGCATCTCACTTTCTTGCAAGTCCGTTTCATATGTGTGCGGTGGTAGCGTCGGCAATCCTTGGCTGACGTGGAGCCGGGCTTCCCAGCCCGGCGGAAAGCAACGCCCGCCCGCACGGGGCGCTCGGCAAGTTCATGTCGCCCGCCCGGAGCCACGCTCATTCCGGGCGGCAAGGATGCCGCCCTCTACGGCAGGCAGGATGCCTGCCGCCACCGCCTGCAATAAACTGAGATGCGCCCCGGCCGGCGGAAATTTCGCCATTGTGCTCCCGCCCGCCCCGCGCACACTGGCGGCGTCCACACAAACATGCGGTGTTGCCCCCGGAAAAGCCGCCGCAAACTTACCCGCCCCATGAAAAACCAACCCGGCACCCTCGTCCGGTGGCTGGCCCTCGGCTGCGCCGCCTTGTTCGCCCTCTGCTCTGGCTCCGCCTCAGCCACGAACGCCACCAACGGCGCCAGCGTTGCCAAATCCCCCGCCTGGCTCCGCTCGGCGGTGGTTTATGAGGTGTTCCCGCGCCAATTCTCGGCGGCGGGCAACCTGGCCGGCGTGACCGCGCGACTGGACGAGTTGAAGGACCTGGGGGTGGATGTGTTATGGATCATGCCCATTCACCCGGTGGGTGAAAAACACCGCAAGGGCACCCTCGGCAGCCCCTACTCGGTGCGCGACTACCACGCTATCAATCCCGACTACGGCACGGCGGCGGATTTCAAGGCGCTGGTTTCCGGCGCGCATCAGCGCGGCATGAAGGTCATCATGGACATCGTGGCCGGCCACACCGCCTGGGACAACGTGCTCATCACGCAGCGCCCCGAATTCTACAAGCGCAACGCCGCCGGCGAAATCATCCCGCCCAATCCCGAGTGGAGCGACGTAGCCGCGCTGGATTATGACAATCCCGCGTTGCGCCGGTTCATGGTGGACATGCTCAAATACTGGCTGCGGGAATTCAACGTGGACGGTTTCCGGTGCGACGTGGCCTTCACCGTGCCCATCGAGTTCTGGGAAAGCGCGCGGGCGGAACTGGAGGCCGTGCATCCCGGGCTTATCATGCTGGCGGATGCCAACGCCCAGCCGGCCCTGCTCGCCCGGGCGTTCAACATGGACAACTCCGGCGCCTTCCATTCCGCGCTCGGCCGGGTGATGGCGGGTCTCTCGCCCGCCACGCTCCTCCGCCAGTCGTGGGAGACGACACGCCGCCAGTTCCCGCCGGAGGCACTGCACCTGCGCTTCACCGACCGGCACGAAAGCCCCCGCGCCGTGGCGCGCTACGGGCTGTCCGGCGCGCTCGCCGCCCAGGCGCTCATGCTGACGCTCGATGGGGTGCCCATGTTCTACAATGGCATGGAAGTGGGCGACGCCACGGAGTCGGCCGACCCGGCGCTGTTCGAGCGGCTCCCCATTTTCTGGTCCCCGGGCGGCCGCCCCCCGCTGCGCGACATCTACCGCAACCTCATCCGCCTGCGGAAAACCCACCCCGCCTTCACCGCCGCGCCCGTGCGGTGGCTGGATAACAGCGCCCCCGGAGAAGTGGTCACCTTCCTGCGCGCCGATGAGAACGATGAATTCGTGGTCTGCCTGAACCTCTCCAGCCGGACGGTGGCGGTGTCCGTTCCCGTGGCGAACGAGGATCAGTTCCAGCCGGTGAAGATTGACGGCATGCCCGCCCCGCCCGGCAGCTCGCTGCCGGAGTTCCGCCTCGAAGGCTACGGCTGGCGCATTTACCACCGCGCGCTCAAGTCCGGCCAGGAGTAGCGTCGTGACCCGGGGGCGGCGGGCGGACCTCAAAACAAGCTGTAGATGAAGGGGGCCAGCGCGGAGCCTTTGGCGAACACCAGCACGGCCCCGAGCAGCAGCAGGAACACCACGATGGGCGCGAGCCACCATTTCTTCCGCTCGCGGAGAAACAACCAGAATTCCTTGATGATGCTGATCTTGCTCATGGCGGTGTCGCGTTCGTCCTGGGCGGCGCCAGCAACGGCCCGATAACCTCCGCCAGCCGCGCGGCGATGATGGCGTTGCCCCGCGCGTTAAAGTGGACGGGGTCGGCGTCCAAGTAAAGCGCCGCGCCCGCGCCCTGAACCGCGGGCGTCAGATCCACGAACGGCGTGCCGGTGCGCTCGGCGGCGAGGCGTTTGGCGCGGAGCGGGGCGGGCGTGTTGGTCAGCGTCCAGTCGCCTTCCACGGGCAGATACGCGAGCACGGGGCGGACGCCGTTGCTCTGGGCGAGGCGGCAAAGATTTTCGATGGCGTCGCGAAACACCGCGTCCGGGTCGGCCTGCTGCTGGTCCGGAAACAGCGGGTCCTGCTTCGGATCCACCGGAATGAACCTGCTGCGGTGCCGCTCGTAATAATCGCGCAACTTGATCTCGATGAAGTAGTGGTAGGTGGCGAAGCGGCGGAGGAAATTCTTCAGCCAGACGCGGCGCAGAAACGAGCGCACAAACTCCGGGCTGCTTTGCTCCGAGAACTGCGTCCAGAGGTTCGCGTCGGCCAGCACCACGATGTCCGGCGCAAAGGCCAGCCCGCGCTCGCGGAAATAGACGAGCATCTGCGGATAGGACCAGGCGTTGACCCCGGCGTTGATGACCTCGACGCGCGGCACGGCGCCGACGGCTGCCTGAAGCAGTGCTTGCAGGCGGACGGAATAGGTCTCCTCCTCGCTCAACCCCCAGCCGAACGTGCGCGAATCGCCCAGCGACAGAATCCGGATCGTGCCGGGCGGCTTCGCGGCGGTAAATTCCGGGCCGCGCGTGCCGTGCGAATTCACCCGGACGGGCTTGCGGTCCACTTTGGTGTAGCACTGCTGGTTGGGCTTGAGCCGCCAGAAGAGCTTCTCGTCAGGCGCGTAGATTTCCAGATTGCCGTAACCAGCCAGGCGTAGCGCCACTTCCAGCATGACGCAGCACAGGGCAAAGACGAATCCGGACAAGGCCAGATTCTGGAGCCGCCTTTTCCAGCGCGATGGCACGGGCCTAGAACTGGCGCTCATAATCGGCGGCGGATTGGGGCTTGTCCGTGCGCGGCAGCCAGTAGCTGCGGGCGTTGCGGTCGAGTTTGAGACTGAGAAAGTCCTTGCCGGACAGCCGCGCGGCGAGGCCGATGGGCGTCACGACGAGATAGAAGAACAGCGTCAGGATGACGTGCGCCACGATGAACCCGAGCACGAAGGCCAGGCTCATCCAGGCGACGTATGCGTATTTCAAGCTGCGGGGCAGCACCGCGCCGAGCAGGACCAGCGGCACACCCGGCCAGAACAGCCACGGGCCGATGGCCTTCTGCCGCCACAGAAACAGCCCGCCCACCAATAATAATACGCCGCCGACCATGAGGCCGAACTTCCGCAGCGTGGCAGGGTCGGTCTGGAGCTGCTGGATGTCCTCGCGAATGTTCATCGTCAGTCGAGCTCGAATTCCTTGAGCCAGTTGATGTCCTTGTCGAGCGGCTTCTGGTCCCGCTTTTCGAGCAGGAAGTTGCCGAGCAGCAGATAGTCCATGTTCGTCCGCATGAAGCAGAGATAGGCGTGCTCGGGTGTGCCGACCATCGGCTCGCCGCGCACGTTGAACGACGTGTTGATGATGACCGGGCAGCCGTATTTCTCGTCGAACTTCTTGATCATCCGGTAATACATCGGCGAGTGCGTCTCGGTCACCGTCTGCACGCGGGCGGAATAATCCACATGCGTCACCGCCGGAATCGTCGAGCGGATGGCGAGGAGTTTTTCGAGGCCGAACTTCCTTTGCTCCTCGTCCGTCATCGCGCGCTGCCGGGACTTGGCGACCGGCGCGACGAGCAGCATGTAGGGGCTTTCCTCCTGAAGCTCAAACCACTCGGCGCACTTTTCGCGCAGCACGCTGGGCGCGAAGGGGCGGAAACTCTCCCGGAACTTAATCTTGAGGTTCATCACCTCCTGCATCCTGGGCGATTGCGCGTCGCCGATGATGCTGCGCCCGCCGAGGGCGCGCGGGCCGAACTCCATGCGCCCGTAAAACCAGCCGATGACTTTTTCCGCCTTGATGAGGTCGGCGATTTTCTCCGGCAGTTCCGCGTCGCTCAGCTCGGTGAACGGAATGTTGTTCTTCGTCAGGTAGGCGTGGATTTCGTCGCGGGAATGCTCCGGGCCGAGATACGAACCGCGCTGCGAATCGTGGATGCCATCCGCCTCCCGCTGGTGGCCGAGAATCTGGTGCCAGGCGAACAGCGCCGCGCCGAGCGCACCGCCCGCGTCGCCCGCCGCCGGCTGGATCCAAATCTTCTCGAAGATGCCCTCGCGCAGGATTTTGCCGTTGGCCACGCAATTGAGCGCCACGCCGCCCGCCAGGCAGAGCTGTTTGAGGCCGGTCTGCCGCCGCACATGTCTGGCCATGCGGAACATGACCTCCTCGGTCACGTCCTGGATGGAGCGCGCGAGGTCCATGTCCATTTGTGTCAGCTTGGACTCGGGTGTGCGGCGCGGGCGGCCAAACAGTTCGTCAAACCGGGCATTGGTCATCGTCAGCCCCACGCCGTAGTTGAAATACCTCATGTTGAGGCGGAACGACCCGTCCTCCTTCAGGTCCATCAACTCGCGCAGGATGACGTCCACGTATTTCGGCTCACCGTAGGGCGCGAGGCCCATGAGCTTGTATTCGCCGGAATTGACCTTGAACCCGGTGAAGTAGGTGAACGCCGAGTAAAGCAGGCCGAGCGAATGCGGGAAGTGCAATTCGCCGAGCATCTCAATCCGGTGGCCCACGCCTGTGCCGTAGCTCGTGGTCGTCCATTCGCCCACGCCGTCCACCGTGAGGAACGCCGCCTCGGGAAACGGCGACGGGAAAAACGCCGAGGCCGCGTGCGACTCGTGATGTTCCGGAAAATACAGTTTGCCGGTGAAGCCGGGCAGTTGCTCGTGGATGAGCGTCTTCATCCAGATGCGCTCACGGATCCACAACGGGATGGCCATCAGGAAGGTCCGCAGACCGGCGGGCGCGTAGGCGAGGTAGCTGTGCAGGATGCGGTCAAATTTGAGGAACGGCTTTTCGTAGAACGCCACGGCGTCCACTTCGGCCAGCGGGATGCCGGCCTCGCGGAGGCAGTATTCGACCGCGTGCTTCGGGAACGCCGCATCGTGCTTCTTGCGGGTGAAGCGTTCCTCCTGCGCCGCCGCGACAATGACGCCGTCCCGCACCAGACACGCGGCGCTGTCGTGGTAAAAGGCGGACAGGCCGAGGATGTGGGTCCGGCGGATCATGTGTGTTGGGGGCGCAGCGCGCCGGAAAGTGCCCTGTTCAATTCGCCCGTTACACCTGATTCGTTCGCCCGGTGCCGCAAGTCGGTTTCGTCCAGATTTCCCCTTTGAACCGCGACGCCCACGGCGACATCGCCGGGCTGCCGTTCGGAAGGAGTCAGTTGATGCCAATACACTTTGTGCAGCACCACATCTTCGGCCGTGGCCAGCCAGACCGTTTCGCCCAGCCAAAAGTCTTTGACCCGGCGTTGGAACATTTCGCGCTCGAAAGCGTGGGCTTGCAAAATCCAAAAGTCCACTTTCAGCGCAGATGGAATATGGGTGGCGTTGAACTGGTGCGGGGGGTGGTAAGCCGAGCGGATCACCGCCTCGTCCAAATAATAGCCGTCCGAGCGAAAGGCTTCGACGCAGCCCCGGATCTGGCCCGGCGGAAGCTGCACGACGAAATCCAAATCGTGCGTTGGGCGCGGAATGCCCCATGCGTTGCTGGCCATTGAGCCGGTCAGCATGTCGGCGACCGGCTGACGGTTCAGCCGTTGCAGGCAGTCCAGCAATAATTCCTGCTCGGTCACGCGACGCGGGCGAGTTCGAGGCGTTCGTGCAACCGGCGTTCAACTTCCTTCGGCTTTGCGTCGGGATGCTGGCGACGGATGCCCATGCGGGCCAGCTCGCACGCCAGTTCGTGCAGTCGCAGCGCCGTCAGGACGCGCTGCTCCCGCGTCATCGCCCGGTAGCGGGCGATTTGTGTTTCCAGAGCAGCTTCCGGACCCATAACTCAGCTCAAGAACTCCCGCGGGTCAGTCACCTTGCCAGTCAACGCGCTGGCCGCCACGGTCGCCGGGCTGGCGAGATAGACCTCGGATTCCTTGTTGCCCATGCGGCCCGGGAAGTTGCGGTTCGTGGCGCTGATGCACTTGATGCCCGCAGTGTTGATGCGACCAAAGGTGTCCACGGGACCACCGAGGCACGCGGCGCAACCGGCGTTCTCCGTCATCCGCACCCCGGCGTCCTCGAGAATCTGCCAGATGGTCTTGTCGCCCCAGCGCGTGGATTGCAAATCGCGCACGATGTCGGGCGTCGCCGGCACCCCGAAGGTATCAATCACGACCTTCTTGCCGCGCAACACGCGGGCGAACTCGACGAAATCGCTCGTCTTGCCGCCGGTGCAGGAGCCGACGTAAGCGCGATCCAGTTTGAGATGGCCCAGTTCCTTGGCCTTCTTGCGTTGCCCCGGGTCGGGATGGCAGGCGACGGTCGGCTCGAGTTGATCGAGGTCCACGACCATCTCGAAAATGAACTTCTGGTCGGCGTCGGCCTCGACGGGTTCGTAGGTGGATTGGGTGCCGTTGAGCCGGGTGCGGGCGTCCACGTATTCGGCGGTGCGGGCGTCGAAGGGGAAGATGCCGTTCTTGCCGCCGGCCTCGATGGCCATGTTGGCGATGGTCATGCGGTCGTCCATCGAAAGGCTCGCCACGCCGGGGCCGTCAAATTGCATCGCGCGATACGTGGCCCCGTCGAAACCGATCTCGCCGATGCAATGCAGGATCACATCCTTCGCCATCACGCCGGGCTGGAGTTTGCCTTCGAGGCGGAAGTGCATCGTCTCGGGCACCTTGAGCAGCAGTTTGCCCGTGCCCATGACGAAGCCGGCGTCGGTGTTGCCGATGCCGGTGGCAAATTCATTGAACGCGCCGGCCATGCAGGTGTGCGAATCCGTGCCGAACAGCACCTCACCGGGCCGGGTGTGGCCCTTGGCGGGCAGCGCGGTGTGGCAAACCCCCGCATAGTTCGAGCCGTATTGCCGCTTGAGCAGCCCCTTGGCCGGGTCGAAGTGCCACTGGCCGTTGGGATCGTCAATGACATCGTAGAAATAGGGCAGCCCCTGCTCCCGGGCGAACTCGCGGAGGATGTCCACGTTGCGGTTCGACTTCGAGTCGGCAGTGAAAATGTAGTGGTCGGGAATGATCACCACCCGCTCGCGGTCCCAGACTTTGGCCGTCTGGCCGAACTCGCGCTTGAACACGCCGATGGTCCCCGGCCCGCACACGTCATGGGTCATCAGGATGTCAGCCTTCACCCACACATTCTCGCCGGCTTCCACCTTCGCCTTGCCCGCCGCGCGGGCGAGCAGTTTTTCAGTCAATGTCATGGCGGGCGCAACGTAGCGGAGGCGCGCCCCGACTTCAACCGCGCCGTCGGGTCAAATTGCCCCGCCGGAGCCGCTGGGAAACCGCGATCCGCCTGGGCCGGCGTTGCTCACCCCGCCTTCAACCACCGGGCCGCCTCGCAGGCGGCGTAGGTGATGAGGATGTCCGCCCCCGCCCGCCGCAGGGCCAGCAGCGTCTCAAGCGTCACCGCGCGCTCGTCCACCCAGCCGTTCGCCGCCGCCGCCTTCACCATCGAATACTCGGCGCTGACGTTGTATGCGGCGGTCGGGCAGCCGAATTCCGTCTTCACCCGGTGGATGATGTCGAGACAGGGCAGCGCCGGCTTGACCATGACAATGTCCGCCCCCTCCGCCAGGTCCGCCGCCACCTCCCGCAGCGCCTCGTTGCTGTTGGCGGCGTCCATCTGGTAGCTGCGCCGGTCGCCGAACTGCGGGGCGGATTCCGCCGCGTCGCGGAACGGGCCATAATAGGCCGAGGCGAACTTCGCCGCATAGCTCATGATGGGGGTCATCCCGAACCCGGCGGCATCGAGCGCCGCGCGAATCGTCGCCACCCGCCCGTCCATCATGTCGCTGGGCGCCACCAGGTCCGCCCCGGCCTCGGCATGGCTGACGGCGGTGCGCGCGAGCAGTTTCAAGGTCGGGTCGTTCAGCACCTCGCTGCCGCGCGCCGAACGCCGGACGAGGCCGCAGTGGCCGTGGCTCATGTATTCGCAGAGACAAACATCCGTGATGACAAGCAGGTCGGGCAGTTCGCGTTTCAACAACCGGACGGTCTGCTGGACGATGCCGGCGCGGGCGTAAGCGCCCGAGGCGCGCTCATCCTTGCGCTCCGGCAGGCCGAACAGGAGCACGGCGGGCACGCCCAGCTCGAAGGCCATGCGCGCGTCCTTGAGCAATTCATCCGGCGACAATTGGCACACCCCCGGCATCGAGCGCACCGGCACGCGCGTCTTCCGGCCCGGGCGCGCAAACAGCGGATACACCAGCCGACCCGGCTCGAGCCGCGTCTCGGCCACGAGCCGGCGCAGCGCGGGCGACTGGCGCAAGCGACGCGGGCGGGCGACGGGAAACGAAGCGAAGGGCGGAACATTCATGGCCGCATTCTATTTTGGCGCAGAGCGGTTCAAAGGGAAAACTCGCGCGCCGGGAGCGCCCCGCCCGGGTCGGCCCGGCAGGGCGCGCGGAAGCATGGTTGTCATTGCCGGAAGACGCCGCCAGCATGGCGGCATGATTGAGCTGTGGCATCTGCCGCTGCTGTTTCTCACCGGTCTGGCGGCGGGCTTCGTGGACGCGATCGCGGGGGGCGGCGGCATGATCAGCCTGCCGGTCCTGCTGAACCTCGGGCTGGACCCGCGGCTCGCCCTGGGCACGAACAAGTGGCAAAGCACCTTCGGCTCGGCCAGTGCGACCTGGCATTACGCCCGGGCGGGCACGATGTCGCTGGCGGATTGCCGGCGCGGGTTCCTCATCACGCTGCTGGCGGCGGTCGGCGGAGCCTATGCGGTGCAGTTTCTGGACCGCGCTTTCCTGCAAAAGGCGATTCCCGTCCTGCTGGCGGGCGTGGCGGTGGTGCTGTTCCTGCGCCCCAAACTGGGCGCGCAAGACCATCCGCCGCGCCTGCCACGCCCCGCGTTCGACTGGGTGGCCGGGCTGCTGCTGGGTTTCTACGATGGGGTGTTCGGGCCGGGCGCCGGGACTTTCTGGGCGCTCGCGGTCGTCTTCGGCCTGGGCTTCAACCTCACGCGGGCGACGGGGCACACCAAGGCCATGAACTGCGCGAGCAATCTGGGCGCGCTGCTGCTCTTCGCGCTGGCGGGACAGGTGCTTTGGCTGGCGGGCGCGGTGATGGGCGTGGGACAGGTGCTCGGCGCGCGGCTGGGCGCGCGGCTGGTGGTGGCGCGCGGCACGCGGTTCATCCGGCCCGTGTTCATCGCCGTGGTGCTCGCGTTGACAGCCAAGCTGATTTATGAGACCTGGCTGCGGCGGCCAATTTGACAAGGCGCGGCGGATGGTGTTTAATCCCGCCGTCAGACAACATGAACATTCGACTCCAGACCACCAAATGCTCCGTGCGCGTTCACGGCGGGACGTCCCTGATGTCCGCTTGGCAGCGCGGTCGCGGGGTTTCCGATGAGGATGGGAGAGGCACCTGACAAAGAGTCACCCAAATTTCACGAGAAACCCGCGATTGAGCAACAATCGCGGGTTTTTTGTTGAACCAACAAGAACCGAGAACTGACCAAACACACAAACCGAACAATTATGACAACCACTGCAACCACCCGTCTGAAGGTGCCGACCCGGTTCGGCCCCGAGACGCGGTTCATCCTGAAACCCACGCCGCCCGTGCCGTTCCGGGCGGTGTTGGAAGACGAGTTCGAGCGGCTGACCCGCCGACTGCTGCGCGAGCGGATGGCCGCCAGCGGCGATGTCCGCCTCGACGTCGAATTGCGGCGGGCAGCCAACGAAGCCGGTGCGCTCGCGTGGATGACCCCATTCCCGCTGCTGTTCTACCCCGCGTTGTTCGAGGAAAAGGCGCGGCTTGCGGCGCTCCGACTCAAGCGGCAGGAAGCCATTCGTCACGAAACCCGTGAACTGCTCGCGGCATGAACGGCGTGCTTCTCTGCCACGGTTCGGCTCACTGGACGCAATGCCGCCCCCAGCCCCGCCTGTCCTGCGGGGTTGCGGATGGCGTTGCGGGCTGGTGTCCCCGCTTTTGAACCTCCCGGAGTGCCGGGCGACCGCTTTTCTCCCCCGCTGGGTTTGGCGGTGCGGCGCCCCCATCCTTACCGACCCGCATGCAGGACGCACCCAGCAGATGAAAGCGAGGAGGGTCGGGAAAATGGATGTCCACTTCCCCGCCCTCCCAAACCGGACAGGCGGGTCTCCCGCATCCGGCTTTCCAGTCGGTGGTCGCTTGATGGACTGGCGCAGGCACTCGATTCAGGCCGCTCGCAAGAATCGCCCCAGCCGCGCGGTTGTGGCCAACCCGCTGACCCCGGCGGGGCCGTCCACGGTCAGGTCCAGCAACCCATCTCAGCCCGGTGTTCCGGCGCATTCGGACGCACACCCTTCCGGCACTATCCGAATCCGCGCGAAAGAGATGGACCTCCGGCCCCAACACCACGTTCCTGCGGTTAACTTCCAGTTGCTCTCCACCCGGGGGTGTCGCCCCGATGCAGTTACTTTCAGTGATTGGCCCTTCCGTGTCGGCCAGGTCAGGGACCCTCCCCCCGAACCCGGTAGTGGGACAGGCATCCTGCCTGTCCGGTGGCGCCGCCAAACTCGCGCTGGACTCACACCCAATGGACGCCTCACCGGACAGGCGGGACGCCTGTCCCACTACGGCGTCGGCGCTGCGGTTCGGGGGTTCAAAGCGCGAACTTCTGGTTGGGAGAATTCTCACCCTGCTGTTCAAGCGCGCTCTCAGGCGCACGAGCGCCGATTTGCAATCGGCTTGGAGTTTCTGTTTTCGGAGCCACCCGAAGCGTCCAAGCATCATCCCACCCGCAAAGCCGGTTGAGAAACCGGCGCTCCCTCCCGGGCCTGCACCCGCTTGGGCTTGGGGAACCTTCCCGAGAATTGAGCCCGAATGCCGAAGCTGGCGGCGTCAGGCCTCCTGCCTGACGTGGCGAGCGGCATCCCTGCCGCCCGGAAACACACGCCCGAACGACTGCCCCCCACGCGGAGTCTTTGGCCGCGGGAATTCGGAGGTTTTTTCCGCTGGGCCGGGAAGTCGGCTCCACAGCCGGCAAGGAGGCCCGCCGCCACACCGCCGCCCCGCCTCCGAACGGCCGTTTCGATTTCGGAGTTCGGAATGAGCGGAATCTCTGCTGCCGGACGGGCTTACGATGCCCCGGGCGGGCGGGGCGGGACGGACGAAAACCCCACAACGCCGCCGCGCCCAGCAGCCATAGCACCGGCGTGGCCGGCTCGGGGATGCCGCTCGGATGCGGCACCACCAGATTGTCCAGCGACCACCCAAAGCCCGGCACTTCCACCCGCGTCAATCCCACCCAGCCTGCGCAGCCAGAACCGCCCCGACCGCTCGACCACCGCCTCACATTCGTTCGTCTGGCCCGGCGGGGGCCACCCATTCCGCCGTCACCGTCGCCGTCGCATCGTCCAGCCAGCCCTGCGCCCCGCGTCCAGCTTTCCAACATCGCTCCGCTGGTCCCCAGCAGCAGCGCCACGCTCTCCCACCCGTCCCACACATACTGCCGGATGTGCAGCCCCGTCCCCACCCGCTCCCGCTTCATCGGCGCACAGGCAGTTCGCAGCAAGGAAGTTGTTTCAGGGGTTGAATTCATTGACATTGCTGGCGGGTTGGCTTTTGGCGTTTGCATCCTGCAGTGGGCGCACCACGCGAAAACCGTTGCCCCGGAATGGGAAGGGGCTCTCCTTCGGTTCAGCAAATCGCAACCAAGCTGGTGCCATTTGCCTATCTTCCCTGCCTCCATATCGAACCGTGCTCCCGCCTCGAATGACATTACGGCCATCGCCAGCGAGGCAAACAGGATTATTTGTTGGAGATTTTAAATACCAGTGCCGGTCGAATTCATCCAAGCACCACTGGTAAACCGGCCCCAGCAAGTCGTGAACGCCTTCAGGCGTCGCCAAATCAGGCCGCATCCCTACCTTCAGCCGGTGGAGGGAGTCGACGATTGGCTTCTCGCCCCATGGATAAGTCCTGCCATCAGGTCCCCGCGCGGCAAACTCCCATTCCGCTTCGGTCGGTAATCGGTGTTCGATACCGGTTCGCTTCGAAAGCCAATCACAAAATGCTGAGGCACCTTTGTAGGTGGCCCAACTGACGGCAAAATTTTCACGCCCCGGCATTACCGTGTATTGGCCTGTATTGTTGAAACGGACATCTCGGGAAAAGTGGCGCGTCACCAGAGAGGCATGGTGCCCGATTGCGCCCAAAAATTCCACATACTGTCCGACCGTCACGGGATGCTTGCTGATCTCGAATGGGGATATGTAGATGCGCCGCTGGGGAGAATTATTGACTTTCGCATAATATAGTGACAAGTGGCTCAAAACAATTCAGCCTGTTTCCAGAAGGACTCCACCAGCGTCGGGCGTCGCCGCATCCGGCCCAGGGCGAGGCGTGCCGCCCCGCTCAGTTGA